>JAEEGL012377617.1_pt1 | contig 17697 bp, 10 predicted proteins | sample 9134231 | NCBI WGS metagenome assembly JAEEGL01 (sample SAMN16246548, study PRJNA631951) | gut metagenome | biome: gut microbiome; feature: rumen; material: fiber-attached | host: Bos | place: Iran: Karaj | collected 2018-10 | reverse complement strand
GTCTGCGGCGCCCTTCCAGGGGTTCCGCTCGCCGCTTCGCGGCTCGCTCCACCCCTGGCTATGCTCCGGCGCCCCCTTGCGGGGGCTTCCCTGGGCGGGAATGCCGCACTTCTCCACGGTGGCCGCGCATTGCCAGATTCCACGAAGTCGCCTTGCTTCCCGAAATGGCGGTTTTACCGACCCTCTTAGGGAACATAGCAATCCGAAAAAGGGGGCGGCAGGACCAATGGAGCCCCCAGGAGAAAATGCCGCATCCCCAAAAACCGCCTCATTTCGGCGCGCGCGATTTCCTGCGGTATGCCGCAGGGGAAGTCATCTCGTGCCAGCGAGTGAAGACGACCGTGAAGTGATAGCGGTTCGCGAAGCCGAGCCGTTCGGCGATTTCGGGGATTGACAAGTCCGTCGAGGAAAGCAGCAGCCCCGCCCGCTCCATCAGGATCCGCATCACATATTGCTGGGGCGGAACGCCGATCTGCTTTTGGAAGAGGTGCTGGAAACTGCTGGTCGCCATATTGGCCGCACGGGCGAGGCTTCCGTTGCCGCAGGCGTTCCTGGGCAGGGTGTCGATCATCTCCAGGATCTTCTGGATGCGGAAGTCGATGGCGCCGCCGGATTCCCCGTCCGTCGCCTCGGGCATGTCTGCCAGGATGCCGAGGAGCAGCGCGAACATGCACAGCTCCAGATGCTTCTGGGAATGCTCGCCATCGATGATATGCCGCAGCAGCGGAGGCGTCGGCTGAATCGCGACCTGCGGCGCCAGCCGAGGGAAGTTGGCCTCTGGGCGGAAATGGACATAGAAGTGGTTCAACGGACGCTCCAGCACCGCCTGATAGGAGGTAAAGGGCGGTATCAGCACGACATGGTCAGGCGCAAGTTCGACCTCACGGTCGCCGCAGACAATCCGCGCCCCTGGCGTCTCGTTCCAGTAGAGCCGCCAGAACGGGCGGATCGGGAAATCCACCCGCCATTCGTCCAGCCGCAGATACTGCCACTGGTAGATCTTGAGCTCAGGCGCGCGGGACATCGACTGGGAATGGTAGATGAATGCGGGAATCATGTGCGCCCGTCCTATGGGGGAAGTTTACCAGAATGGCACAAATCCGTACATTATTGCGCCTTTTAGGCATTTTCGCTGAATGGTCTGGCGGGTATAATATAGACCGTAACAGAAACATCTTCTTTCCTTCACATCGCAACCACCCCCAAAAGGAGATTACAGTATGAAAAACCGCACCGTTCTTTCCTTCACCCTGATTGAACTGCTGGTGGTCATCGCGATCATCGCGATTCTCGCCTCGATGCTGCTGCCCGCCCTCTCCAAGGCCCGCGACAAGGCACGCGCAACCGCCTGCGTCAACAACCTCAAGCAGATCGGCCTCGGCTATGCCATGTACCGCGACGACAACCAGGACTTCGGACCGATGATTGCTTGCGATACCGGCACCGCCGGCCACTATTTCACCTACGTCGCCCGCTTCCTCCCGTATGTCCCCAACCCCGCCTATGCCGCCCTGCTCAAGGCGGGCAAACCCAACTTGGTTGGATACATCGTCTCCAGGAACTGCCCTTGGGCGTGCCCCGGGTCCTACCGCATGTCAGCCGGCTCCAGCGGCGACTTCAATGGCCCGACCACGACCGTAGGCTATTTCATGGACGGGTACCTCACGCCGATGAACACTGGACTAGCAGCCGGGAACACCGCCATCACCTATTCGCGGGTCATCCGGCGCCCCGCGTCCGTCGTCGCCTTCATCGACGCCCCGACCACCGCAAACGGAGCCATTGGCACCGGCGTAGGATACCGCCGCGTCTACCAGATTCCCAATGGCAATCCCGTGTCGGAAATCGGCTTCCCGCATGACGGCGGCCACCCCGGCAATGTGAATGTCGGCTCTGCCAACGTCGGCTTCGCTGATGGCCATGTCGCCAAACAGACTTTCCGGGAGATCTTCAACGACCCCAACCGCGCTTCCAACTTCAAGCCCTACTGATTCTTTTGGGAATTCCACGCATGAAGCAGAGAGAGACGCAGCATGATTCCCTGCATTCGGAGGCGTGCGCGGCGGCGGACGCGGGGGTGGACAGCCAGCCCGACCTCTCCTCCGCCGTCGGGGCGAAGTGGTATCGCCAGAGGCGCTTCGGGATGTTCATTCACTGGGGCATCTACGCCGAAGGCGGGCTGCATGAGCAGGAGTTGTGGCGATACGGCACCAGTTGGGAGCAGTACTCGCAGTATGCCGCGCGCTTCAACCCGCGCGCCTTCGACCCCGCCGCCATCCTCGACTTCGCGCAGTCGTGCGGCATGGGATATCTGGTCTTCACCGCCAAGCACCACGACGGCTTCTGCATGTTCGACACGGCGTGCACCGACTGGAAAATCACCAACACCCCCTACGGGCGCGACGTCTTCCGGTTGCTGGCCGACGAGTGCCACCGGCGGGAGTTCCCGCTGGAGGCGTACTACTCGGTCGTCGACTGGCATCACGAGGCCTATCCGAACTGCGGCAGGCACCATGAACTCGTGACCGACCCCGCTCGGCACGACCTGCCGAAATACATTGCCTATCTCAAGGAGCAGATCCGCGAACTGTGCACCAACTACGGCAAAATCCACGGCGTCTGGTGGGACATGAACACCACCAGGCACCAGGACGACAGCGTCAACGCGATGATCCGCGCCCTCCAGCCTGAGGCCATCATCAATGACCGCGGCCTGAGTCCCGGCGACTTCGGGACGATGGAGCGCACCGCGCCGCCCGACCAGCCCTGCAGCCACCTGGTCGAGGGCTGCGAATCCGTCGGGCATTTCGCCTGGGGATACCGCAAGGACGAAAAGTACTACACGCCGCGCTTCCTCAAGCGGAAGATCGCGATGACCATCGCTCGCGGGGGCAACTTCGTCCTGAACACGGGGCTGGACGCCCTGGGGCGCATCCCCGCCGAGGCGATGGCGGTGCTGCTCGAGGTCGGCGACTGGTATCGGCGCGTCTCCCCCGCGCTGACCGCCATCCCGCACCAGGCCTATCGGTTGCGAGGCGCCTCCGTCACGGGCACGGAGGACGGGCGGACGCTCTATCTCATCCTCGATGACATCCCGGGCTATCCCGACATCGAACTGCCCTTTGACGGCCTGCCGCCAATCCAGTCGGCGGTCCTGCTCAACGACGGGCGCTCCCTGGCGGTGGACAACTCCGCCCTCTACGTGAGTCCGTTCCCGCCGCGCCGCGCCGTCTGCGGCGTTCCGCTGGACTGCCGGGACATCTACGTCATCCAGGTCAACTTCGCCGAGCCTTTCCCCATCACCGCGGGGAAAGGCCTCGGGGAACCTCAGCGGAACCTGTCGTTGCGCAAATACCTGTAACGGACATTGGCAAGGGGATGCAAGCATATATGAACAAAGGGATACTGGCAATCATTGCCTGCGCGGCGCTGCTGTGCGCCGACGACGTCAGGAAAACGGACGCATCCGCCGCGACGCTGCCCTGCCATGAGGCCGTGAAGTGCGATTCGGCGGAGCCCGCCTCCTTCTTCACCCTGGGGGCGCCGTTGCAGTTCACGGTGGTCGCCGCCATTGCCAACGGCGCGTACCAGGTGCTGAACCACCGCGACGAGATCGTCGCGCGCGGCGGCTTCTCCGGCGGCAGAATCCTTTTGGAGCCCCTGCCATTGGGCTACTACCGCCTGAAGGTGGAGGCCCCGGGGCAGGCCATCGAGGGAACGCGCAGTTTCGTCGTCGTGCCTCGTGTGGAAGACCGACATGTCCCCCTTTCCTGTCCGTATTCGGTGGACACCTGCTGGGGCTCGGCGTACCGGCACCGCTTCGGCAAAGGCAACCCGGAGTGGTACAAGGAGTGCTGCGAGTTCTATACCCGGATCTGCGCGCTGGCAGGCCTGCGCTTCGTGCGCGGCCGATACACCTGGATCGGCGCCATGCGCGAAAACGGGGAGTTTGTCCCCACCGACATGCAGGCGTACCAGAATGGCCTCTTCCGAAAATACGGCATCAAGACCTGCGCGTATGTCAACGGCGCCCCGGAGTTTCTGCGCGACAAGTCCAACCCCCGCTGCCTGCTGGCCGAGGATCCCCGCGCGACGTACCGCTTCGCCAGGCAGTTCGCGGCGGCGTTCCGGGATACGGTGATCGGGGTGGAGTTCTTCAACGAACTGGACCACGCCGCGCTGTGGCTCTATCCGTCCTGGGAGGTCGCCACCCAGATGAAGGCGATGGCGCTTGGCCTGAAGCAGGTGGTCCCCGCCATGAAAATGACCACCTCGGCTGGGACCATGAACCTCGGGCAGGGAAGATGGAACTGGGAGGTCGCGGAGCAGGGGCTGGCGGGCTATGTGGATGTGGTGAACCACCACACCTATGACCCGGTCGCCTCGTACCGCCGCTCCTGGGGCCCCGCCATCGCCAGGATCGCCTCGAACGCCTACGGCAATGACCGCATGGGCGCCTGGTTCACCGAATGCTGCACGCGCGCCGAAGGGGCATCAAGGGGCATCGTCACGCGCAACGAGACCAACCGCCTGGTGCACGACCACGACGAGGACCAGGAGTTCTTCCTCGCGGAGTTCACCGCCAAGAGCCAACTGGAGATGCAGGCCACCGGTGTCGTCCAATACACCTGCACCTTCCTGATGCGCCCGTACGAGGAGCGCGCCAAGAGTTGGGGACTGCTCCGCCGCGTCGACTTCACCGCGAAGCCCGCCCTCGCCGTGCTGGCCTCGCTCACCGAGCAACTCGGACAGGCGAAGCTGCTGGGGGAATTCGACCTCGGGAATCCCAAGGTAAGGGCATACCTCTATGCGCAGCCGGACGGCATGCAGAGCATCGCCTTCTGGACAATCACCGAAGTGGACACGATGAATCCCGGCGCCGCCCTCAAGGACATCCGCCATCCCCGTCCAGTAAAGGTGATGCTCCCCTTCGTGGTGCCGCGCCACGTGGGCGTGTTCGGCTCGCCGGAGCCGGTCGCGCCGAACGGGGCGGGCTGCGTCGTCACCAGTTATCGGATGCCGGGTTTCCTGCATGGCCTGCGCGGACTGAAGCCGACGAAGGCGATTGAGACGCGCGCCTTCGACGGCGCGCCCCCGATGCCGGGGCACGATCTGACGCTGGTCCTGCAGGCGCGCACTTCGCTGCCAGTGACCTTCAACGGCGACGCGCTGCTCATCGGCCAGGGGGCCGGGCGCGGCGTGACGCTGCGGCTCTTCAACTTCTCCGACCAGCCCAAGCGCGGCATACTGACCGTGACAGGCGGCGAGGTCGCGGGGCTGCCCGCGCGGGTGGAGGTGCCGGCGCAAGGCATGGCCGAGGTTCCAGTGCGCCTGGAATGCGGCAGGATGATGAATCTGCTGCGGTTATCAGGGGACTTCGACGGCAAGGCGGTCTCCCCGCTGATTCTGCCCGTCGTCCGCCGCGACCTCGCGCAAGAGGGGAACTGGCTGGCGCTGCGGAAGGATGTGCTGGCACTTCATGCCCCGAGGCGGCAGCATCCGCTGGTCGTGCCCCGCTACCAGGGGACGGTCGCGGGCGTGGAGTTCAAGGTCACGGCCAAGGCGGGCGACGGGAAGGTCGGCCGCAAGCTGATCCACTTCGAGTTGACGGATGCGGACGGCAAGGTCCGAAGGATCGGCTGGGGCGAATTCCAGGCCATCCCCGACAAGGAGTGCGAGAACTTCATCCGCATCCAGAGCAATCCAGGCGAACGGGTGTCCAAGGTCATCTTCGAGCCCTTCCTTTCGGGCGATGCGGAATGCCTCATCCAGGACGTGCGAATCCTATACGGGGAATAAACGGGGAAACTGCCGTGCGAATCGCCATCAACACCGACTTCTGCCAGAGGCTTTCGATCGAAGACTGCCTGCGGGAAATCGCCGCGGCGGGCTTCACCTCCCTCCTGTGGGGACACCACTGGAATGACGACTTCCTGTACACCGGCGTGGAGATCCAGGCGATTCGGGGAATGCTGGAGCGGTTCGGCCTGGAGCTGCTCGATCTGCATGGCTCCGCGGGACAGGAGAAGTGCTGGTTCTCCACGGTGGAATACGAGCGCCTCGCGGGCGTGGAGCTGGTCCGCAATCGGCTGCGGATGTTCGGCGAGTTGGCTGGACGCGGCGTGCTGGTCATGCACACGCCCGCCATCCGCTCCACCACGCCGACGGAGGAGATTCCGCGCATCTGGAAGCGAGTCGAGGCGCTGAAGCGCTCCCTGGACGAGTTGCTTCCCGAAGCGGAACGGAGTCATTGCCCCATCGCGATCGAAAACCACCCCCGCGGCAGCTGGCAAGTCCTCAATGCGCTCTTCGACGCCTACCCGTCCCCCTGGTTCGGCCTCTGCTACGATTCCGGGCACGGCCATGTCCCCGGCGGCTCCGACCAGCTGGCCATGCTCAACGCCCGCAAGAACCGCCTGCTGGCGATCCACCTCCATGACAACGATTCCAGCATGGACCTGCACCAGCCGCCAGGCTTCGGGACGCTCGACTGGGAACCGGTCCTCACGGCCATCGCCGAATCCTCCTATCGGAACGAGGCGCTGTTCGAGGTGAGAATCGACAAGACACCATTCTGTCCCGCCAATGGCGCGCCGGGACTGCCCGAGGCCAAGGCCTTCCTCGCGGACGCGGCGGCGCGCGGCGCAAACGTCGCCGTGATGCTGGAGGAAAAGCGTTCGCGGAGCAAATCCTCGCAGGAATAAGCAGAAACAGGAGACACACATGGAGAAGTTCCTTCCGCAGACTCCGTTGCAGATGGGGGAGGTCTACTACACCGCGAAAAATGGCAGCGACGACAATCCCGGCACGCGGGAGCGCCCGTTCCGCACCATCGGCCGAGGCGCGCGCGAACTGCGCTGGGCCGACCGCTTGGTTGTCGGCGAAGGCGTCTACCGCGAGACCGTCCGTCTTCTCCGCAACGGCCACAAGTATGTCCCCGAGAGCGTCATCCGCATCGAGGCCGCCCCAGGCGCCAAGGTGTGGCTTCGCGCCTCCGAGGAGTTCCACGCCGACTGGACCTCCTGCGGCGACGGCGTCTTCTCCGCCCCCCTCCCCGAATGGCTCTTCGCCCCAGACGCCTACAACCCCTTCGCGCTCGCCCTCGACTACTGCCAGGACGCACCCGTCCGCCCTGGCTCCGATGCCCCCGTGCGCGGATGCATCTGGATCGACGAGGAACCCTGCCTCTATCGGGAGGCTCTCCCCGCTCCCCGCACCTTCCGCGTCTCCCAGAACGGCCGCACCATCTTCGTCCGCTTCCCCGAAGGCAGGCGCCCGCAGGAGTGCTTCCTCGAAATCTCCTGCCGCCGCCACTGCTTCGAGGCGCAGTTCCCAGGCCCCGCCTACTATGCCGTCTGCGGCATCGACACTGGCCACGCCGCCGAGCCCGACGCCTTCGACGGCATCCGCCAGGAGACCGTGCACCATTATCCCACGGGCCTCACAATCACCAAATCCTTCCTGCACGGCTATCGCTCCGCAGGCTTCAAGATCCCGTTCCACGGCGCCATCGCACGCCTCGACGACGACACCCTCGTCGCCGCCGTCACGCAGGAGTCCGAGGACGGCACCATCCCCGCCAACGCCTTCCGCGACGTCGGCGTGCTGGGTGCGCCCGACGGCCTCTCCTGGCGCGAACTCCCCTCCATTCCCTCCCGCATCCGCAGCAACTTCTTCTTCGACCGCGACGACCACACCCTCTACCGCACCTGGCAGGAGATGGACCGCGAGGTCACCCATGACATGAATGGCGCTGCCTGGCAGAACTGCATCGCCGAAAGCCACGACCACGGACGCACCTGGAGCCAGCCCACCCTCATCCCAGGCGCCAGCCGCTGCCTCTTCAATCTCACCAAATTGCAGGACGGACGGCTGATGCTCTACTATGCCCTGCAGGACGACCGTTATCCCGGCACAATGCACTTCCTGTTCGGCGTCATGTTCGCCCAGAAGACCGACGGCGGCCTGCAATGGTCCGACGGCGGCGTGCTCCGCGTCACGCCCGAGGAGAGCGCCTGCGGTCTTGACGAACCCCACGGCGTGCAACTCGCCGACGGCACGCTCCTCGTCCTGCTGCGCGCGGGCGTGCGCCTCCCTTCCGACACCGCCGCAGGCGTCACCAGCGGCAAGCTCTTCTCCGTCTCCCAGGACTGCGGCCTCACCTGGAGCAAGCCGCGCTTCCTCCAATACGATGACGGCGGCACCGTCTACAGCCCGCGCAGTTATCAGGACATCTTCGTCTCCGCCAAAAACGGCCGCGTCTACGCCGTGCTGAACATTTCGCCCGCCCCCTGCTGGAACTGCGATCCACGCAACGTCCTCTCCATCGCCGAAATCGATCCCCGCACCATGACCCTCAGGCGCGCCACCATCACCCCTGTCGAGGCCATGTGCCCCGACCACGATCCGAAGGTCAGGTTCTCCAACTGGCAGCAGGTCGAGGACGCCAACGGCGACCTTCTCCTCTTCATGGCCCCTGGTGTCTCCGAGAACTGCTTCGTCCGCTACGGCTGGGACCGCTCCTGCTACTGCTATCGAATCGAATTCCCGGAAAACTGAGGAGATTCCCTCCATGACCACCACACGCGTCCAGACGACCTCCATCGGGACACTACGGAGCCGTTTCGCGGCCTTTCTGCTCACGCTGTCGGCGGCGCTCTTCGCCGCCCCCGCGCCGTCGTATCCCCCTGCCCCGTGCCGCATCGTGGTCGCGACGGACGCGATTCCAGCGGAGAAGACGGCGGCGAAGGAGCTGTCGAGCGGGCTGGGACGCATCTTCCGCCTGGAGTTCCCCGTCGCGGAGACCGACGAGCCGAAGGAGGGCGACATCCTCGTCGGACAGTCGCCGACAGCAGCGAAATTGCTGGGCGGAGTGGACTTCGGCGCGCTGCGGCCCGACGAGATCATCCTCAAGACCGTCGGCACCCATCTCGTCCTCACGGGACAGCGCCCGCGGGGTTCGCTCTACGCCGTCAACGAGTATCTGGAACGGTATCTCGGCGTCCGCTTCTGGACGGCCGACGTCGAGACCTGGCCGTCCCGGGAGACTTTCGCGCTGCCCGCCGCCGACCACCGTCACGCGCCCATTCTGCACACCCGCGACGTCTACTACGATGTGATAAAGACGAAAGGGCCGCGCTTTACCGTGCGGTGCAGGAGCAACGGCACCTGGTCCAATGCAGCCGCGCCCGAGTGGGGCGGCATCAATACCATCATCGGCAGCGTCCATACGTTCCACACCTTCATTCCGCCCGCGAAGTATTTCGCCACGCATCCAGAGTGGTTCGGGGAGCAGGGCGGGCGGCGCCTGAAGACCGCGCAGCTCTGCCTGTCCAATCCAGAGGTGCGCCGGAAACTCGCCGAGGAGGCGCTGATCCGGCTGCGCAAAAGCCAGAATCCCCACAAGGCGGTCGCCATCAGCCAGAACGACCACCAGACCCCCTGCGAATGTCGAGCGTGCGCCGCCTTCGTCAAGAAGATCGGCAACCAGACCGACCTGCTGATCTTCGCCGTGAACGACGTCGCCCGCATGGTCGCCAGGGAGTACCCCGACGCCGTCGTCCACACGCTCGCGTATTTGTACACCCGCCTCCCGCCGAAGACGCAGCGCCCCGCCAGAAATGTCCGCGTCCAGCTATGCAGCATTGACGCCGACTTCTCCGCGCCGCTGGATTCGGCACCCAACGAGCGGTTCCGCAAGTTGCTGAACGGCTGGGAGCCACTGGTGGACGAACTGGATGCCTGGAACTACATCACGAATTACACGAAGCCGTATCTGCCCCACCCGAACTGGCGGTTCCTGGCCACGGACATCCGCTATCTGGTCAAGCATAAGGTGCGCTACCTGATGGACCAGGGGTCGTTGTACGGGGCCATCGCCGACCTGGCTGATCTGCGGGCGTGGGTCGTCGCCAAACTGATGTGGGATCCGTCCCTGGATCCGCAGGCGCTCATCCAGGAGTTCGCCGAAGGCTACTATGGCCCGGCCGCCTCGGCGGTCCTCCACTACATCCAGGTCGCCAGCGACCGCCTGCCGCAGGGATCGGGACTGAGCTGCTACAACGGCAGCGCCTTTTTCCTCTCCGACGACGACCTGCTGGAGATGCACCGTCGCTTCCTCGACGCCGAGAAGCGCGTCGCCGCATCCCCCGCGCTGCGCCAGCGGCTTCTCGTCGCCGCGCTGCCCGTCCGAATGGCGATGGCGGAAAGCCCCACTCTCTGGAAGCGCCCCGACACCAAGGACATGGACCTGGATGCTTTCTTCGCGCAGCTCAAGCCCATCCTCATCAAGTACTCCCGAGGCTTCAACGCCGCGCGCGCCGAAATGGTGTTCCGACAGATCCGCTTCCTGCACGGACGCCACCGCGGCCCCGAACCCGCCGTCGCCAAGGGGCGCAAATGGTACGAGTGGATTCCCGCCGACGGCGCGCAAACCTGCCAATACTACACGGTGCTGGACGATCCCGACGGCGTCTCCGGCAAGGTCCTCCGCATTCCCTGCACCTCCGTGATGTGGCTCGTGCAGGTCAAGGCCTTCCCCAAGGGCGACGTCGAAGTCTATGCCGAAATGCGCTGCGACAACAAGGTCCCTGGAAACGCCGCCCAGGTCGGCATCTATGATCCCGCCCGCCATTCCGAGGCCGCGCGCAAGGTCTCCGCCGCTGAACTCGCTGGCAAGGAATACCGCACCGTCCTGGTACGCCGCGTCCAGAACAAGGGGCCCCTGAATGTGTATATCACCCCGCAGGTCAACGCCCCCGCCGGAAACATCTGGATCCGACGCATCCTCTTCGTCGAGAATCCACCGCCCAAACCGTGAGGCCTGTGCCCCGCGATGGGAGCGCGCTGTTCTCCAAGCGGGGCGGTAATGGAAGAAGTGGCCGGGGTTCCAGGCGCCAACGCTCCCGCCACCCCGCCAGGGGGCCCATCGTTTTTTTTCACCGCTCGGGGGGGTGCTTCTACCCTCTGGCGGCGCAGGCCTCCTGGAATTGCGCGAGGGAGATGAGGCGGGTGAGATAGAGCGACAGGAGGTCGGAGAAGCGGTGGAGGTCGGCGTGGCGGTGCCAGTCGACGCAGCGCGCGGCGGTCGCGGCGCGCAGGAAGAAGTCGGCGTCGAAGGCACCTCCAGTGAGTTCCTCGCGGGCGACAGGCACGACGGGCAGCATCCCGCCGCGCCTGAACAATTCGACCTGCACGGACTTGGCGGTGAGCCTGCGGTAGAGGTCGATGGCCTCCGTCCTGCGCGGCGAATGGCGCGAGACCGTGAAGGGGATGCTGTTGATGCTGGTGACGCGCCGCTCCCCCGACGGGAACTCGTACAGGCGGCACGCGAAGCGCCCCGCCGCGTGGCGCAGGATGTAGTCGTATTGGTAGCTGAAGAGGAAACAGAAGGCGAAGTCGCCGCGCGCAAAGAGTTCCTCGTTGAGCAGCGGCACCATCCGCGGGCACAGGAAGCAGGTCTCATGCTGGTAGAGGCGGCGCAGAAACTCCACCGCCTCCCACAGCGCCCCCGTGTCGCAGGCGCCGCCGCTGAAGAGGTCGCACCCCGCCTCCCAGAAGAACGGCAGCCAGCGGTAGTGCGCGAAAGTGGTGCAGGGAAACGAAAAGAGCGTCTCGCCGCTGCTGCGGCGGCAGGCGGCGACCGCATCGGAGATGGCCATCAAATCCTCACGGCGCAGCCGATCGGGCGGCTCGTAGCCGATTTTGCGCAGCACATCGAGGTTGCAGCAGAGCGCCAGGGGGCTCCAGGTCAGCGGCATCGCCCGCAGCGCGTCGTCCTGCAAATAGTCGGCGAACAGTCCTGGATGATCCAGGCGGTTGCGCGAGATGCGCCCCCGAAGCGGCGCCGCGAGATCCTTCGCCAGCGCCTCACCCAACAGCACGGGGCCTGGCAGCACTGCGTCGAAGTGCCGGTAGGCCTCCTCCAGCCCCACGCCCGCATGCAGCAGCTGCGCCTCAGGCTGGTACGGCAGCCCCTGCTCACGCCCCAGCGCCGCGAAGACGCCCCTGTACGCCTCGTAGATCTCCCGGCTCGAATAGATGCCCACGCGCAGAAGCGGCAACTCCGACTTGCGCTCCAGCACCAGCGTCCCGCGCCCCTGGATGCGCGCCACATAGCCCTGCCGCATCAACTCGTCGTACGCCCGACGCACCGTCGGCAGGCTCAGCCCCGTCTCCCGAATCAATTCCCGCTCCGACGGCATCTTCGCCCCTGGCAGCCAGCGGCGCGCCTCGATCGATTCCCGCAACTGCTCATACAGCCTGCGGTATTTCGGGCTCCCCTCCTCGGCGACAATCGACATGTTCGGCATGGCGTATGAGTTCCCTCGTTCAATGCTTATAATCACTTGCTATGACTGCTTACATACTGTAATGCAAAATCTTCACTCCACACGCTTTTTTTTGGATCCAAGGCATTGAAAAACACCCGTTCAGGCATTATAATTTGGAAAAGTGCTTATTAGCATTCATGTTTTCTTGGGAGACAGGTTTTGGGCAATCGGGTTCGCATGGGATTCATCGGGGCGGGGGGCTTCATCACGGCGCATCATCTGGCGACGGCGCTGGCGAGCGAGCGCATGGAGGTGCGCGCGATCGCGGACGTGAGCGAGGCGGTGCAGTCGCGCTGGCGGGGGTCGCCGCAGGTCGGCTATGTGACGGGGGACTACCGCCGTCTGCTGGAGGATCCCGAGATCGACATCGTGGTCGTCGGCACCAAGCAGGATCTGCACGCCAGGCTGATTGTGGAATCGCTGGACGCAGGGAAGTGGGTGCTGTGCGAGAAGCCGATGGCCGAGAACGAGGAGGAGGCGCAGTCCGTCCTGGCCGCGGAGCGGCGGAACCAAGGCCGCCTCGCAATCGGCTTCAACCGCCGCTTCGCCCCATCGTACCGCCTTGCGAAGACGCTGATGGGGCAGGCGCGCCGCCCGTGGTTCGTGAACTACCGCATGATGAACCAGAGTTCGCATGTCCACGACAGTTTCTACAGCACCCAGCCGCGCATCCTCTACGAGGGATGCCACCTGCTCGACCTGGCGCGCTGGTTCTTCGGCGCGGATCCCGCGGAGGTCTACATGACTGGCGACCGCCTCCTCAACAACTGCTGCATCCTCTCCTTCGCGGACGGCTCCCAGTTCCAGTTGATGTGCGGCTCCGTCGGCGCCACCTCCTTCTGGAAGGAGAACATGGAGGTCTACGGGCAGGACAAGACCATCTGCGTGCAGGACTTCGTCGACATGCGCGTGCGCGGCTTCCCAGGCGAGGCCGACCGCCTCTTCCCGCCCTACCGCGGCGAGCACGCCGCCGAGGTCCTCCAATACGGCTTCGAGTTCTACGAACTCTACCAGGCCCACTACCGCGACGACTATGTCGCCCCCCAGTTCCGCGTGGACTGGGAGAAGCTCGGCGTCGCCAACGTCATGCCGCGGCGCGCCACGCGCCTCCCCTTCGACATCCGCGACTACCACCAGGAGAACCTGGAGCTCAAGACTTTCTGCCCCGACAAGGGATGGAGCCAGTCCCTCGAACATTTCGCCCAGTGCTTCCAGGAGGGAACCCCGCCCGACAACGCCTCGGGCGCCGACGGCGCCAAGGCCACCGAACTCGCACTGGCCCTGCTGGACTCGCTCGAGAAGAAGCGCCCCGTCCCATTCGGGGGATGAAGGAATGGAACCATTTTCAACCGAAACAACCACAACCAACCAGAAAGGCACCTATGAAAAAGCAATTCACGCTGATTGAACTCCTGGTAGTCATCGCGATCATCGCGATCCTGGCCTCGATGCTGCTGCCCGCCCTGTCCAAGGCGCGTGAGAAGGCGCACTCGATCCGCTGCGTCAGCAACGAGAAACAGATCGGGACGCTGCTGATGATGTATCTGGGCGACAACGACGACTTCTTCCCGCATTCGTTCATCCACAACGCCGCAGGCACCAAGGACAACCTCTGGAGCGATGTGCTGATGACCAAGTACCTCTCGGCCTCGGTCGATGAAAACGGCCAGATCCCGCAGGCGTTCCTGAACGGCTCCATCTTCCGCTGCCCCGCCTACTCGGCACGCATCATCTCGAACTCGACCGTCCACTACGGCTACAACTACTGGCACCTGGGCACCTGGCGCAAGACCTCGGCGGAGTTCTTCCCGACCAAGCCGAAGAACATCCCGTGCAAGCAGGGCCGCATCGCCACCCCCGCCAAGATGGTCGCGGTGGTGGACGCCTGGCACCGCGTCAACCAGACAGGCTACTACTTCGCCCAGGACAACTACACTGGCGGCAACGAGAACGTCCATCCGCGCCACAACGGCCTGAAGGACTACAACGTCCTGTGGGCGGACGGCCATGCGTCGACCCAGAAGGGCGACGGCGTGTACTCGAACGTCTACGAGCGCGCGCAGCTCTTCCGCCACAACGGCAACCCGAACAACTGGACTCGCAGCGGCTGGGCCTCCACCAGGGAATAGCCTACCCTCATGGCAAGACGTTGCGCGGCATTGGCGCTGCTGGCGTGCCTGCTGGCCGCCGCGGCGGAGTTCACCCTCGGGGGACGCGTCTGGAAGACTTACGGTCGCGGGCGCGTGGAGGCGGACGGGGCGGACGGGGTGCGCGTGGTCGACGACCGCGCCGACGCGGGCGCGGGCATCTGGTGCGAGGCGCCCGCCGCCGCCGAAGGCTGCTCCTATCGGCTCTCCGCCGCCCTCGCGGAACTCTCTGGCGACGGCGTCTTCCTGCAGCTGCGCTTCCTGCCCTCGAAGAAGATCGCGCAGCGCAAATGGGAAACGGGCGCGGGCGGCCAGATGCAGATCACGGCGCGCGCGCCCGCCGGCACCACCTCCCTGCGCGCCTATATCTATGCCCAGCCTGGGAAGACGGACTTCCGCATCCAGCGCCCGAGCCTGCGGCTGCACGGCCATGCCCGCTACAATCCGCAACTGCTGCGCCCGCGCCCGAAGGCGCTGACGGTGGACAGGGAGACGCCCATCGTCCTGCCAGATGGCGGCGACTTCGGAGACGCCGCGCAGGCGCTGCGCGCGGCGGCGGGACTGGCACTCCCCGTCTTCCGCGCCGCCGAGGCACCGCGCGGACGGAAATGCTACATCCTCCTGGGCAACCGCAACACCAACGCCCTCATCAGCGACCTCTACGACCGCCACCACTGCATCGTGGACCTCGACTATCCTGGCCCTGGCGGACATGCCGCCAGAACCCTCCTCGACCCCGCTGGCGACGGCGTCGACTACATCCTCGCAGGCGGCTCCGACGAGAACGGCGTCCGCGCCGCCGCGGAATGCGTCGCGCAGTGGCTGAAGGCCGCGCCGCGCACGGCGGACGGCGCGCGGCGCGTGCCCTTCGCGTGGGACATCCGCCTCTCACCGCAATGGCGCCCGCCGAAGGACATCGACAACGCGGACACCTACGACCAGTCGGCGGGATACGGCCCGCGCTACTTCGGCTGGAACCTCCTCGCGCGGCATCTGGCGATGTTCCACGCGACTGGCGACGCGCGCCACGCGCGGCGCTTCCTCGCCCTCGCCTTCCCGAAGCGCCCCGAGGAGCTCGCCTTGCTGCGGAGCGACCCCTCGGCTTTCCGAAACCCAGGCGACCCCCTCGCCTCCCCCTACCACTACATCGCGCCCATGGCGAACCTCTACTGGAGCATGGTCGAGAACCACCCCGCCTTCAGCGACGAGGAGCGCGCCGCCGTCACCGCCGCCCTCTTCCGACAGTACATGCACTGGCGCGACACCGCCAACGGCTGCGGCATCTTCCAGACAGGCACGCCCGCCGACTGCGTCGGCAGCCGCCACCAGCAGTGGGCCGCGCTCTCGCTCTACACCGTCGCGCGCCATCTCGCCAAGGTCTATCCAGAGCCTGAACTCGCGGAGGCCCTCCGCGCCGTCGAGAACTCCTTCGCCTCCCTCGACAAATACCGCTACGTCCTGGGCGAGGGCGGCAACCTGACCTGGTTCCCCTCTGGCATGGAGGCCGTCCCCCTCTATCTGCTCCTCGCAGGGAAAAAAGGGAAGATCCCCCGGCACGTCCTCCACTCGCTCCACAATGCCCTCGCCACCCTCGCGGGCAACACCCACCGCGACCGCATCATCCACTACGTCCCCCTCGGGATGCTGCGCCGCCTCGCCTGGCTCATGGAGGACCAGGCACCCCTGGAAATCGAAAAACTGCTGCGCCTGCCTCCAGGCACCCGCCTCGGGCAGTCCTTCGCCCCAGGCCCCAGGGGATACGCCACGAACACCGCCCCGCCGTCCCGCACGTGGCTCGTCGCCCGCCCCGAATCCAAACCCGAGCAGCGCGAATGGAAACTGCCCTTCGCCGACCCCGCCGCCGCCTTCCACTTCGCCTCATGGCGCGAGGACAACCACGGCGGCGACTTCATCCTCCTCGACGGACATCTCGACACCATCCTGCGGCAGCCCCTCCACGCCCTCGCCCTCTTCACTCTCACCCTCGACCAGATGCCGCTCCTCGCGGGATATCTGACCCACCTCTGGGCGCGACGGGACGGCATCGCCTTCTCCGCCATGCCCTCCTCCGCCGAGGAGAAGGCCGCCGTCGCCCTGGGCGGCACCGCCGCGTTCATCGCGTCGCTCCCAGTCTCCCCCAGCGCCGACTGGGAGCGCGCCGTCCTGCGCATTCCAGGCGCCGCCATCGTCGCCGACACCATCACGGAACGCGAGCGGAAGCCGCAGCAGTACGACCTGGTGTTCAACTGGGAGCACGGCCCTGGCATCGAGGCCCGCCCTGGCGACCGCCCTGGAGAGGTCCGCCTTGTCGACCGCACCGCCCATGCGGAGATCGAGGTCACCGCCGCCAGCGCCTGTCGTACTGTCCCCGAAGGCGTGCCGACCAAGCGCCTCACCAGCGTGCCGACGCTGCTGTGCCAGGCCACCGCCAAGGGGCAGCGCCTCGTCGTCGAGTTCACCACCGACCAGCCTTTCGAGGGCATCCTGCAAGGACGCTTCTACGCCTACACCGACCGAGGCACCTGCAATCTCTACCTGGACGGCAAACTGCTGCGCGAGGGCCTCTCGCTCCACTCGGCGCGCGCGCAGGTGCTCCAGATCGACCTGGGCCGCCACGCCCTTCCCGCGGGGGTGCACCGCCTGGAACTCGAAGCCGCGGCGCCTTCCCCGACGCATCCTGGCAAATACACCCTCGCCTTCGTCGCGCTCCTGATGAGCCGCAGGCCGTTCGAGACGCGCGAGGGCGGCATGAGTTTCTGCGACCCCGTGGCGCCGCGCCAGGAGCAGCACCGCGAGAGCCTCGCCGACCAGTTGACTGGCAATCTCTCCGTCTACGCCTTCCCCGCCACGCTCTCCGCCGACGCCCCCCGCACCTGGTTCACCCTCTTCACGCCGCGCCCCGCCGCCGAGACCGCCTGCACCCGCCTCGCGCCCAACGCGGCGATGCTCCGCCTCCCCGAACCCGCTCTCGTGCGGTGCGGCCAGCCAGGCGAGGGGCGGCTCCTCCTCGCCACTGGAAACGCCGTCCACGGCGTCGCCATCCAGGCCATCGGCGACCTCCTCCGCTGCGACGCGCCCGTGAACCTCGAGTGGCGCCTGGAGGAGGGCGAGCTCCGCGTCGAGGCACCGCGCCCCTGCACGCTCCATGTCGGCGGCAAGGCCCTCCGCCTCCCCGTCGGCGCCAGCCAGCACAAGGCCGCCTGCCCGCCCGAGGTCCT
>JAEEGL011621096.1_pt1 | contig 17697 bp, 12 predicted proteins | sample 9134231 | NCBI WGS metagenome assembly JAEEGL01 (sample SAMN16246548, study PRJNA631951) | gut metagenome | biome: gut microbiome; feature: rumen; material: fiber-attached | host: Bos | place: Iran: Karaj | collected 2018-10 | reverse complement strand
CTTCTTATGATCCCCAACATGTATAAGATTGCCGGTGAACTACTTCCTGGGGTAATACATGTATCTGCACGTGCGGTAGCCTCCCATGCCCTTTCGATATTCGGCGACCACTCCGATATATATGCCTGCCGTCAGACGGGTTTTGCCATGCTTGCCTCTTCAAGCGTCCAGGAAGTAATGGATCTTGCCGCAGCGGCTCACCTTTCCGCCATTGAGGGATCCATCCCCGTACTTCATTTTTTTGACGGATTCCGCACTTCACACGAACTGCAGAAGATAGAATGCTGGAATGACGAACAGCTTTTCTCCCTTCTTGACTGGGATGCGGTCGCGGCATTCCGTGCAAAAGCTCTGAATCCGGAGCACCCCGTTGCACGCGGCACCGCTCAGAATCCCGATATATTCTTCCAGGCCAGAGAAGCCTCCAATCCTTATTATGACCGCTTTACCGACATTGTTGAAAACTGCATGAACAGAATTAACGATATGATCGGTACCAACTATAAACCGTTCAACTATATCGGCCATCCTGAAGCAGAGCATGTGATCGTTGCCATGGGCTCTTCCTGCGAGACGATAGAAGAGCTCTGCAACTATGAAAACTCTCTCGGAGAACGTTTCGGGCTCATAAAAGTCCATCTTTACCGTCCCTTCTCCGCCGAGCGTCTTATTGCCGAACTGCCCAAGACAGTGCGTACGGTCACAGTGCTTGACCGCACCAAGGAACCAGGTTCCCTAGGTGAACCGTTATATCTCGACGTCGCGCTCGCGATGCTCAATAACGGTATGGCTGATATACCCATCTATTCGGGAAGGTACGGTCTGGGTTCAAAGGATACTTCTCCCGAGCAGATACTTGCCGTTTACCGCAATGCCCAGTCCGGCGGCAAGAAACGTTTTACCATCGGCATCAATGACGATGTAACATATCTCTCCCTCGACTGCTCTGAATCGGTATCATCTTCTCCCCGGACGGCTAAAGCCTGCAAATTCTGGGGCATAGGCTCAGACGGTACCGTAGGCGCAAATAAAAATTCCATTAAAATAATAGGCGATAATACGGATCTGAATGTTCAGGCTTATTTTGACTATGACTCCAAGAAATCCGGCGGGCTTACCGTTTCTCATCTGCGCTTCGGTACCGAACCGATAAAGTCGACTTATCTCATCGATAAGGCCGACTTCGTCGCCTGCCATAATTCCGCCTACATCGGGAAATACGATATGACCTCCGATATAAAACCGGGCGGCTATTTCCTGCTTAACTGTTCCTATTCCGATGAAGAACTTGACAGGATACTCCCTGCTTCGGCGAAACGCGATATCGCAAACAAAAATATCAGCTTCTATGTTATAGACGGTATAAGGATTGCCCGTGAACTGGGTCTCGGAGGCAGAGTAAACACCATCCTTCAGGCTGCGTTCTTCAAACTTGCCGATATCATTCCTATAGAAGATGCCGTTAAATATATGAAACAGGCTGCAGCTGACAGTTACGGAAAGAAAGGCGAGCGTGTCGTACTGATGAATCAGATGGCAATAGACCGCGGGGTTACCGATCTGCGCCGTGTCAATGTTCCTGCAGACTGGAAGGATGCCGCCGATGAAGAAATTTCAAGACATATAAATGAAAATGACCCTGTTCTCGGTTCCTTTGTCGATGATATCCTGCTGCCGATTACTTCTTCAAAAGGCAATACCATTCCGGTTTCTACCTTTAGCAGCATTGCAGACGGGACTTTCCCTCTCGGAACTTCTGCCTTTGAAAAACGCGGTATCGCCATCGATGTTCCCATGTGGATACCGGAGAACTGCATACAGTGCAACCGCTGTTCCTTTGTCTGCCCTCATGCAGCTATCAGACCGGCTGCCCTTTCTCTTTCTGAAAAGGAAAAAGCCCCCGGCGCCACTATAGTCTGTGAGATGAACGGAGTCTCCGATATATTATATAATATCTCATGCTCGGTGCTCGACTGCACCGGCTGCGGCGTCTGTGCTCAGGTATGTCCCGGCAGCAACTCGGAAAAGGCACTTGTCATGGTTCCCCGGGCGACACAGGCCGATCAGCAGGCGGTCTTTGATTACTGCAGCAGCATCGAAGAAAAGCCAGATGTGTTCAAACGCTTTCCCGAGACTACGGTCAAGGGAAGTCAGTTCAAAAAGCCTCTTCTGGAATTCTCTGGAGCCTGCGCAGGCTGCGGTGAATCTCCCTACTCCAAACTTGTCACTCAGCTTTTCGGTGACCGTATGTATATAGCCGCAGCTACTGGTTGTTCTTCCATCTGGGGCGGGTCTGCTCCTTCCATTCCATACACTAAAAACAGCAGGGGGAAAGGACCTGCATGGGCAAACTCCCTGTTTGAAGACAATGCCGAATACAGTTTCGGAATGATGCTTGGTCAGAAAGCCATACGCGAACGCCAGATAGAACGAGTTGCCAATCTTCTGCCTAAACTTGAAGGACAAATGCGCGGCATCGTTCAGGATTATCTCGATACCATTGATGACGGTCCCGCAAATCAGGAGGCAACCGCCAAGCTAATTGCGGCCCTTGAGGACCGCGGTGACAGTGAATCTCTTGAAATCCTTTCCGAAAAAGATTATCTTTCGAAAAAATCTTTCTGGGCGTTCGGCGGTGACGGATGGGCCTATGATATCGGTTTCGGCGGTCTCGACCATGTGCTGGCTTCGGGAGAGGATATAAATATCCTCGTCCTGGATACTGAAGTATACTCCAATACCGGAGGCCAATCTTCAAAAGCCACTCCTACGGGTGCCGTTGCTCAGTTTGCCGCCTCGGGAAAAGCCACGAAGAAAAAGGATCTTGCGTCCATATGTATGAGCTATGGTTATGTATATGTGGCTCAGGTCGCCATGGGAGCAGACTATGCCCAGTGTATAAAGGCCTTCACCGAAGCCGAAAGCTATCACGGCCCTTCGATCGTCATCGCATATGCTCCCTGTATAAACCATGGTATTCAGGGAGGTATGGGCAACACCATGAATACCATGCTGCGTGCCGTTCAAAGCGGTTACTGGCATCTCTTCCGTTTTGACCCGCGCAAGATCTCTTACGGACAAAATCCATTTACTCTTGATTCCCGCCAGCCTAAGCAATCATACCGTGACTTTGCCGAAAGCGAAGTGCGTTACAATTCTCTTAAACGTACCATGCCCCAGCGTGCCAACGAGCTTCTGGACACTGCCGCCCGTCAGGCTGCTGACCGATATGAATATCTGTCCCGCTATTCCCGTCTGTTCGAAGAAGAATAGCCTTCTTCTGGAGAAAATTAAAAAAGGCCGCTGCATATGCAGCGGCCTTTTCATGTATCATAAACAAAGCACTGCAGGTATTGACCTGCAGTGCTTTTGGTGACCCGTATGGGAATCGAACCCATGTTACCGCCGTGAAAGGGCGGTGTCTTAGCCGCTTGACCAACGGGCCATAAATATCTTTGTACCCGGGTTACCGGGTACAAAGATATGGTAGCGGCAGTAGGATTTGAACCTACGACACTTCGGGTATGAACCGAATGCTCTAGCCAACTGAGCTATGCCGCCAAAGGTCTTTTGTCACGCAACGTTCATTATAAGCGATTGCATGGGTTATGTCAAGTATTCCTATGGCTTTTCCGAATAAAAGATTCTTAATTTCTTATACCTTTATAAGATGATCTATAAATACATGTCATCGCGGCGCTATGGGAACTCCTGTCCGGTCTATGGCTCCGGCATGTCTTATTTTAATCTTCCAGTGGCTACCGCGGCAAGAAATATCCCCGTCTGTGTCTTTGCGTCCGGTATTTCACCCGCCGCTGCCATTTCAAGGACTTTCTTGAACGGTACCTTCTCTACCGTTAGGAATTCATCATCATCGAGCTTCTGTTCCTTCTGGGAAAGACCCATTGCAAGAAAGATCTCCACTCGCTCGTCGTCATAAGCCGCCGCGGGATATATAGCCCCTATCCTCATCATTTTTTCGGCCGTACATCCTGTTTCCTCTTTCAGTTCCCTCACGGCACAGTCATAGAAGCTTTCCTCCCTGCTGTTTCTCCTGCCTGCAGGAATCTCCCATAGGATCTCCTCCACCGGATACCGGTACTGCTTCACCAGAAGGACCTCACCGTCTCCGCTGATTGCCACTATCGCTGAAGCCCCGTTATGTCTTATAATGTCGCGCGATGCCTCTTTTCCGTTTGGCAGTTCTACAATATCCCGCTCTACGGAAAGAACCCTGCCCGTATATATCTTTTCAGAAGATATCTTTATTTCCTGCAGTTCCATAAATCATCGTCCTTTGCATTTCTTCACTGTTATTATTGTAACAGCAAAGCTTTTTTTGTCCAGTAATAAATTGAGTCGGTCACCATATCTACATCCGGATATTTCTCCTGTCTCATTAAACAGCCTTCCGGAAGGTCTAGCTTCATCTTTCCAAACCGATGATCCGTATATGCACCGTGCTGCCTGCTTGCTTTTTTATTAACAATTAGCATATGGATTTTAATCCGTTCCTGTGATATACTGTCATGGTCATATGTTTACAGGGAGGCTGTCTGAATATGAAAATGATAATCAAAGTCGCTGCTATAATTTTATGCATAGCTGTAATATTTACAGGATGCTCCGGTCCTGACTGGGCGGCAAAATGCGGCGACGATACTATGCCTGCGGGAATGTATATCTCCTATCTTATGAGTGCTTATACCAATTCTTTCAGCATGGTGTCTGACACCGATACTGATATTTTCAAACAGCAGATCGAGGGCCAAGATGCGGCCGACTGGATGATTTCCAATGCAAAATCGGAAGTTTCAAGATACTATGCCGTTAAGGATCTGTTTGATGAATATTCTCTTTCATTAGATTCCGACACTGCAGCCTATGTCGATTATGTCGTTGATTACCAGTGGGGGTATTACGGCAGTATTTATGAGTCTAACGGTGTTTCCAAGAGTTCAATGCATTCCGTTATAGAATCAAATGCCCGCGAATCCGAATTGTTCAACTACCTTTACGGTGCTGACGGCATAAAAGCAGTTTCCGATGAAGAACTCGGAGCTGTATTTGCCGACAATTATATGAAATACCGTCTCATCTCCATAGACAAAGGCGGGAATGAAACCCAGGAAGATAATGCCTCTGATGATTCTTCCGGCAATGATGATGTGTCAGAAACGGAAGCCGATCCCATCACTCTTCTGACAGGTTACAAGGACCGGGTCGAAGCAGGCGAAAGCTTTGAGCAGATAATATATGAGTACAACGGTGATGAAACCGCGCAGTTCACTTCCGGTATGTTCGACACCATTTCCCTGAAGGAATCCGGAGCTTTACCGGAGCAGCTTGAAAAGAAACTTGCCGAGGCTGAACCGGGTTCTCTTATCCTTCATGAAGGTGATGAGACCGTATATCTGATACAGCCTCTTGATATTCTGGAAAACCACTCCGATATCGAGTATTACCGTTCTCAGCTTGTCTCCCTCCTAAAGGGTGATGAATATGAAGAAATGATAAAACAGAAATCCGAATCTCTCTCTGTTGAATTTAACGAGGCAGCCATAAAAAAATATTCTCCCAAGTCCATTAAATTATGATCGTACAACATACAGCAAGGGGGGGCAGCACTGTTACGTGCTGCCCCCCCTTGCTGATTATTATTCTCTGTTTATTATTAACTTGTTCCCCTTATTTTATCACAGATGAATATCAAGGATAATAATCTCATAACGATACGTAATATTTTCGGTTTTTATCTTTTGTTTACATAATATTAACAAACATTGATTAAATGCGTTGTATAGTATAGATGTAATAATACTTGTTGTTCATGTTGGTAAAAGATCTCCTTTTTTTCACACCTTAAGCAAACAAGCGCGGATTCATTCCGCGCTTGTTTGCTTTTATTTTTATTATCCGCTTATATTTTTAATACCAGTACCGCAATATTAAAATATATCAGTACCGAACAGGCATCAACTATTGTCGTTATAAGGGGCGAAGCCATTATCGCCGGGTCGAGTCCTACCCGACGTGCAAGCATGGGCATTGAACATCCAAGGAATTTTGCTATGATCACTGTACAGAAAAGCGCTGCTCCCAGAATACATGCCAGCGTTATCTCGCGATACATTATATATACACGTAGCATGTTTACGACACACAGCACGGCTCCTATCAGGAGCGATATTCTGAATTCTTTCCAGATTACCTTGAAATAGTCTTTCAGTTCTACATCCTTAAGCGCCAGTCCGCGTATTATCAGTGTGGAGCTCTGTGATCCGCAGTTTCCTCCCGTATCGGTAAGCTGGGGCAAAAATGACATCAGGAGCGGTACCGCGACAAATGCAGTCTGGTATTTTGTAATGATTATACCCGATACGGTCGCCGAAAGCATAAGCACCAGCAACCATACTATACGGTTCTTGAAATGCTTCCATACAGATGTCTTGAAGTATGAATCCTCTGAAGGCAACAGGGCGGCCATCTTTTCAAAGTCCTCGGTATTTTCTTCCTGCAGAACGTCTATGGCATCGTCGAATGTTACTATTCCGACCAGACGCTTTTCTCCGTCCACCACAGGTACTGCCAGGAAGTCATACTTTGAAAGGATCTGCGCCACATTTTCCTTGTCATCGGTAGTCTGGGCATATATAACGTTATCCTCCATTATGTCCCGGATAAGGCAGTTTTCATCTGACAGCAGGAGGGTTTTCACCGTAACTATGCCTACAAGGGTACGGTCTTCATCGACCACATAACAGGTATATATCGTTTCTTTGTCAATGCCTACGCGGCGTATGCGTGTAAAAGCATCTGACACCGTCATATCCGCCTTCAGGCTTACATATTCTATCGTCATTATGCTGCCGGCACTGTCCTTCGGGTAGTTCAGCAGCTGGTTTATGCTTTCACGCATATCGGGGTCAGCCGTACGCAGAATCCTTCTTACAACATTCGCGGGCATCTCCTCAATTATATCTACCGCATCATCCAGAAAGAGGTCATCCAATACCTCTTTCAGTTCGAAATCGCTGAAAGCGCTTATAAGAAGCTCCTGTTCATCCGAATCCATTTCTACAAATGTGTCGGCAGCCAATTCTTTCGGCAGTATTCTGAAAATAAGCGGAAGGCTCTCATTTGGGAAGCCCTGCAGCAGAACTGCTATATCCACAGGATTCAGTTCCTGCATTATCTCTCTTAATTCTTTATATTTTCTTTTTTTCAGGAGACCCATAGCAACTTCTGTCAGGGTCGTCTGAATCACTCTCTCCTCCATGCCTTAATACCTCCCTTGATTATGCTGTTTGGGTTCAGGACACGAAGCCGGTATTACATGCTGTCTTACTGAAGAATCATTGAAGGCGTCGAAATGGCGCTGTTTAACGCAGCAAGAAACACCATGCTCCGCGGTCGTTCGGGAACAACTGCACCGCTACTGCCTGCAGATTCCATTTCGTCACCTCCGAAATAATATAATAACACCCTCGGCAGTCAAACAGTACGGCTGCAGAGGGTGCTCGACATCTGCTTCAAAAAAAAGGATACCATCCTTTTTCCGGACCGTACAAGCTTCAGCTTCGCAGGGCGGTGAAGTTGCATTAGATCATGCCTTGATTCGACATGACCTGCTGACCTTCTGATAGTGTCTCCACTATTTCGCGGCAGCAACCCGTATCCCTGTGGTAGCCTCACCTACCGAATTTTCTACATTGAATATAAACTCATACCAGCTGTTTGTCAAGCAGTTTATTCATACTCATTTAAATGACCGCATTGAATAATTATCATACACAGGAGCATCACCGTCGCGCCCGATATTTCCGGATATTCAGGTCAGCGGAACCTTCTTTCCCCTTTATGCATCACCTTCCGGTAGTCTGTCTCCGCAGCATATTCTGTAGCCCATATCTTCTTAGCGGATGTACGCTGCCGCAATTCATGAGCCACAAGGGATATGATAATGAATGAAAAACGGCCGTATGAACTCTCCCTTGCGGTACAGGTCCATACAGCCGTATTACGTGTGCTGAAATTCCGTACCTTTGCAGTCCTTCTCTCAGGTCACACCAGACGGGATATCCTGGATCAGTCCAGAGGCACGATCCATCCGAAGGGATCAGGTTTCTTGCCCCACTGGATGGCAGTAAGCTCATCATATATCTTCTGCGTCGTCTCACCGATAGCAGCGCCGCCGATGACATATTCCTTGCCCTGATACATGAGCCAGCCTACGGGGGAGACAACTGCAGCCGTACCGCATCCCCATGCCTCTTCCAGTGTACCGTCCTCAGCAGCCTGAATCAGTTCGTCTACACTGATGCGGCGCTCTTCCGCATCGATTCCCTGAGCACGGAGCATTTCCAGAATGCTCTTGCGTGTAATTCCGGGGAGGATCGAGCCCGTCAGCGCGGGGGTGACTACTTTGCCTGCAATCTTGAACATTATGTTCATAGCGCCGACCTCTTCGATGTATCTGCGCTCAACGCCGTCAAGCCAGAGGACCTGCGAATAGCCGCGTTCCTCGGCGCGGATACCCGCACGGGTAGATGCTCCGTAGTTGCCGCCGCACTTTGCTTCGCCGGTACCGCCGCGTACTGCACGGACATCCTCGTCCTCGATCATGATCTTGACAGGGTTGATGCCCTCAGGATAATAGCTTCCCGAGGGAGATAAGATAATATATAAGACGGCATGACCGACACCATGTACGCCCAGAAACTCATCGACGCCAATCATGAACGGACGGATATACAGACTGGTGCCTTCATTATGAGGGACCCAGTCCTCATCCAGCTTCAGCAGTGCCTTGAGAGCCTTCATGCCTTCTTCGACGGGATACTCAGGGAGCCCCATGCGGGCAGCGGAACGGTTTAGGCGCTTGAAGTTTTCCTCCGGGCGGAACAGCTGGATGCTGCCGTCAGCCTTGCGGTAGGCCTTCATTCCTTCAAATATCTCTGCACCGTAATGCAGCACGGTCGCTGCAGGGTGGAGGGTGAGATCTCCGAAGGGGATGATCTCAGGATCATACCAGCCGCGTTCTTTAGACCAGCTGACCCGGAACATGTGATCGGTAAATATTTTACCGAATCCCAGCGATCCTTCATCCACGGGTTTTTGCTTGGGATTTTTAGTGATTTCTAATCTAATGTCCGCCATTTTCAAGCTTCCTTTCATATGTTGCTGTTATATCAGTAAGCTATTCCCTGCCACTTCATCGCATCCGCTACCTTGGCAAAGCCCGCTATATTGGCGCCTACTACCAGGTTGCCCTCATAGCCGTATTCTTTAGCTGCATCGTATGCATTATGGAAAATACTTATCATTATATTCTTAAGCTTGGCGTCTACTTCTTCAAAGCTCCAGGAAAGTCTCTGCGAGTTCTGGCTCATTTCAAGCCCTGAAGTTGCAACTCCGCCCGCATTGCTTGCCTTGGCCGGTCCGAAAAGCACGCCTGCTTTCTGGAATACTTCGACCGCTTCGGGAGTGGACGGCATATTGGCTCCTTCGCATACCGCCACAACTCCGTTTTTAACAAGGATCTTGGCGGATTCTTCATCGATCTCGTTCTGAGTTGCGCAAGGCAGCGCGATATCGCACGGAATAGTCCATATCCCGCTGCATCCTTCATGATATTCAGAACCGGGAACACGTTTCGCATACTCGCTAATTCTTGCGCGTTCGATCTCTTTAAGAGGATTTATGACGTCAAACTTAATTCCTTCCGGATCATAAACGTATCCGTTTGAATCAGACATGGCAACGACCTTTGCCCCCAGCTGCTGTGCCTTCTGGCAGGCATATCTTGCCACATTGCCCGATCCGGAGATAACTACCGTCTTTCCTTCAAGTGTCTCGTTCTTCATGCAGGAGAACATTTCCTGTGTGAAGTACAGCAGTCCGTAACCGGTAGCCTCAGTACGTGCAAGGGAACCCCCGTATGAAAGGCCTTTTCCTGTCAGAACGCCGGTAAATTCGTTCCGAAGCCTTTTGTACTGTCCGAACATGTATCCTATCTCACGCGCTCCTACTCCGATATCACCGGCGGGTACGTCTGTATCGGCTCCTATATGTTTTGCGAGTTCAGTCATAAAGCTCTGGCAGAAACGCATGACTTCTCCGTCGCTCTTTCCCTTGGGGTCAAAGTCGGATCCTCCCTTACCGCCGCCCATAGGCAGACCCGTAAGGCTGTTTTTGAATATCTGTTCAAAACCCAGGAACTTTATAACGGAAGCATTTACTGACGGATGAAAACGTATACCTCCCTTGTAAGGGCCTATCGCTGAATTGAACTGATAACGGTAACCGCGGTTCACTCTGACCTTGCCGCTGTCATCGACCCAGGACACCCTGAACTGTACTCCGCGCTCGGGTTCGATAATCCTTTCAAGAACACCGGCCTCCACGATATCAGGACGTTTCTCTATAAACGGCTCCAGTGATTCCAGTACTTCCTTAACTGCCTGTAAAAATTCCGGCTCTCCGGCATTTCTTGAACAGGCCTGTTCGTATATTCCAGCTAAATACTCACTTTTAAATGCCAATGTGTTTTCCTCCTTTCGCCGCGCATCGCGAGGTCTTTGTAAAAACAATCCCCCGTGTATCTGTCCGGGTTTGTTCTATGAATTTTATTATAATAAAGTGCAATTTGCATTGCAATAGCAAATTTACATTATATCGTTTGATTCCTGCATATTTTTTCATAAAAGCCTTATTATTCTGTATTTTCGCCTGTTTTTAGCAGGATTTTTTATATTTCCTGCAAAATGGCGCCTTTTATTTTATGTCCGAGTGCCGGAAATCCCCCGGCCGGGGCTGCCGGTTTTCCCAAATAAAGCATGCTTGTATTATTTTTATCCCGATGATATACTTATCTGCGAGCAGGCAGGACAGCAGCGGGCACAGGTGCCGAAAGGCCGTGCGTGAGGAAAGTCCGGGCTTCACAGGGCAGGATAGCTGTTAACGACAGCCGAGGGCGACCTTAGGGAAAGTGCAACAGAAATATACCGCGGCATATAATGCCGTAAGGGTGGAAAGGCGAGGTAAGAGCTCACCGGGGCACGGGAGACCGATGCCGCCATGTAAACCCTATCCGAAGCAACGCCTAATGGACAAGGGATCAGAACGGCGGCCCGTCGTCCCCTTGGTATGGCGGCTAAAGCCGTGCGGCGACGTACGGCGTAGATAGATTGTTGTCCACGACAGAACCCGGCTTATATGCCTGCTCAAAGACAGCCGCGGCATTTTGGATGCCGCGGCTGTCTTCTGGCCTATATGTTCTTTTCGGTCCTGTCGTCTTCCGGTGCTTCTGCCAGCATCTGGCGGGGATGATTTTCTCCCGGTTTGATTCCGGTATTCCTGCAATACAGCAGATATCCTTCGAGCAGTACCACGGCAGCTACGGCATCCACGACATTCTTGCGCTGTCTGCCTCTGACTCCCGATGCCGTAAGATATGAATGTGCCTGCACCGTGGTCACTCTCTCATCCCAAAGCTCCACAGGTATTCCTCCTGTTTCATAAAGCTTCCGTGCAAACTCCGCATAGAGTCTGCAGCGTTCTCCTTCCGTTCCGTCCATGTTTCTGGGATATCCTACTATTATGTGTTCTGCGCCTTCCTTACCAGCCTGTTCGGCACATTTCCGTGCTGTAAGCTGCATGTCCCGTTCCCTGATCACCCCAACGGGATAAGCAAGCGTTCCCGTTTCGTCGCAGCAGGCCAGCCCTGTACGGGCATCACCGTAATCCACCGATAATACTTTCATTGCCGGTTCACCACTTTTCTACCGTTCCCACTATCTCACTGATTTCCTTCACGTCATGACTGTCACACCAGTCTGAAAGCTCCTTCGGGAGCCTTGTGGGCAGATAGGGATCACTGAAGAGTGCCGCACCTATCTGTACGGCGGCAGCTCCCGCCATCATCATCTCCACGACGTCACGGGCCGTGCTTATTCCCCCGAGGCCTATTACCGGTATATCCACCGCCGAAGCGGTCTGCCATACCATTCTGAGCGCTACCGGGAATACTGCCGGTCCGGAAAGTCCCCCGGTATTGTTTTTAAGCACCGGCCGCCGGGTCTCAGTATCTATTCTCATACCCATAAGGGTATTTATCAGTGACAATGCGTCCGCACCGCAGTCCTGCGCTGTCTTCGCTATCGATACTATATCGGTTACATTGGGAGAGAGTTTGACTATGAGGGGCTTCCTGCACAGCGGGCGCACTGCCGAAACTATCTGGCCGGTAGCTTCACAGCTCACCCCATATGCCAGACCCCCGCTTTTTACGTTAGGACAGGATATATTAAGTTCTATCATGTCGATACTGCTCTCGGACAGCAACTCAACAGTTTCACAGTAATCTTTTATCGCACTTCCCGATGCATTTGCTATAAGTACCGTTCCGCAGTTTTCTATGTCAGGAAGTTCATCATTCAGGAAGCTTTTTACTCCCGGATTCTGAAGCCCCACGCTGTTCAGCATGCCCGAGGCTGTTTCAGCTATACGCGGAGGCGGATTACCCTCTCTCGGTTCCAGTGTAATCCCTTTAAGTGATATTCCTCCCCAAACCGAAAGGTCATACAGTTTTTCGTATTCCCTGCCGAATCCGAAGCATCCCGATGCGGCTATAAGAGGATTTTTGAACTCCACTCCGGCTATATTTACATTGAGCTTTGCCATCTGATTTTTCCCCTTTGATACTAAAATACGAGTTCGTCCGCTTCAAATACGGGTCCGTCCTTGCAGACATGCTTATAGTGTTCATTTCCTCCCGTCCCCGTTTTACATGCACAGCCGAGACATGCTCCCATCCCGCACGCCATTCGCTCCTCCATGGATATCTGGGCTCTTATCCCGTACTTCTTTGAAAGCAGGGCTATCTCCTTGAGCATCGGAAGCGGCCCGCAGGCATATATGATATCTGTTCTGCCTTCCATCAATATCTTCTCGGCTGATGGTATGACGTTTCCCTTTATTCCGATACTTCCGTCGTCAGTGCATATATGTACCGAAGGACTGTGTTTTTCAAAATCTTCCGCAAGGATGACCGCCTGCCCTGTCCGATATCCCAGAACGCATTCTGCATTCTTTTTATAATGCTCTGCTAACGGCAGCAGCGGCGGTGTGCCTATTCCTCCTCCTATTAGAAGAGCTTTTCTGTCCGGAGGAAGAAGCTCAAAGCCCTTTCCCAGCGGTCCGAACAGATCAAGTTCGTCTCCCCGGCTCTTCCGGGATATTGCCTCGGTGCCGTCTCCCCTGACTTCAATTACAAGCCTTATAGTTTTATTATCACGGTCGATGCCGCAGAGGGATATGGGTCTTCTTAAATAAAAGCCCTCTGCCCTTATGTTAACAAACTGACCCGCACAGGCAGCTGAAGCGATCTCAGGTGCATTGACCGTGATCGATACCGTACTGTCATTCAGTCTGCGGTTTTCCATCAGTTTGTATTTATTCTGCGATATACCCATTTTGTTCACCTCTGCTCAATGTTCAGAATTAGTTTATAACATATTTTTCTCTATTACAAGCCCACGTATTGTCTTGCCTCCTCCAAAGGGTTATACTGATGCTATGGGACAATACTTGCAGGAGAGATATTGAAATGTCTTTACGAAAACTCAGTGAATGTGCCATGATAGCTGCCATATATACTGCGTTGTCATTGGCACTGGCTCCTTTCAGCTTCGGTACGGTCCAGGTGAGGGTCGCTGAGGCTTTATGCCTTTTGCCCGTGCTTTCTCCGACCTCTGTGATCGGTGTGACCCTAGGATGCGCGATAACCAATGCCGCCGGTATAGCCATGGGTGCATCCCTTCTCGGACCCCTCGATATAGTTTTGGGTGCATTTGCAACCCTTGCCGCAGCACTGCTTACCAGAAAACTTCGAGGAATAAAGACGAAAGGCCTTTATCTTCTTTCGTCCCTGCCTCCTGTTATACTGAATGCAGTGATCGTTGGGGCCGAACTTACCTTTGCGTTTTCGGACGGATTTTCTCTTCCTTTTTTTGCACTTCAGGCAGCCAGTGTGGCTATCGGTGAACTGATATCCTGCTCTTTTCTGGGAATAATACTGGTAAAGGCACTTGAGCGCACTGGTCTGGACATAAAACTATTCAAGAGAGGTAATTAATTATGACGGATATTCTTATTATTGGTGCCGGGGCTGCCGGTATGACTGCCGCACTGTATGCTTCCAGAGCCGGCCTTACATCATTGATATTTGAAGGTGAGATGTACGGGGGCCAGATAATAACCACTCCCGAACTGGAAAACTATCCCGCCCTGCCAAACATCACCGGTGCGGATTTCGGCAATCTCCTTTATAATCAGATAGAAAACCTGCCCGGCGTAGAATTCTGTTTCGAACCTGTAGAAGGCGCCTCACTTTCAGGCAAGGTGAAATCGGTCAGGACTCCTTACGGAATATATGAAGGAAAAACGGTAATCATAGCCAATGGGGCCAAACACCGCCGTCTGGGAGTAGAAGGTGAAGACAGGTTTTCCGGACGAGGTGTTTCATACTGCGGCACCTGTGACGGAGCTTTTTACAAGGGGCTTGATACGGCAGTTGTCGGTGGCGGCAACACCGCCGTTGAAGAGGCGCTGTATCTTTCAAACCTCTGCAGCAAAGTATCTCTTATTGTAAGTGATACAAAAATATCCGCTCAGAAGATCCTGGTCGATTCCGCAAAGAAACGCGATAATATTGAAGTGCTTTTCAGCTGTGAAGTACGGAGGCTCTATGGGAACAAAAAACTCGAGGGAGCCGTTCTAATAAATACGGCCACGGGTGAAGAGATCGACCTTGCTCTTCCTGGCCTGTTTATAGCGATAGGCATGGCTCCCGAAAACCAGCTCTTTTCTGAAGAAATCGCTCTCGACAGTCAGGGGTATATCATAGCCGGCGAAGACTGCCGTACAAACGTTGAAGGTGTATTTGCCGCAGGCGATACCCGTACCAAACCTCTGCGCCAGCTTGTATGCGCAGCCTCGGACGGGGCGGTCGCCGCATCTTTGGCTGCATCATATCTTCTGTAGCTGTCATCTGAAAGACCTGCGGAACAGAGTGCATTGACGCTGTTATGACTGCTGTGTCGGTGTCCTTGTCCATATATGTAATGTGTTTATCTTGTAAAGGAGATCTCAAATGAAGCAGGCGGTTGTATTGGGCGGAGGCGGATCTCGGGGCTCCTATCAGATAGGAGTATGGGAAGCTCTCAGACAGCTCGGATATCAGTATGACTTTGTCTGCGGTACGTCTGTCGGAGCCCTGAATGCTGCAATTATGGTGCAGGACGATTTTGAAACAGCATTAAAAATGTGGTGCAGCATCACCTCCGGCGATGTAATGGAACTTCCCTATAATGAAGATCCCGAAGCCTCAAAAAGCAAGAGCTATATGCTCAGGGCTTTCATTGACAGCTTCGTCAAGGAAGGCGGATTCGACCCCTCTCCGCTCGAAAAGACAATAAGAAGCGTTATAGATGAGGAGAAGATCCGCAATTCCTCCATAGATTTCGGTCTTGTCACCGTATTGTTTCCTTCCATGAAGCCGTATATCCTTACAAAGCAGACCATCCCTTTCGGGAAACTCTGCGATTATCTTATGGCAAGCGCCGCCTGTTACCCTGCAATGAAAGGGCGCAAGATAGACGGGAAGACCTATGTTGACGGCGGTTACTATTCCAACGTTCCTATAGACCTTGCCCTCAGGAACGGAGCGGAACGTATAGTTGCGGTAGATCTTGAATCCATAGGCATCGTACGCCCCGTTAAGGACTCCTCTGTCCCAGTGACCAGAATACACTCCCGCTGGGATCTCGGAAATTTTCTGATATTTGATCCGGAATCCGCAAAACGCAATATTTCTCTGGGGTTCAATGACACGATGAAAGCCTTCGGCGTCTATGACGGAGAATGGTACACTTTTTATAAAGACCAGCGTCAATATACTCAGGAAAAAGCCATAATGGGGATACGCCGCCGTCTGATCCGTATATATAAGGATAACCGCAAACTGCGTTCTAAGTTCTTAAAAACCTTTTCTGATTCTCAGACGGTCATTTCAAGCCACAGCGTATATCTTGCCTGGGCGGAATACTGCGGCCGTTTTCTTGATATAGATCCGCAGCCGGTATACACCTTTGAATGTTTTAACCGTATCCTTAGGTCCTCCCTGGAATCTGTCAGTCTGCCCGAGATCCCGGAAATACTGTCTTCGCTGAAGGATGGTACCCTTCTTAAGAATCCTCTTCACTTCTTGGAAGAAAAATACCGTCTGGCTTATATCTATGGCCTATGCCGTCAGGCGGAAACCGATGATAATGCCGCCAATAAGCTAATAATCGCAGCTGCAGCTTTTCCAAAAGAATTCGCCGCGGCTTTATATATGTGCGAGTCATATCAATAGGTATATAATAACAATACCTTTCCGTAAATGCCTCTCCGATCTTTGAACGGAGAATTGTTCCGGTTCTCTGTCTGTCCTGAAATGTATATCCGGGAAGCATCAGCAGCTTTTTGATAATATTGTCGGAAGACTTTATTATATATTAATTAATTAGGAGAGTGCTTTTTGATCAGGTACAACACACCGGCGATTGCAGCGTGACCGGGAGGCCGCGTATACAATCAGCTACGACCTCCCGCTGAGAAGCAGTTGACGTTAACAACATTCAGGAGGAGAAACAATGAATAAAAATAACATCGTCATTCGTTTGGAAAGAAAAGAAGACTATCGCGAAGTTGAAAATCTTGTAAGGGAATGCTTCTGGAACGTATATCGTCCGGGATGCCTTGAGCATTATGTTCTGAATCAGCTGAGAAGTGATCCGGCCTTTGTACCGGAACTGGATCTTGTTATGGAGCAGGACGGTAAACTCATCGGCCAGAATATATTCGTTAGGGCAGAAATAAAAACTGATGACGGCAGAGATATCCCGATCATGACAATGGGACCTATCTGCATCACGCCGATGCTCCAGCGCAAAGGCTTCGGCAAAATGCTGCTCGACTGTTCTCTTGAAAAAGCAGCCTCACTCGGCTGCGGGGCCGTTTGCTTTGAGGGTAATATATTGTTCTACGGTAAAAGCGGCTTTGTCTGTGCGGGGGAATACGGCATCCGTTATCACGGCCTTCCGGAAGGAGAAGACGCCTCTTTCTTTCTCTGCAAAGAACTTATACCGGGATATCTGGACGGTATTACCGGGGAATACACGCCGCCGAAAGGCTATTTTGTCTGCCAGAAGAATCTCGAGGCTTTTAACGCATATGAGGCGGGCTTTCCTTATAAAGAAAAGCTGAAACTGCCGGGGCAGCTTGACAAAGACTGATTCCGGTATCCAAACGGAATATTGCATAGGGGGGGCAAAAGGCCTCCCCCTATGCTTTTGGTCTGAATGCCAAATCATAATAGAAGCAAACTGCCGCACTTTTGTGCGGCAGTTTGCTTCGTAAAGCTATCCCTGGCTATTGGCAGAAGAGTTTTCGTGTTATTTTGAGGGATCTTTTAAAGCATGCTCATATCAATATCGTTAGGATCCCAGCCAAGTACCGACATTATCGTATTACGCTCGATAATATACTACCCGTCAGCGCGTACTTTTATCATACTCTCCCATCTTTTGCGGAACTCGGCTTCAGCGTCAGACCTCAGAAATGGCGGATGCTTCTCATATGCGGCATAGATCT
>JAEEGL011396520.1_pt1 | contig 17697 bp, 14 predicted proteins | sample 9134231 | NCBI WGS metagenome assembly JAEEGL01 (sample SAMN16246548, study PRJNA631951) | gut metagenome | biome: gut microbiome; feature: rumen; material: fiber-attached | host: Bos | place: Iran: Karaj | collected 2018-10 | reverse complement strand
TTAAAAGGAACTGCGATAGCACCCGACTTCAAAATACCGAAGTAGATAGGCAGCCACTCAAGTCAGTTGAACATAAGTATCGCGACTTTATCACCCTTCTTTACGCCTCTGTCGAGAAGCATGTTGGCTACGCGGTTTGCCTTCTCGTCAAATACCTGCCAGGTCAATTGCCTTCTGTAGTATTTGGTAGGCTTCGTTTGCTGAACAAGATCGTATTCCTTGAATGAGTACTTTCTTGTCTCTTCCATTGCCGGGTTGATCTCTACAAGAGCAACTTCGTTGCCGTGCTCTGTGGCATTTCTTTTAAGTAATTCGGTAACAGGCATCTTAATTTCTTGCCCCCCTATTTTTATACCCGTTTATACTACCACCCGCAAAACATAAAATCAAAAAGGACTGCCTTCCGACAGTCCTTTATAATCCTGTTTGTTACTATTAAGCGCCGAGTACGTAGCGAGGATACTTCGCTTAACACTACGTAGCGAGGATACTTCGCTTAATAGTTCTCTTCGCTGATCTCGAAGTAGCTCTTGGGATGAGCGCATACAGGGCAAACCTCAGGAGCCTTTGTGCCTACTACGATGTGACCGCAGTTTCTGCACTCCCAAACCTTAACCTCGCTCTTCTCGAAAACCTTCTGCATCTCAACATTGCTAAGGAGGGCTCTGTATCTTTCCTCGTGATGCTTCTCGATTGCACCTACCATACGGAACTTGGCAGCAAGACCCTTGAAACCTTCAGCTTCAGCAGTCTTAGCGAAATCCTCGTACATATCTGTCCACTCGAAGTTCTCGCCGTCAGCAGCAGCCTTAAGGTTCTCAGCTGTGTCACCGATGCCCTCAAGCTCCTTGAACCACATCTTGGCATGCTCCTTCTCGTTCTCGGCAGTCTTGAGGAAGATAGCTGCGATCTGCTCGTAACCTTCCTTCTTAGCCTTGGAAGCAAAGTAAGTGTACTTGTTTCTTGCCTGTGACTCACCGGCGAAAGCTGCCTGTAAGTTCTTCTCCGTCTGTGTACCTGCGTACTTGTTTGCCATGTTCTTTTTCCTCCTTAGGGGTTTATTTTGTTCAATTAAGATGCATTCAATGTCTTCTGCTCATACTCATCAAGGCTGACAGGACGTGCGAAGTAGTAGCCCTGGAAGTAGTCACAGCCCATCTCGGTCAGAAGATCTACCTGTTCAACAGTCTCTACACCCTCGGCGATTACCGGAATATTAAGACTCTTAGCAAGATTTATGATAAGTGACATTATCTTCTTTGTTCTCTCATTAGCTGCAGTGTCATTGAGGAATACCATGTCAAGCTTAAGTACATCTACTGGCATATCCTTCAACATGTTAAGAGATGAGTATCCGCTTCCGAAGTCATCCATCTCAACGATGAAGCCTGCATCGCGGAGCTTGTCGATTGTCTTAAGCTTCTCATCAACATCGTCCATCATGATGCTCTCGGTTATCTCAAGTCTTAATCTGTTCTTGTCGAGCTTATACTTATCTGCAAGTCCGATGATCTCCTTCGGTACATCCATGATGTAGAAATCCTTAGGTGAGATATTAACCGACAGATACAGATCCGGCCGTCCTTCTTCTTCCCATCTTTTTAAGATCCTGCAGGCGCATTCCCAGATATAGCGGTCGATCTTGGCGATCATGCCATTCTTCTCGAGTATCCCCAGGAACTTTCCGGGAGGCATAAATCCTTCTATCGGGTGGATCCAGCGTACGAGAACCTCTGCGCCGACCACCTTACCTTCACGCGAGACCTGAGCCTGCAAGTAAGGCACTATCTGACCAGACTGAATAGCATTGTCAATCTGCTCTGTCACCTTCTGGCTCCAAAGCATCTCCTCTCTTGCATGCTCCTCGTAGTAAGCAATTCTTCTGTCAGCGTCATTCTTTATTCCGGCTATAGCGATAAATGAACGGTCGAGCATCGCTGCTACAGGCATATTCTTATCTTCTATCTCATAGACACCTGCATGGATAATGATAGGTACGACCATATCGCTGCCGAGATTGCCGACTTCCTGAATAGCACTCTTAAATATCTGCTCATCAAAACGGGAACTCTCAATAAGACAGCCGAACTTATCACTGCCGATCCTTCCGTAACGTGTCAGATCATCAGTTACAAATTCCTTAAACAACTCTGCGGTTCTAATGAGAAGCTTATCTGCGAATTCTCTTCCGAATCTGTCATTAATAAGCTTAAAGTCTTTTATATCCGATGTAACGATATAGAACTTCTTATCAGGATTATCAGTAAGAACTTTTCTAACTTCTTCATAGAATCTGTCAATATTATAGATGCCTGTAAGCTTATCGTGTGTCGCGAGGAACTTGTTAAGGTTCTCTCTCTTCGTTCTCTCCGTTGTATCCTGAATCTTTGCAAAAGAACCTATAAGCTTACCCTGAAGATCGTGAAGTTTGTGGAACTCAATATCGTAGATATACTCCTCATCCCCTTCAACCTTCTTGCAGGTCATCTTCTTGGAGATGTAATTACCGGATTCCAAAGGATCCTCACCTGTTAGTTCATGAAGCTTACCAAATCCCACTTTGGCAGACTCGTTGTTCCCTATCCCCAGCTGCATTCTTGCTGCCGGATTAACATATATGCACTTACGGTTCTCATCAAAGAACAAGACACCATCTGATACGGTAGCGATTACAGTAGTCTTCATCTCATCCATAAGCACAGACGGGATATACTCTATCGCATATATGTAAATGAAAATTCCGCACACGCTGATTCCGATTACCGACTGGTCAACCGGATCGTTGATAAACACATGGAATGACTCCCAGAAGATTGAGAAAACATAAGCGATCAGGATACCTGCATATCTGTCGCGGTACAGCTTCGACGACTTGAAAAATCTTACTGTGATCATCGCGAGAGGAAGGAGTACGAACAAACCTGCTACGGCCAGATGGATCTTATGGTACCAAAGGGATGTAAACACCACATTGTCCATTCCGATTGCTCCGGGAACACCCGGAATACCGTCGTGAGCTCCTACATCACCGATGCTTATATCGAATGTATGCTTAAAAATATAGTTGGAAGCTACGCTGACCGCATCAGCCGCAGTAAGCGTCAGCAGAATCTTGTTCAACAACGGTCTGTAATGCTCAAAGTGACAGTACTTGATCATGAACATGTTGTAATAATAAAGAAGGATCGTGGAACTTACGAAGTAAACTGTAAAGCTGAATTCCAATACCGCAACTTTATTGCTCAACGCAATGACCATGTTGGATACAAGAGGTATCAAAAGCCAGAAAAGGCACTGGGAAACAAAAGGAGCAATCTCCTTCTCACTCCTTAACGAGCGCACGAGACAGAAAACTATCACGAGCACAAGCATTGCAGCTGTCCCTACAAACCAAATCATACAGTAATTTTAACACTTGAGAGATTAGTGTTGCATCCGATATATATTAATAATTATTAAACAAAGAGGATATTATTAAAGAGCGGCAAAGAAAGTGCCGATATCGTCCTGATCGAGGATCCTCTCAAGAACCTGTGATTCAGAACCTGCCGCGATAACTCCGTTGATACCCTTCTCTGTCACCATCTTCATAGCTGTGACCTTCGTGTACATTCCGCCGGTACCGAGCTTGCTGCCTGCACCTTCAGAGAAACCTAACATCTCGTCAGTTATAGTCTCGACATAAGATATTCTCTTGGCCTCGGGATCTGTCTTGGGGTTACCGGTATAAAGTCCGTCTATATCCGAGAGGATAATAAGCAGATCCGCGTTGATGAGCTTGGCAACATCTGCTGACAAAGTATCGTTATCACCGAAGGTACCGTTATGCCAGATCTCGCTCGTGGACACGGTATCGTTCTCGTTGATTACGGGGATCAGGCTCTTTTCGAGCATGGCCTCGATAGTGTTGGTTATGTTGTGGCGCTGGAGCTTGTCAGCGATGCCGTCCTTGGTAAGAAGGATCTGGCCGCACACGTAGGAATACTCCGCGAAAGATCTCGTGTACGCATTCATGAGCTCGCACTGTCCTACGGCAGCTATCGCCTGCTTCTGGGGGATGTCGTCGGGCTTCTCGGGCAGATTCAGGCTTCCGATGCCGACACCGATGGCACCTGATGTAACGAGGATTACCTCCTTACCGCTGTTCCATAGGTCCGCAATACCACGGCACAGCTTATCAATACTGCTGTGATTCATCTTGCCGTTCTCGTAGGTAATAGTTGAGGTTCCTACCTTAACAACTATCCTCTTGGCAAAGTTCACTGCATAGCGTGAACCTCCGTTAGTATCAACCTGCATTAACGATCCCCTTCATAACTTAATCAATACAGGCGGCCTTCACTTGAAAGCCGCCCGTTAAGAATATACTTCACTCGTGTAAAATTCAAGTAATTACTTAAGCAGAAGCCTTTACCGTATTCCAGATCTCAGCATATCTCTCCTCGATAGCGGAAGAAGAGTAATAAACCTCGAGTGTTGAGAAGATCTCTTCTGTCGGGTAGTAGTAAACGTTTCCGGAGACTTCAGGATCGAGCATAGCCTTAGCTGCAACGTTAGGTGTGGAATAACCTACATACTCGCAGTTCTCAAGTGCGATATCGGGCTCATACATGAAGTTGATGAAGTCGTGAGCTCCCTCGTAGTTGGCAGCATTTGTAGGAATGCACATCATATCAACGGACCAGTTGCTTCCCTCGGGAAGAACGAATCTTAAATCGACGTCATCCTTGCCAAGTTCCTCTAATCTGTCGAGCATAACGATGTGGTCGCCTGACCATGCAACAGAAGCTGCGAGCTCGCCCGATACCATCTTGTCCTTAAGGTTATCAACACCGTATGTGGGATTGATGAGGCTCTTCTGGTCGATAAGAAGCTGCATTGCCTCAGCAAGCTCATTCTCATCCATTGTGTTGATGGAATATCCAAGATAGTTCAAAGCGACACCGATAGACTCTCTCATGGAATCATACATACCGATAGTTCCGGCATTAGCTTCGTCAAAGACAGTTCCCCAGATAACCTCAGGATCTGTGGTTCCCTCAGGAATGGTGATCCTGTTTGCATCATATACAAGTCCGACCGTGCAGTACAGATAAGGTACAGCATAGTCGAGCACCTCATCGGACAAAGCCTGATCGTCGGAGTAAGTCATGGTGTTGAACATGGGATCCATATTCTCAGTTACATTAGGAAGCAAAGACCAGTCAAGAGGCTGGATCCTCTCCTCGTTTATGAGTCGGCAAACCATATACTCGGAAGGAATAATTACATCATATGTGTTATCGAGATTAGGATACATGGTCTCGTTCGTCTCGAACGTTCTGTATATTACCCTGTACTGCGGATAAGCTGCCTCGAACTTGGCAATAGTATCCTCAGCAATGTACTCACCCCAGTTGTAGATGATAAGCTCCTGTCTGTCATCACAGGCGGTGGCACTCATCATAGTCATCGCGATGAAAGCGGCAGACAAAACTCCACTTACGATCTTCCTTGCATTCTTCATTTCTTTACTCCTCCGTTTTTATCTTTGCTGCCCTTGAAGCGGGACAAATTTGACAATATGAGCAACAGGAACACTGCTGCGAAAAGTATGGTAGTAAGCGCATTCATCTTCGGGTTAACACCGAACTTCGCCATGGAGTAGATCTTCATGGGAAGTGTCTGTACCGAAGAGTTGACGTTAAAGTTACTGATAAGGTAATCATCAACCGAGAGAGTAAATGTCAGAAGAAGTGATGACAGTATACCCGGCATGATCTCAGGGATGATTACGAGTCTTAAAGTCTGGAATCTTGTCGCGCCGAGATCCATCGCAGCCTCCGACAGATTCTTATCGAGCTGCTTTATCTTCGGGTCGATCGACAATATCGCGAACGGCACGCAGAAAGCGATGTGTGCGCAGATCAAAGTGAACTGGCTCTTCTGAACACCGAGGAAGGAGAACAGAAGCATGAACGAGATACCGATAACAAGCTCAGGCATAACATTCGGAATGTATGTGATGTTCATAAGAAGCGTCTGCATCTTCTTCGACAAATAAGCCATACCCAGACAACTTATTACGCCGAACACCGTGGATACGACAGATGCAATGGCTGCGATCTTCAAAGTCGTAAGGAGTGCTTCCAAAAGTTCTCCTCCGTCACTTCCCGAGAACAGACTCGTATAGTTCGAGAGTGTAAAGCCGCCCCAGATAAATGACTTCGGTACGCTGTTAAACGAATAGACGATCAGCAGCACGATGGGAAGATACAAGAAGACGAGGATAAGTCCGATGTAGATATCGGGAATGAGTTTTCTTAATAATCTCACAGTACCATACCTCCGCTTCCGGATGCTTCCTTATCCTGATTTCTTAATATACCCATAGTGATGAGTACGAATATGAGCAGTATCAGCGACAGAACATTACCCGCCTGCTGGTACGTGGAACTCTCACTTAATATGAATGTCTGAACCGTATTACCGATCGTGGTCTTCGAACCCTCGGTGATGATATCGGGGATCATGTAGAAAGTCATGGAAGGCATGAACACCATCTGTATTCCTGAGATTACACCAGGAAGAGACAGAGGGAATATAACCTTCGTAAATGTCTGAACTCTGTTTGCACCAAGGTCAGCTGCCGCCTGCCCCAGGCTCTCGTCAATCTTAACGAGAACGGAATAAATGGGAAGGATCATGTACGGCAGAAAATCGTTCACCATTACGAACTTTGTGATGATATCCGAGATGATAGGATCTTTCAGGAAAAGTATCGGGCTGTCGAGTCCCACTACACTTGTAAGGAATGTGTTGAGCACACCCGTCTGACCAAAGAAAGCTCTCCATGCATATGTACGGAGCATCGTGTTCATCCACATGGGAAGAACAAACAGCAAAAGAAGCTTGCCTGAAGTTGAGTGCATTTTCTTGGAACGGTCAGCAAGAATGTACGCCAGAGGATAACCTATAACAAGGCATCCGAAGGTCGTCCACAATGCGTAGTCGAGGCTTCGCAGGAATACCGAGAAGTTCTCCTGAAGCGTGATCTTCGCTCCGTAAAAATCAGCCGTTACAGTCTTGTTTGCAAATAAAGTCTGGAAGCCGTCGAGGTTAAAAGTGTAGCCGCCGGATGTTTTCGCGAAGAATGCACGGAAAAGGATAAGCACCAAAGGCAGTATCGTAAACAAAACCGTCCACGCTATGTAAGGATACGAGAACAGCTTCATGTGCATCTTAAGTCCGATCGCGCCGTAAACAGCTGCCGCGATACCTATGAAGATAACGACGCACATTATGTTTCCGAGCAGGGACTGGACCACATATAACCTCTGCTCGTTAAGTCCGTTGGACGCATACATCCCGGGAGACACGAATCTGTTTAATGCGATCACGTGAAGAACGAGTCTTAAAACAAAGAGTGCGATTACAGCAAGGCATCCGAATCTCTTTGTCTTTCTGCTGTGGGAGTAAAGCTGGAAACCGAGCGTTAATGTAAGCGCGGCAACCGCAACTATAAGTGTCAATGTGAAAAAGATTCCGCCGAAGCTTCTGAAGTCCAGATTGACCGAACCGTCACGAAGCTGGACGAAGACGCGCGGAGACATGATAAGCGAGAACAGCGAGTAAACGCGCACTCTCTTATACTGCACGAAAAGCTCGAACATAGGAATGAACACAGACACGAACGAGAGGATCGCGGCTATGCACATCACTATGCCGTGAAGCGGCATCAACTTAATACGGTTCTGAAGTTCTCTCATCCTTGCGCCTCTGTAACGTCGTCGTTCTTAACGCCCCTTACACCGAAGCTTCCGGGAAGCGGAGAGAATCTGGATTTTCTCATTATCTGTATATCATCGGGATCTACCGTGAGGCCTACTCTCTTACCCACTTCAACGGGGTCGACATCCTGTATCATCCACTCGATGCCCGTATCACCCTTGACGATTATCTCGTAGTGAACACCCTTGAATACAATGCTTTCTACGGTGCCGTTTACGTAATTATCATTCTCTTCCTTAACATAGATGTCCTCGGGACGGATAACGACATCGACATCGTTAACATCGCCTTCCTTCATCTCTTCGAACAAAGGATCGACGCACTCGAATTTCTTACCTGCGAATGTAACCTCGTAATCCTTGACCATCGTTCCGGGAATGATGTTTGACTCACCAATGAAGTCCGCAACATAAGCATTCTTAGGCTCGTTGTAGATATCGATCGGTGTGCCGATCTGCTGGATGTATCCGTCCTTCATTACGATGATCGTATCGGACATCGTAAGAGCCTCTTCCTGATCGTGCGTAACATATACGAAAGTGATGCCGAGATCTCTTTGCATCTGCTTCAATTCAATCTGCATCTCTTTTCTCATCTTAAGATCCAAGGCACCCAAAGGCTCGTCGAGAAGTAAGACTCTCGGCTTCAGGATGATAGCTCTTGCGATCGCGACTCTCTGCATCTGGCCGCCCGAGAGCTGGTCGATATAACGCTTGCCGTAACCGCCGAGACCTACAGTATTGAGAGCCTTGTTGACGCGCTCTTCAACTTCCTTTGCGGGAACCTTCTGAAGATGAAGGCCGAACGCAACATTATCGAAGACATTAAGATGCGGGAAAAGCGCATATCTTTGGAAAACGGTATTGATGTGTCTTTTGTGGGCGGGAACCGACAGAAGGTCCTTTCCTTCGAAGTTAACGATACCCGTGTCTGCAGTCTCGAATCCTGCTATGATACGAAGCGTCGTTGACTTTCCGCATCCCGAAGGACCGAGAAGCGTAATAAACTCATTATTCCTGATAAAGAAAGTTATATCGTGAAGAACCTGGGTTCCGTCAAAACTCTTGTTTACGTCCTTAAGTTCAATGATGTGCTCTCCGCCCTGTGAATCGGGAAGAAGCTGATTATATTTTGTCTTGTTCTCTGTATTGTCACTCATTGTATTACCCTCCTTTAGAAACTCGGCGGCGATGATATCCACAGTATCTTCGCCTCTTTATCGCCCTCATTCGCGATGAAGTGAGGTTTATCCGGTTTTATGAGGAAGCTCTGTCCTTTTCGAGCTTTATAGGCACTCTTGCCGATGTGGATAACAATGCTGCCGGAGAGCACATACCCGATCTCCTCGCCCTCGTGCGGATTATCCGGGTAAGTCCTTCCGCCGGGAGCTATCGTGACAAGGATGGGTTCCATCTCGTTTTTCTGTGCGTTCGGGATAAGCCAGCAGGTCTCATACTGAAGCTCGCGGTCTTCCTTCACGGCGTAATCATCCCCGCCGAAAACAACCTTCTCCTGCTCGGTATCATCAAAGAAATCCGCAAGGTTGGTGCCTAAGGCTTCAAGTATGTCTTTAAGTGTGGCAATGGACGGGGACGTCTGGTCCCTTTCAAGCATTGAGATAAAGCCCTTGGACAGTTCGCATCTGTCTCCGAGCTCTTCCTGCGTAAGATGATTCTGCTGCCGCAGAAACTTTATCTTTTCTCCAATCTCCATAACCGCACCTTAACTTCAAGTTTACTAATATTAAACTTTCAAAACGGAATGAATTATATACCACGCTGAACTTGTTGTAAAGTATTTCTTAACTTGTTTTTGAACGTTTTTTTGAAGTGATAAACAAAGCTGCGGCAAGGATGACTGTTCCTATGCCGGAGATGATGAGACAATTCCTGAAAGTATTATCAACATATCTGTAGATAACCACATGTGAGCCTGCGGGTACTCCCTCTACGATCATGTCGTGGAAATCACCGCTGTCGGTTATGGCAACATCTTCACCGTCGAGTGTCGCAACGAATCTTCTGTCATGCGTGAAGTTAACCGTGACACTTCCGCCTTCAAAATCATCGGGGGTAGTTACCTTTAAGTAGTTAACATGCTCGTCGAGAATGACATCGCCGAAGTCGTCGCCGCAGTAGGCACGGGGCTCAGCCTGATCATCATAGAACACAACATGATCGCCGTCCTCACCGAATCTTGTTATTCCGTAGGGAGCAAGTTTACTCTCGACGTAATCAGCATAGTAAGGAATGGTTACGTAGTAGCTTACAGCATGTCTTCTTAAACCGTGGACAAGATTATCATCTATATCGCCTATGTTTCCGCCGACATCACTCACAAGATACGACATAAAACTTGTAGCTATCCATGTTTCATCACTCGTAAGAAAATCATAGCCGCTTACAGAATCAATACCGTAGTATGTCGCATAATTGCTTCTCATGGTCGCAGCATCAGGCTGGGCTGTTCTCGTCGGAAGATTGTACTCGTTGTTATTGAACGGATCCCAGAAGAAAGGATGTGCAAGAACCGGAACAACGCGGCTTCCGCGGAAATCTTCTTCAAACTTTTCAACATAAGGAATCGGGCTGTTTGTATATATTCCGAAGAACCTTACCGGAATGACCATATAGACTGCTATAAGATTAATACATTCAGCAGCAATAAGTCCGATGCCGATCATTTTCTTTTTCCTGTCCTTGGACTTGGAATCCATCATGATCATCTCTATGGACATACATGCAAACGCTATAAGGAAGAACAGCGAATACTGCATGAGCTTAAATGGATATCTGAATCTGTTGATCATGGGGATCAGGTAGATTATCCTGTTAAACCACTTCGCCGTTGCCCAAACCATCGCTATGATGCATGGAGGCAAAAGCGAGTACATCTTGTTAAAGAGCGTCTTCTCTTCCTTGGTCTTAATTCTCTTCATGGCTCCGACAAGATGCGTAAGACCGAACAGTGCTGCAAGAACAAGGATTATTCCTATATGAGACATATTCTTATGGATCGCATCAATCTGATCCATGACTCCGACTTCTTCACCGTCGATAATCTCCATTGTTGTTACGTCATATTGAATGAACGGGAATATAAGTCCCCTTATAAGATCCAGAGGGTTATATGTGTTATTAACAAATATCTCCAAAGGAAGTTCTGCACTTCTGTCACCCGAATTAGACATCGCCTCATACATAGGGCCAAACAAAGGCAGACTCCACAAAGTTACGACAAGTCCGCTTAAGAAATACTTAAGTGTAAACAGACCTTCCGCTTTAAGCTTGTCTTTCTTTCCCCAATTGAAGAACAGATAGCTTATACCGAACAGATAGTCGAATATGATCGCATATGCAAAATACTGCGGATGCCCGCTGTAGAACATGAACACCTTGGGAATCGCTGCAATAAGTATCGCCTTGAGTCCGTCGTTCTCAGAAAGATATGCCGTGCTTAGCATCATCCAGGGAAAGCACCCCGTCAGTATTATTGAGATGATCCAGTTGCTTCCACAGTAAATGGAGAATGAGTTAAAACTCCATGCTATTGCACCAAGTATTGAAATATAATCTGCGATTCCTGTTTTCTTTCGAAGGAACATGAACATACCGACAGCGCCTGCGATAAGATAGAGTGCCGCAGTGAAATCAACTGTTCCGCACAAGTGTCCTAAGAACAACTGGCTTAAGATACCTCCGAGATAAACAACAACGTTAAGCTCTCCCGTTTGTCCCCTGTCGAGGAACGGAACGCCTCCCAACTGATGGAAGTTATAAAAAGGAAACTACCCCTCACGAACTGATCTTAAGGAATGAACATACTGACAGATATACGAATCCGCATTATCGTCCTGAAGGAAGAAATACGGCTGTCTTATCTCAAGTGCTACAAGCATCAATACGCAAATAAGCACGAGTATAACTATATCTGTAAGCAGTTTATGTTTGTTTATAAATTCTCTCATTTATTATCATTCCTTTTTTTGCGTCCGGTTACATAAAGCAACACAGCAAGCACAGCAGTTCCTGCCGCACTTACCATAAGACAGTTTCTGAATGTGTGTTCAACATATCTGAATACGATCTTATGTGAACCGGAAGGTACTCCGTCAACTATCATATCATGATAATCGCCGCTGTCAGTAATAGCAGTTTCCTGTCCGTCCACTGTCGCTATGAAATCTCTGTTATGCGTATAGTTTACTGTTACTTTTCCACCCTCAAACGATTCGGGGGTTGTTACCTCAAGATAGTTAATATGTTCTTCAAGCGTAACATCGCCATAATCGTCCCCGCTAAAGGCCAGCGGCTCTTCCTGACCGTCAATGAAGATGACTCTGTTATCATCCTCGGCCCATCTTGTTATGCCGTAGGAAGAAAGCTCTTCTTCAACGGTATCCGCATTAGATGCTAAAGTCACATAATACCTTACGCCCTTACTTCTCATGTGATCCACAAATCCGTCGTAGAAGTATCCGACACTGCCGCCTATGCTGTCAGTGTAGTAAAGCAAAACATCGCTGGCTGTCACATTCTCTATGGAAGTCAACAGATCATATCCTGAAACACAATCAAGACCATAGTATGTCGCATAGTTGTACGACAGCAGTGCCGCAGTATCATGTGGCACCCTCTGTGATCTTTCCTCGAGTGTCTCGGGATTCTCCTTCCAGAAGAAAGGACTATCCAGTACAGTTACATATCTTGAACCGTAAAGATCATCATACAGAGGTTCCGTAAAAGGCTTGGGACTGTTTGTATACAAACCGAAGAACCTTACCGGAAGAATGAAATAAACCGCAAGCAAATTAATGCATTCAATCACAAGCAGCGTTATTGATACGGCCTTTGCCTTCTTCTGTTTCTTCATTCCGGATATCATCTGCTGCAAAGAAAGACATGCAAACATAATCAGGAAGAACAGGAATATCTGCATCACCTTAAACGGGTACCTGAATCTGTTTAACATCGGAATATGGTATATGATCATGTTAAACCACTTCGTTCCGCCCCAAAGAAATGAAATAACAGCAACCGGGAGAAGAGAATACATCCACCTGTAGAGCGTCTTCTCTTCCTTCGTAAGCCTGCGCGAAAATGAAGAGATAAATCTTACCAGCCCCAAAAGTACAATCAGGAACAAAACGATGCCGATATGAGCCATGTTCTTTTGTATCGCTATGATCTCATCAACGACTGCAGCCTCTTTACCTATAAGCTGCTTAAACCCTGTAACGTCATACTGCATTACAGGATAAACAAGTGACAGGAAGAAATCTTCGAGTCTGAACCTGTATTCGATAAAGTAGTTAATATCCGGCGCACCCGTTCTGTCCACCGAGATTATCATTGCCCTGAACATAGGGCCAAGCAAAGGCAGACTCCACAAAGTTATTACAAGTCCGCTTAGAAAATACTTCAGCGTAAACCTGCATTCAGTCTTAAGCTTATTGCCCTTGGGCGTAAAGAAGAACAGATAGCTTAATCCGAACAGATAATCGAAGATGATTGCATAAATAAAATACTGCGGATGACCGCTATAGAACATGAACACCTTGGGAATCGCCGCAAGAAGTATAGCCTTGAGCCCGTTATTCTCCGACAGATAAACAGTACTTAAGACCATCCAAGGGAAACACCCCGTAAGTATTATCGAGATTATCCAGTTGCTCCCGCAGTAAATGGAGAATGAATTAAAACTCCATGCGATTGCTCCCATTATGGCAACATAATCAGCAATCTTAGTTTTCTTCTTAAGAAAAAGAAACATTCCGGCAGCGCCGGCAATAAGATAGAGCGAAGCCACAAAATCAACCGTTCCGCACAAGTGCCCCAGGAACAGTTGACTTAAGATGCCTCCCAGATAAACAAAGACATTAAGCTCTCCCGTTTGTCCCCTGTCAAGAAACGGAATACCTCCTAATTGATGGAAGTTATATAGAGGTAATTGTCCCTGACTTGCCGATCTTAACGAATGAACATACTGACAGATATATGAATCCGCATTATCGTCCTGAAGAAAGAAATACGGCTGCCTTATCTCAAGTGCCACGAGCATTAATGTGCAAATGAGCACAAGTATTACTGCATCTGTCAGCAGTTTATGTTTCTTTATGAATTCACTCATTTAATAAGATCGTTCTTGTAGTCTGTTACATCAAATGTCGCAAAGTAATCGTTTAATGTCTCAGCACGTCTTATAAGCTTAACGGATCCGTCAGTCTGGAGCAGAAGCTCAGCTGATCTTAAACGTCCGTTATAGTTGTAGCCCATGGAGAAGCCGTGTGCACCTGCATCGTGAATCGCGAGGTAGTCCCCCTTTTCGATTGCGGGGAGCATCCTGTCGATTGCAAACTTATCGTTGTTCTCACAAAGTGAACCCGTTATGTCGTACTTGTGGTCGCAGGGTGCATCTTCCTTGCCGAGCACCGTGATGTGGTGATATGCCCCGTACATCGCAGGTCTCATGAGGTTTACAGCACACGCATCAACTCCCACATACTCCTTGTAAGTGTGCTTCTCGTGTATCGCCTTTGTGATAAGCTCGCCGTAAGGAGCCAGCATGAATCTTCCCATCTCGGTATAGATAGCGATATCCCCCATACCTGCAGGAACGAGGATCTCCTCATACTTCTTCCTTACTCCCTCGCCTATGATCTTGATATCGTTAGGAGTCTGGTCAGGTCTGTAAGCAACACCCACGCCTCCTGAAAGATTTACAAAAGCGAACTTGATTCCCACTTCCTTCTCTATTCTTACCACCAGCTCGAAAAGCTTACCTGCAAGCATAGGATAATAATCGTTAGTAAGTGTATTGCTTATGATGAAAGCATGGATACCGAACTTCTTAACTCCACGCTCCTTAAGCATTCTGTATGCTTCAAATAACTGTGCCTCAGTCATACCGTACTTGGCATCGCCCGGATTATCCATGATGCCGTTACTCATAGTAACTACACCGCCGGGGTTAAATCTGCAGGACATTATCTCGGGATACTTATCGCCGATAATGCCGTCGAGGAATTCGATGTGTGTGATGTCATCGAGGTTGATGATCGCACCCATATCGTATGCGAGTTTGTATTCCCCGGCAGGCGTGTCGTTTGATGAGAACATGATGTGCTCACCGTCTGCCTTCACGGCACCCGACAAAACGAGTTCGGCTTCGCTTGAACAGTCAAATCCGAAGTCGTAATCGCTTAATATCTTCATTATGTACGGATTAGGTGTCGCTTTAACAGCGAAGAATTCTCTGAATCCTTTATTCCATGCGAAGGCTTCCTTAACAGCCTCGCAGTTCTTTCTTATCCCGGCCTCATCATAAATATGAAAAGGGGTAGGATAAGTCTTTGTTATCTTTTCAATCTGTTCCTTGGTTACAAAAGGTCTTTTCTCCATAATAATATCCTCACAATTAACTGTAAGAATATTATCATAATCGCGTTGATTGTGCTTACTTAATTACGACCTTATTCTTGCCGGTGCGTTTGCCCTCGTAAAGAGCACTGTCGACTCTGCTGCACCACGCATCAGCATGCTCGCCGGCTATTGCCTTGGTAACACCCAGGGTTATCGTGTGATTGCCTGACTTCGTAAACGGATGATCCTCGAAGCACTGCCTTATCTTCTGAGCCAGAGCCTCTGTCCCTTCAGGTATCGCATTGGGAAGAAGTATCATGAACTCTTCTCCTCCCCATCTTCCGATGCTTATATCAGCATCCGTAATCTTACAAATATCGTTCATCAGTAAGCTTAAGTACCTTAAGACATCGTCTCCCTCATGGTGACCATATGTATCATTAACCATCTTAAAATCATCGATATCGAGCATTATCAGCGACGGCACATTGATCTTATCGGGAGTCGCGGTGTACTTCTGATTAACTTCAGTTATCCTGCGCTGTATCTCGGTACGGTTATAAAGCTTCGTCAGACCGTCTGTTATCGAGCTTAACTCAAGCATCCTGTTCGTCTGCTCGAGCTCTTCCGTTGCCGCATGTACAAAATTAGCAAGACGGCTTACGAGTGAAGCCTGTCCGTCAAGCGTATGGTTTCTTATATCAAAATTATGGATGACACCGCTGGCATCACCTTCACGGATACCCGTAACAACGAGCGTTACGTTATGCTGGTTTAAGTCCTTGCCTGTTCTTAAGAACTCTCCTGAAGTATAGAAACCTGATGTGGATGTAATGTCCTGGAACGGCTCCGTCTCTCTGTTGGAGTCCTCGTCACCCCAGAAAGCACGCCTTGCGGCACATGAGAACAGGAATATGCTCTGCGGTTCAAACTGAGCAAGATTCGTGCCTGCCTCCCTGACCTTATCGAGTATGGTCCACGGGTCTCCGTAAGCCATATTAGTCTCCACACCTTCCTCTATGTCAGCCGTCATTATAAGACTTCCATCCGGATTGCATGCGACAGGAGCCCTCAGGATATCTATTCCGTTATGCTGATACAAAAACGGGAATTCCAATGTGTGCTTAAAGAAGTTCTCGTCATTCGCGATATTCAGATACTTGTAATAAGTATCGTAAGCAGGTCTTCCGTCAAGCTCACGCAATACAGCATGATCCGCCTTTGTTATCTTGAGTCTTCTGCCCAGAGGCTTCCACCCCGTGACCCACTCCGTGTAAACATGGAGATTATCTCCGCCTATTAACAGGAATACCGCTGCATGCTCCGAGCAATCAGAACCGCTCGAAAATACAAAAGAGGAAACCTCATTAATGTTATCCGAATATGCTCCGCCGCCGAACATCTGAACATCGCTCTTGATAGAACTTAAATCTTCACAGAACTTGGTCATCGACAGACCTCTGATAGTAACGAGCATCTCAATCGCCTTAACCCAGGGACGCTCATTGATCATCCCGGCTAACTCCTCGGAAACGAGGGGTTCGGATTCTGCTGTTAACGGCAACTGCAGAACTTCTATTCTTGATGCAGGATCTTCAAATACAGTACAGGTTATAGTTATATGAGATGAATTAAGTTTTCCGTTCATTACATTGCCGCTGGTCGTACAACCCATATAAACCGCATCCGGCAATGTAAATTCGATCATACTTGTAACGTGACGGATTTTCTCCGCCTCCAGGCTGTCGGTAAATATATGAAACAAAATAACAGAGGCGATGTGTGACATCCTCCATTTGTCAATTCTGTTCAGCTCCTGCCTTAAGGTAGCATCATCATCATATTCAAACTGTATCTGTCTCATATAATGATTATATGTTGTACCTGGGGAGAATTCTTATACTTAATGTAAATAAAAATGAAATAACAAAAAAGGCTCCGGTTAAACCGGAGCCTCTTGAAATCAGTTTTGATTATTGATTACTCAACGATCTTGGAAACTGTACCAGCACCAACTGTGTGGCCACCCTCACGGATAGCGAACTTAAGACCCTGCTCCATAGCGATAGGTGTGATAAGCTCAACAGAGATTGTTACGTGGTCACCAGGCATGCACATTTCTGTTCCCTCAGGGAGGTGAGCGATACCTGTAACGTCTGTTGTTCTGAAGTAGAACTGAGGACGGTAACCATCGAAGAAGGGCTTATGACGTCCACCCTCATCATGAGTAAGAACGTAAACCTGACCCTCGAACTTTGTGTGAGGTGTAACAGAACCCGGCTTAGAGATAACCTGGCCTCTCTCAACTTCCTTACGATCGATACCACGGAGGAGACATCCGATGTTATCACCAGCCTCAGCCTGATCCATCATCTTTCTGAACATCTCAACACCTGTGATTGTTGTAGCCTTAGGCTCATCCTCAAGACCAACGATCTCAGCAGCATCACCAACCTTAACGATACCTCTCTCGAGACGGCCTGTAGCAACAGTACCACGACCTGTGATCGTGAATACGTCCTCAACAGGCATAAGGAAAGGCTTATCTGTAGGACGCTCAGGTGTA
>JAEEGL011021200.1_pt1 | contig 17697 bp, 6 predicted proteins | sample 9134231 | NCBI WGS metagenome assembly JAEEGL01 (sample SAMN16246548, study PRJNA631951) | gut metagenome | biome: gut microbiome; feature: rumen; material: fiber-attached | host: Bos | place: Iran: Karaj | collected 2018-10 | reverse complement strand
TACGCTTATGTTTATTCCTTGTATGTGTTGTGGTAGAGAGTTCCCAGAGAATTGGTCTTGGTGGGTATGCGATAAGTGCGGCTACCGCGTTTGTCCATCATGTTTCCCCAGTTATAAATGTCCAAAATGTACTTGGGGATGGATGAAGAAAACATAAAGTCATGGTATAATTGAGTAGACTCTGTCGCGAGGAGAATTAGGTAAATTTGCATCCACTTTTATTGTTGCAATCATAGGGAAATATTATGTTTTTTGTATCCCAACTACAACAATGTCCCCCAAAATCAGTCGCTTAAGAATTTCTTGAATAGATCTGAGGATGAAATGATGTCATTATATTCATATCTAATTTGAACGCGATTTAAGAAGAAACATAGTTCTTCGTCCTTTCTCATGTGATCCACAGTATAACCATCTCCTAATATGACTTTTACATTTGCCCCATAATTAATGGCCATATCAAGTTCTCTCCTTACCCAGCTTGACATCGCAGAGTCTGGGGTGAGAAGCAGTATGAAATGACTTGCGAACTTTAGTGCAGTAGGAATCATTAATGAGTATTCTGTACCTTGAGGAATCCCATCTGGAGCCATCCAAACATGAAATCCATTTTCTTCAATGCTTTTTTTTAGCATCTCAGCTTTTAAAATGTTTTTTGAAGAATAACTAATAAAATAGTATTCCGAATCAAGCTGCCAATGCAAATGTTTCTCAAGAGTATCTATTGCTTTATTCAGATACCTTTGGTACCAATCATTAGATTCGTTTACAGTTGTGGCTTCACTATATAGTTGTTCAATATCTTTTATGGCCACATTCTGCCATCCAATAAGACGCTCAAATCGAGTCCTTAATTTTGAAGGGCTACCTGCTTCCCGAATTATACTAAACACTCTGGCGAAGAAGGCTTCTAATGATATCTGAGACGGGGTGTTAATAATGTTGTCCAGATCAAAAATGGCAGCACCGGAATAATCAGGAACTCCACTAATTACGGGCATAAGAACCATTTGGCAAACACCGGTGTAAATGTATTTGCTGTTTTTCCTTGTCAATTCCATTGCAAAGTCAACAAATTCAGCCTGATTAAAATATATTGTTCCCAATCTTGGGCTTTCGATAAATTTTACAAAGTTGTGATTATATTCTGCATATTCTGGATAATGACGTGGAGTAAAATCCCTAATTAAGTTAATTTCAAAATCTGTGTACTTTCTTCTTACCTCGTATCCGGGCATAAAGAAATCGACATCATCAGCTGAGGTGTCAAGTAGATGGAAGTTCCGAAAAATAAAATCTACCGCTTTGCTATCAGATTCTGCATTTGCGAAAATGATAATAGTCCATCGCTTTGTACGACTCTTCAGCTTGCTTTCGAAAGAATTAATATCTTTAATAGGTATACCCATATTATTTCTTATTTTGTTCTATTTCTCTTGCCAGATTTTCTCCATATGGGAAGATGAAATAATTAAATATTTCAAAATCTTTAATTCCCCTATATGTATTCTTGCTTTTACTTAGGAAACAACGAAGTCTTTTTTCATCTTTCTTTTTCCCTTCCTCTTCTATCTTAATGAGCCTTAAGATATCTGTGGCATTATCGTCCGCTTTTTCTTCTGCCAATTTCAAAAGCATATTAGCTTTTTGGCAATCTCCAAACAGTTCATAATATATAAAACCTGCATTTCTTAAGCATTCTGCGTTGCCATAATCAATGTTGTCAAAGAGAATTCTTATGTCCTCGTTGACAATCTTGATTATTTCTGCATTGTTATGCATAAAAGAATAATCGCACATACAAATAGCATAATATCTCAAAGCCTTGACATAATCCTTGTTCCAACTTATTCCATTTGTTGAAGCATGGGCTATCGCAAAACATACGTCAGCTTGTGGAGCATCGAACTCACCATAAAAATCAAGGGGATAATTAGTGTCGTCATTGAGATTTTGGGATAATTTCTCATAAAACTGGACAGCTTTCTGAGTATCTAATTCATGCTGAGTTTCATACAAGATTGCCATATTTGCTAATGCTATCTCATATTCTCCGTCCAAGGAATCCTCTTCTGATATCTGCTCATACATCTTCAATGCTTTATTGATATTCTGCTCGCCTGTTAATCCTTCTCTGTATATCTTTGCCAGGCCTAGATATGAACGCATAAGAAATTCCAACTCATCAGAATCATTGTTAGCTTCATTTATTATGACCTCGTAATTATGTTTTGCTTCCTCATAACGTCTTAACTTAATTAGACATCTGGCAATATTGGATAGAGCCTCGATCCTAAAGACACCTTCTTTAATATTATTATATTGACTAATAGCACCTTCATAGTCATTATTGCTTTCCAATCTATGCCCCATCCAGATATATGCCTTTCCATATCCTTTTGAAGCCGACATCTCAAAAATTTCGAAACTAGAGAGGAGTGGCATTTTTTTTCTTTCAAGGCGTTGGCATAATCTTCCAAGTTTAAATAGTTCTTCACCATTTGCCAATTCCTTAATTTTCAGCAATAAACTAGGTAGGTCTTTCACAAGTCCATTTGTAATGTCTTCTAAAGTAAATGGTTTCCTAGATACTTGGCAAAAGTAAGTTGCTACTTCCAGCATGCTTAGGACATCTCCTTTTTTGATAGCTATCTTATACCATTCTTTAGATGTTGAGTAATCATGTTTTTTCATGCACTCAGAACCCATAAGTCTGATGGCATTAATATCTTCAAGTTTTGCCGCGAGCTCAATCCAAGGGGTACTATTGATCCTGAATCTCCTCCATCTCATTCTTTCAAAAATTGTTGTCCAACAGTTTTTGAAATATTCTACAGCTTCAATGTTATTTTTTTCTATAGCTTTTTCTAAACAGAGAAAAGACAACTCATGATTAGGCCTGTGAGTACGAGTTCCTTCAAAGAAACCCTTTCCCCATTCAAATAATAACTGCGGATCTTCTTCCTTGTTAATATCACTTTCTGAGAACTCCCAGATCAATTGATGGGTCTTCCACTCTATACTAATATACTTTTGATAATATGGAGCTACTTCTGTGCTGACAATAGTTCGCTCACAAGTATCATTGTTGATACAGAGGATTTTATGCTCTCCAGCAAAATCAACACCGTATTTATATGGGTGATTTTCGTCATTATTTTCATCGATTGTACCTATATATTCGCCATATTCAATGATGTCATAACAATAGCCCTCATAGGTAAATAGCAGATTGCTAATGGCTGCTTTATTTGACCTGCTTCTTTTAATTTGTGATATATTTGAAGGCTTTGACTTAATGTATTCCTTGTCTACAAAATACTTCTCATAAAACTCTTCAATTTCTGAAATCTCAAGATTTAATGCTTGACATCTTGTAAGATCTTTCAGCTCTTCTGGTAGTTCATCTAAAGAAGGCATCTTGTACCCTTCAAGTAATATAGGAACAACATTCTTCCCGGGAAGACTTAGTGCATGCATAACTTCCTTACAAAACCAGTCAGATTGGTAATAGTTAGGAAATTCTGTGTTATAACATGCCGCTAAAGAGGAGTCCTCTAACAATATGATGACATCTTTGGCATCGGAAATATGTGCCAACAATTGCTCATCAAACATACCGCTACGCAGCTCTTTGCGATCAAAAAACACATTATATCCTTTATTCAAGAGTAATTCATACAAATAAGCAGCAGTTGCACTACTTGTACCTCTTCTTTTGTAACTTATAAAGATGTCATATTTCATATCTTTGCCTTTCCCTCTTTATTAATTCTTAAACTTCCTTATCATGTTTCAGCAAACCAGTTGCCTCTCCGAATCCGACCATATACACGAGTTGACGGGCACGTGTGATGGCAACATAGAGCAAAGAGCGTTTTGCAGACAAGAACTCTTTTCTGGCGGTATTATCCATACCGGAGAATGGATAGCCCTCTGTCGCCTTTGAAGGAAGGTTACGCTCATTGACATCGGTCAGAATAATTACACGGTATTCCAGGCCTTTCAGAGAATGGAATGTGCAGAGATCAACGCCACTTGTCGAACCTTGTTTCTGAGAACCTTTCAACACTCTGTATTCCGTACCATCCCTATGCAGCCTGGTTTGAATACCCTTCAAAAGCTGCATACTAGGCGCTGCGATGCAAATCTCAGACAGTTTAATTCCATTTTCAAGGCATTCATTAAGCCATTCTATTACTTGTTCAACTTCTGCATTGGCATCATCGACAATCTTATACTGAGGAGCCACACCATCATGGATAAGAGAAACATATCCTTTAGTTGACTCCTTACCACCGTCTAAGTCGTCATAATCAATTCCTTTAATGACACCTACAGCCACTCTCTTGATGGGCTCAGTAGTGCGATAATTGATTTTCAGTTTCTTGCTCCTGATACCTCTAACATTGATTCCCGCAGCTCCGAAATTCATCTTTCTACCAGTATAAATGCGCTGAATGGGGTCACCGACCAGGAAAAGGTCATTCTCGCCCTCAGCAACAAGAGCACGAAGGAACTTCAATTCAGGGTTCGAGAAGTCCTGGAACTCATCTGCAATGACATTTGTATAAGGATGGATGTCATTCTCATTGAGATAATTTGTTGTCTCATTAAACAGCTCCAGCCTGTCAACAACCTTGCGCTCTTGTTTTAGAGCAACATACTTTTCAACGAGCTTCCATATTTCAATACGCTGTTTACGGTTTAAAGCCTTGTTACGGCCAATACGTGGTTGCATCATATACTGCTTGACATCCTTATTGCCATAATATACAATGACATCTATATATTCATCATATAGGAACTGCTCATCAAACTCTGTTACCTCAGTTTCCAAGACTTCACGCCACAACTTCAGTGACTCCTCGTCACCGCTATAGTCAAGCACCTTGTATCCATCCTTAATCTTATAAGCCTGAGCGACATCCAACAATACACGGTCGATGTTGCTCAATGTGTACTTGTTCGATGGTACATCGAGTTTCTCAATCGAATCCGCTAAGTTGATGCTGAGAGTTTTTGTGTATGTCGTGAACAAAACATTAGCACCAGGCTTCTGACACAAGAACTTCAGACGGTGGATGGCAGCAACGGTCTTACCAGTTCCAGCACCACCACTGACCTTCATTGTACCTTTATATTCGGCATCAACGAGCTTTCGCTGTGAAGGATGAAGGAATATCTGCCACTTATCCATGCCCTGCTCGATGATACGCTGCAACTCATCATCGTCAGTAATTTCTACGAATCGACGCTTATTGTTGTCACTAAGTAGTTTGTCTTCATTCTCACGTGCCTGACCATCTTCAATACTGCTGATAATATCATCGATGTTCACACCATCCATAATATTAAAGATGTTTTCGTATGCATCGATAGGCAAGATTGGTTCCAAAGCATCGAGATCGTCCAACGACTTGATGGACATGACTCTTCCTATTGCCTCTTGTGGGATACCTATTTTCAACAGCTTCTCCTCTGGAACTCCAGTAAAGAACGTACTTTCTGGGACAGTCTGAGGTGTAGGAGTATAATCCTGCTCCTTTTCTTCTATAGAGATTAACTGGCAAGCCTGTGTATGCTCGTTCCAAACAAAACGCTTGCTCATTCCCCATCGATATGCCTCTTCATGGTCGGCAACATACAACAGAGTATAAGTGTTTCCATCCAACATTCCGATAACAACACGATAATTGTCATCAACTCGTGCTGTACGCATGGTGGAATTCCTAAATTGGGCAATTGGTTCTAAGTGAATACCTGGAGAAGCTGGGTTTTCACGAAACTTCTTCTGGAATGTAACCACTTTGTCTTGGGTCTTCTTTGGCAACTTAAAAACTGCATCAAAGAAAGTTTCTGATAAAAATAGTCTCATAGCTGTATTCTTTTATTTTATTAGTTCAATGTTAAATTCTTCCTGTCTAATGACTTTATATCCTTTCTGCTCAAACATAGTCCTGTCCTCATCAGAGAAAGGATCAATGGCAATCTTCGGATTGTCAATAATCATTGCAGCACTGGCGATAACATCATTGTTTTCGTCTGTGAGTTCAAAGACACCATCATAGCTAAAAGGAATGTTGTTGTCTATCAGTATATCAACAATATCTTCCATACCAGGATATAGTTCCTTAACCTCTTCTCGGTTCACTGGTGCAGCGACAGTCTCGTCTTGCGAGCTCTCAAGACTTCCTGAGAAGAATTGAATCAAGTTGTACCTTCTCCAGAAGGCTTCCCATTCTTCCTTGTCCAGCTCGCTTAAGCCCCTTTGCAGCTGAAGATCATACTTTATAGCATTGCTAAAAGCTTTCTCTACTTCCTCATCTGTTGATGTGTCTGTAAGGTCGTTTGCACAGGAAGCGTCAAGCGACAGAGAACCACTATAGAGCGAACCGTCGCTTGGCAGGAAGTTTGGCATATCATTTATACACCAGAAACATGTTTCTTTAATACTTCCCAGTTGTGGCGTTTCCAGTAGCTGCCCGAGACGGGTAACAGAGTTAAAACCAAGTTCATCATCTTTTTCAGACTCGAAGAGCAGGATATCCTCCCATGTTAACGTCCATGAGAACATACGCTGTGGTTTGGCTTGTTTGATGCCTTCGCGTTTCTCCCAGTCACTATAGAATCTCATGTTTGGGGCGCAAGCATGATATTGATAACCATCCAAATACACCGACCACCATGGAATATTGATGAGATCTTCTATTTCATTACCGTTTATTCTTGCACGGGTACACATGATTTGGAAGTCTGGGATGGTCGTGTGCTTTACACCGTAAGCCACAGTCAATTCAAACTGCGGTTTGATGTTATATCTGATTTCCGTGTCTGTTTTATCATCCTGAACCACCAGCTCGTAATGGTATGAATCTTCATCTGGAACCTTCTCAAAAGACCAATCTTTCTTCTTTGATAATGTTCGCATGGCGCTGACAAACTTCAGTTCAAGCTCACTATCTTCTGCTGCTCCGTTCTGAGCAATAGTTCCGACAGAACCATCTATACGTTCCCATGTCTTAGTGTTATCAACGAGCTTCCAAAACAGGATCTCTGCCTGTTCTCTGCTAAACGAGTCGCGAGAATATTGGTTTCCATAGGTCAGTATACAATGATAACAACCATCCTTACCTTCATGTTGACATGAACAGTCCTTTATCCTTTCGTATGCTTTCTCCAACAGTTCTGTGAATTCAGCAGTGTTATAAAGCTTTGCCAAGTAACCAGTACCACCAGGAATAGTGTCGTACATCACCAAATAATAGTCTTTCTTGCCTGTAGCTTGGTTAGCCTCTGTATATGAGTCTATCTTGATATGCTCAGGAGATGAATGGTAGTATTCCTTCATGCCAAGTTCAATACCAGACCTAAACATCTCGACAGCTGATTTGGCATCCAGTATCTGTACTGGTAACAGAATCTTGATGGCCTCAGTCTGCATGTGACGGAACAGATACAACTGTTCAAACACCTCACCGTTTCTGTCGTCAGCAAAGTTGACCTGTTTGTGGTTACAGAATCTGTAGTGCTGTTCTACCGGCTGATGGTCTCTGTTCTGCTTTGAGAGGATTGGGGTTGATTTACCACAGTACCGACAAGTAACGAAGCCATTCTCAGGAATGATATTCTCATTGTTGATTTCGACTTTTGCTCCTGACTGCATCTGCATACCATAATTGGCTTCGTATAGATCCATATTGTTACAGAACTCAATACCGAAACCAATGCCCTTCATGGCATAGGATGAAACAACTCCTTTATGATGGAACATGAAGTGTTTCTTCACGATGAACTGTTCTTTAGAGCGCTCCTCGTTGGAGTCATCAAGCACAGCATCAACTTTAAACATGGCGCTTCTGGCGTTAGTGAATTTCAGGAAGTGGTGTTGATTAACGCCCCATGATGGGTCACCGCATTTCGGACAAGCTGCTTGTGCAAAATCCGCTGTACCCTTTTCCGCCAGGCAGTCACACTTTGAGCAATATCTCATTGTCGTGAGATTATCTTTCCAGTCAAATGTGGGGATTCCGCTGACTTCCAACTGGTATTTCTGAGTACAGAACCTATTGCCTGGAGCCAGCTCTTTGATTCCCTGTGATGCTGAACGAGTCAATTCAATGACACTCGGCTCAGCAACATTGTTTTTCTTGTCTTCCTTCTCCTGTGATGAATAAACACTGGCTTGAAGTTTTACGCCTGTTTCAGGGAATGCGTAGTTTGGTAATAGTCCGCAGTTCGTCATGAACTCAATAAGACTTTCTCCTTGGATATTCCCATACTGCTTCTTGCATGCCTTTATCAATTCTTTGATGGCTTCTTTGGCCGGGTCGTTGGGCTGTAGCTTCTCTTCTTGCTCCTTGTATTCGTTCATCTCCTGACCTAACCCATATAGTCTGTCTGCTAAAGAGTGGAATTCCTTGATAATAATCTGATAGAAGGATTCATTATCTAGGGACTCAGCAAGAATCTTCAAGGTTGGCTGAGTCTTTTCATCGTATTGCTCTGCAAAACGCGACTTCAAGGTGTTCTTATTGGCCTTAATAAAGGCAATGATTCGGTTAATGACAAAACTGTCATGAGCCATTGCCCCTTCTGTAAGTTTCAGGTCTCTCACGGAAGATGGCAGTGTATTGTCAGTACTGGCACTAATCCATGTGTCTATACAATATGCAAAGAAATGACGACGTAGGATGTCCTTAGCTTCCAAGAAACATCCAGGGGTATTCACCTCACCTTCCATCATTTCATCAGGATAGGTGAAATAATACATATCGTGCGGTTCTCCTGAATGAGCATAATTCAGCACCAAGGCAGCACCTTCCTTACGGCCAGCACGACCAACTCTCTGCAAAAAGTTACTTGGTTTAGGCGGAACGTTGGCATTGCCCATCACATTCAGGTCACCGATGTCGATACCCATTTCAAGTGTTGAAGTGGCTGTAAGAACGTTAACGGAGTTGGAATGAGGATGCTCTTTAAAGTCTTTCTCCAGTTTCTCTCTATCGCTACGTTCCAGTAAGCCTGTATGTTCCCGTGCATAAACACGAGGTGATAGTGCTCTATTATATACTTGCTGATAATAATTCAGTTCTGGGTTTATTTCTTCCGAGTAGGTTCCTGCACACTTGTAGTCAAGGCAGAGAGTATCTTCTGCAAGCACGTCACTCTTGGCTACATAGAGCGTTGACTGACAGTTGCTGCACTTAATATGTTTAACCTGTTTACTTACCCAAATGTGGTCAGGGTTGATAACATAATTGCCGCCTCCTTCTGGCGCTTTGTTTACAAGCCCCACTTCTTCCATCTTACAGAAAAGCATCCGGATGAAGTCATTATACTGCGTCAAGTTTTTCTCTATGGGCCAGTTGAAATATCTCCAGAAGTAGTTCGTGTACCAATTGGGCTTTTCCCTTCTCAGTACCACAATATCAAGCATATCGTCATTGGTCCCTTGGAAGTTTACGCCAATAAGCTTTGGGAACCTGACCATACCTCCAAATGGCCTGTTCAGGAAATGGCGACCGTCTCTGTTCCAGTTCAGTGCCCACAGAGTAAGAGCCTCTTTCCTGTATTTATCTAAATACGGATGGTCAACAGCACCATGCCGCCTCATTCTTTGCAGAATACCATAAACATAATGGCAGAACGCCCGCTCGTCATCTACTACATATCCGAGATTGTTGTCCATCAAAAATTCCTTCATCAAGTCATACACCTTGTGTATATCTTCGCTTTTGAAGAAGGTCGCAGACGAACCAGTTTTCTCCAATGTACGACCTAATTGTGAGGTCAGACCCAGTTCGCTGACAATTTCCCAGTCTACACGTACATCGAACTCATTTTTGAAAGACTGCATAAAACCATTTCCTTCTCGATAGTTATGCCGTAAGTCTATGTGAGAAGCTAAATCTGCTGGCAGAAAACGGTTATAATAATCCTCTTCTGATAATTTCGCTTTCCAATACTCCTTAAATCCTTGCTGCAGCTCTGCAATATTTACAGGGTGGTCCAGCGTGTTGATGTATTGCTGCATGGACTGACGGAACAGGAAACGGAAAGTCCTTGCTTCGTAGAAACCTGCCTGATGGGCAGCATCCTGCACACTGTTATTGAATACCAGGATCTTTCTTTCCTTTTCATCAGCATGATCAAAGTCACTTGACAAAACCTGGCTGATGGCCACGCTCGACAATGTGGATGTTCGTCCACCTACCTGACAGATAGAATCACTGTTACATTCAGGACAGTAAGAGGCGAATCTCTGGTTGCCACCTCTTGTCGAAGTAGTCTTGCTGCACACGCGCACCCTCAGCGTATCATTATCACTAACGCTTGCTTCACGTAAATCTTTCAAGAATACATGGTGGGTGACGTTGATGGCGTTTTCATTCACATATTCATCAACAGCCTCGTGTTTCTTCGATTCTATATTGAGCAGAACCACTTCTTTCTCTCGATTCATGAAAGCCTTGTTGATGGTAGCAATATCTGAGCAATAACGGTCATCAGTAGCCAGACGTCTGGATAACCATCCACTTGCTCCACACTCACGACAGAAATACATGGGAAGCGCTATGCGGTCTTCGTCTTTCTTCAAGCTGTGTCGCCATGTGAATTCTGGCTCCTTCTGGAAATAACGTAAGATTCCGCTCAATTCGCGCTGCCAAAGTTGTACCTGAAGATATAGCAGCGGTATTTGTTTTCCTGTTGTATTAAGAGGACGTTTGGCAAAAGCAATCAGCGCCAATAGGTTCTCCAAAGCGATAACACATACTTTCTCTCCTTCTTGCAGATAGAGCTTACGATAACTATTGTTTTGGTCAATCAACCTCTTCTGTATATCATCAAGCGACAAGATTCCTGTGCTTAGTATATCCAATAAAGACTTGACAATATCCATACTGCGAAGGCTTGTTCCGGCATCAACTGGTGAGATGGAAGAATCTTTCAGCCACACCTTACACAGCCGTTTCATATAGCTCTCCACAGTGTCATTTACCCCGAACTCGCAACTTTTTATTAGTTTCGCATCAGGAAGGATGTTATTTGTTACAGTCACATATTGGTCAACAGGAATACGGTGTTCTTCTATCACATTCTCTTCTTTGAACGTCTCACCAAACACATCTGATGCATAATCACAAAGTCGCTTCTTACTATCTGGGCCGTTTCCGATGGTTGCAGAAGTGCCTATAGGACAAAGTACGCCTTTAGGCATACTGAGTTTCAGTTTCAGACGGCGTATCAGGTTGGCCACATCTGTACCCTGTGCTCCGTCGTATGTATGCAACTCGTCAAGAACAATAAACTTAAGGGCTTTATAATCCGTATCGATGTTTCCTCTCCACAGACAGCTGAATCTCTGGCGCATAAGTCCATAATCTAGCATTTTGAAGTTGGTGAGCAAGATATCAGGAACGGTATCCAAAATGGCATCTCGATTTTCTATAATGTGGTCTTCGCCCATATCACGTGGGTAGTCCTGAGGATCTGTGCCTTCACCAACAAAGAGTCCCGCTGTAACTTTCCCTTTCAGTCGTTCATCGTTCCAAATCGTTTCAGCCAGACGTTTGGCCTGGTCGCTGGCAAGCGCATTCATCGGGTACATAATAATTACCTTTACACCCACCTGACGCTCATACTTGTTGCAGTTGTAGCAATAATCAAGAATTGGGTATAGGAAACATTCCGTCTTACCTGAACCTGTACCAGTCGTGAGCAGTGTCGGTTCTGGCTGATGCCCGTTCTCCATGCTCAACTGGCTGAAAGCCTGCAGCTGATGCTTATATGGGGGGAAGTTAGGAGCAATATCCAATGGGATATTTTTGCTTTCTTCCTCTGTTGCAGATACAAAAGGTGTTTTCAGCGATATGAATGGCCCCTTAAACAAGCCATCCTCTTTATCCTCAATAAAGCGATAGAAAGCATCACTGACATCCTTCTCCTTGAACTTGAAGGTCGCCTTGATATACTCTATAATAGAATCACGTACCTCACGTGCTTGTTGGAGTGGTAACATATCTTATCGTTTTAGAAGTTCAACATTGAATTCATCTGAAGAAATCACTTTATATCCTGCTCGTTCAAAAATGTTTTTAGAGTCATCGTCAACAGGATCTATAGCGATATTGTATTCTTTTAGCAACATCCCAGCAGTGGCAATCACTACGCCGTCCTTATCCATGAGATCAACATCTCCTTCATGGCTGAATGAAATATTATTGTCTAATAACTGCTCAACTATTGCCTCCATTCCTGGATAAAGGGCTTTTATGTCATTCTTACATAAAATGTCTTCAATGAATGACATATCTGGCTGTGACATTCTTGAAGAACTCTCTCCAATATGACTACTATTATTAAGAAATGCCAATACATGTGGTGACACCACAGGTAGATTCGTTAATGGAACGTCAGTGATGATGAGCGTAGTACTTCTCGAACGACTTGTAGCCACATTAAATCTTCGCTCTTCCAAAGCAAAACCTATGTGTCGCCCGGGAAGATACAGAATGGCATAATCTACCGTCATACCCTGAATTCTGTCAATCGTTTCAACAGTTAAATCTTCGATGGCCGTATCGGTCAAGAATCTTTTTTGCAGTTGACGGACAGATTCCTTAAAAGGAGATATTATCGCCAATGAGCGCTTCGGATAATAACGCTCTATTTGACCAATGATATTGCTGATTATATCAATGCAAGTATTGGAAACAACTCCATTAGTATAATCCTCCGTATAGTAATAAAGGATACCACCATCTTTTGGGAAATAGGTACTTGAACAATCACCGAAATCAACTTTTTCCTTTTGTACAGACCAGAACCGATTCCCATAGAAAAGTGCGGTCAGGTTTGCAGCGGCAGCTGGAAGACGGAACGTTGTTACAATTCTGTAAGCTTTTACATCTTTTCCTAGGGCGAATGTCTGTAGCCCTTCCACCTGAGTATTAGCATTCCAAGTTTTGTAGATGTTCTTTTGTGGACTTGCAATAATAGGAGGTAGCTGCATGGGGTCACCAACAATCAGACAGTCTTTAGCCAATGACTTAAATGCAATGATTGCAGTTAAAAATGCCTGTGAAGCTTCTTCTATGACAACAAGGTCGTATGTAGGTGTTCCATTTTCTGCAATACGCTTTTTGTCGAATGCATAAGATAATACATAATTGGTTGAACAAAGTAGTTCACCGGCAGGTACTGCTAACGAACTAGTAGCAGGCTTAAGCCCGGGAACTGCACTCCTTTCATCAGCAGACAAGTTTGTTTTTGACACACGATTCTGTTTAACGTACGATTCTAGTGGATCTTGTTTAACCAGTTCAATAAGACCTTTGTTTGCCATCGTCGTGGCGCAAACAGTTTTTCCTGCATCCAAATATTTAGCTATTATGGTGGCAATCGTGTAGCTTTTACCAACTCCTGGAGGACCTTGCACAACACAACAATGCTCGTTATGTAATGTCTCAGTAATCGTTTCTGCAATAGCGTTAGGATGGTTTTCATCGAATGAAAGTTCCTCTGGATGCCAATCTTTGTATTCTATTTTTGGTTCTATAAGTAACTCTGGAGAAGGAAACATCTCCATGTAGTTACTAAGGTTATTAAGGTAATTTACTGGCGGGAAGGGCATGAAGAACAGAACTGTTAGTGACTTTCCTTCCTCACACTTTCTTTTAAACAGATCAAACAACGAAAGACTGATAGACGAACATCCAATATAGTCATAATCTGAATTTCCTCTTTTGGTGTAATATAAGGGTAATACATCTGAATTTGGAGAATGATATTGAGTATTCTTCATGAAATCAAGAAAAGGAATTTGCCATGAAGAAGTTGGGCGTCCAAGCTCAGCCCAGGCATTTTTAGAAATGATAGTCAGAGAGCGCAGAACCTTCAGACGTGGTGCTTTGTTCTTGGGAAACTTGAAAACCACATGTCCTCTTGCTATATCAACATGATCAACATAGCCAAAAGACAACTCTTCTTTCTTAACGAGCTGATTTATTGGCGACTTAACCAAAGTCCTTTGCTCCAGTTCAATTTCTCTTACTTGGTCGCCAAAGAAATACTGATAGTTTTGTATCATATTAGTCTCCATAATCGTCGTCATTAAAGTTCGTTTGGTTAAAATCATTACTCTCCATGTCTGAGAATAGTGAATTATATGATTCGTTATAAGCTACGCGAATCAAAGTGTATGCAGTGCCATTCGCATCCATTAAGATTTCAGAATACAGTTTGTTCACTGCTTCTACCTTTTCAGAACCAGTGAGCTTAATAACAATTGCGTCTTCTGCTATCCAATCAAGAAGATCTTTCTTGTTACGAATATAGAAGAATTCGTTAACCTTGGCACCAACGAACACACAAATGATGCATCTATCATCAGTAACCTTATTCCATATGGAAGGCGATATATGCAATATACCGCCCCTTGCGCTACATCTATGGACGTATTTTCCGTTTGTTAACTCATAGTCACTATCATTATTGTTACGTACAAAGTCCTCCAGAGAAACATCTGAAGGAGTCATATCGTTTTCTTTCAAACTATTCCAGAATCGCAGTTGAGCCAAATAGTTCTCTGTTACTATTTCTTCTGGAGATAGACCTTCTCCCAAAATTTTATTCAGAGCTTCATATTCATTGTCCTGCATATCCTCCGTACTGAAGGTCTTTGTTGATGACTGGTATTTGATTCTTTTTATCTCTTCTTCTGTAGGCGCTTTTGGTTCATAATTTGATCTCCTCTGTCGCTGTGAAGAAGTTTCGTTCTGATGCGATGAAGTTGTACCAGGATCCCTACTTTCGTTTTTCGGGTTCTCAGATTGCTTGCTTTCTGTTGATTCTTGTCTATCTGTAGCTTGACTTTCCGATGCTGTTTTCTGTTCTTCAGCTGTTTGTTGTGGCTGAGCACTTTCTGTAGCAGAGTCAGTTGGCTGCTCAGAATGTGCGGTATTGCTTGCATCATGAGAAGATGTAGACTTTGAAGAATCTGTCGTTTGACTATTCTTATGAGTTGTATCAGTTTGAGCCTCTTCTGTACTTTGCTTTTCTTGTGGTTCAAACTCAGGCCAATCTTCTTGTTCTTCTTGCTGCTCCTCGTTCAATTCATCTTCATAATATTTCTCTTGTTTAACCTCTTCAACAACTACATCTTCATCCATTTCTGATTCTTCCTCTCCCTTGATATCAAGGAGAGAAACAATGTCATTCCAATATAGCTTAATGACAGAAACGAATTCCTTATCATTAAAGAGATCTCTACAATTCTGATTTAGATAACTGGCAACTTTCTTTCCATTGAAGTTCTCATCCAGTTTCCCCTTACACTCACGATAATCCAAATCCATAGCTAAATAATCACATAGTTTGCCTATAAATGATTCATACACTTTTTTATCTTGCCAACTGTCTACATAGTAGAATATTTTATTGTTTTGGTCAAAATAAAAATCTTCATTGTCTATAGACAAATCTTTGTAACCATAGCTGATTGATTCGCAAAGCATAAATTTAACATCTTGCATCTTCTGTTTCATCTGGCTAAACATATCAGACCAGTCAAATCTATATCTGTATGCAATTACGAGGAGCAAGCGCCTAATTATCTCTTTTGAAACTGTTAAAGTTTGGCCACCATCTGGAGTAGTCACTGGTTTTGGTACCAAATCTTCATCTGAGAAGACAGGAATATTAAACAAATTACATACGTCAAGCTCCTTTTCCTGCGGGAAATAGGAAATGTCTATTACCCTTGGTGAAGATTTAAATACGTATGCCTGATTACACTTGTTTGGATCAATAGCCAATAGTGATGATACATGAGAAGGATCCCCCTGGCCATTGAGCCAACAGGCTTTCTCATGGGTAATATATGTATTAATCCATACATCTTTGTCATCTGAATTGTCATCAAGAAGCCATTGAAGTGCAGTAGTGCGGTTTCTGTTTTTGGGCTTTGAGTTAACCAGAAAAGCGATAATATCATTGATTGTTAAGGCTGTTAGGCATTGCTTACATAACTCAACAAGAGGCTCTGTAAACTGCATCTTCTGGTCAATGATCTTTTCTTGATAATCAGGAATGTACTTCATGTAATCAGACAAAGAAGAAGAGTATAATTCACACGCTTTTTTTATCTCACCTCTTTCTGGAGGAATACATGCAATATTGTTGAATTTTCCTTCTTTTACCCAAGAATTTACAGACCCAATGATTGTTATATCTTTTGAACCAACATATTTACACCAGAAATAAATCGAGAACTCCTTATCCGTTAAGTATTCAATATCATTTTCTTTAAATCTGTCCTGGCAGCCAATTGAACGCAATACTCTAGAGCATTCATTGGCCTTTCCCAACTCCAAATATTCATCATTGACAAACGTCTTAGATATTCCGAATCTTTCAAAATCACATTTACATTCGTATTTGGAACCCAAATACAATTCTTCAGATTTAGTTAATTGCCATTCTCGATTATATAACTTTATCTTATTCCTTTCAAGGAATTCGGTATAGCCAACCAATTCCTTTATAAAAGAGAAATGGATGTCTTTAAAATCTTCATATGATAAAGTGTCTTGTAGAACGAGGAATTGGTTTACTTTGGCTGTCAGCCACTGCTGCAGTTCAGCAATCTTGTTGATTTGTGCTTCTTCTGCAATCTTATTGATGAGATTCTTTACATTTTCATCTTCATAATAATCGCGAGATATTTCACCTGCTAGTTTAACCATTTTGAAGGGTTCCTTCACGGAATAGTCATCAACGGTTATCCTTAAGGCTTTTGCTAAAGGTACAAAGACTCCAGCCGTAGTCGTTTCAACCTGAAGTTGTGCCAACTTTGGTGCCAGTTCTTTAAACTTCTCTGCATCTGCCAGTTCCTTACTGTATTGATCAACCAAAACCCATGGGAATCTCTTGTCTTGCAAGGTTGGCAAGTCATTCATAATAATGCTGTAGATGACATCCTTCACGTCATCTTTAACACCAAGGTTTCTAAAGAAACGCCTCCAATCATCAGTGTTATCTCCTTCTCTAATATATATAGAGCTAACAAAATTCGTCTTTCCATGTTTCCTTGCAAAATCCTCTATCTGAGCCTGTCCCATATATGAGTTGGACATATATGCTTCAGCAGTGCTTATAGATGCTATCTTCTGATTTTCTTCCTTGCCATTGGCATCCCTTACAGCGAAAGAGATAATTGGAAGATTCTTTAATCTGCCAATTTTTTACTGTGAGTTAATCCCCAAATCAAACAACCAAGTCCAGAAAGATATATTTTGGTTGGTAAGTTGAAGTGTTTGGCTGATAGAAGTGGAGTTTTGCTCTATCCAGAAGCACAATGCCTCTTCATCCATCTCAATACACCCCATAACCTCTTTCCAATAGGGAAGATTATTATCTGTAACAAATGACGAATCGAGTGCATATATCTCTGGCAATAAATTGGCTGCACATTGTTTTTGGATTCCAAACTTGTCCTCTCCTAAAATGTAAGAATGGTATCCAATTACAAATCTTCTTGGTTCCTCCTTACCAAACATGTAAACGGGCATACCCCATAACAGAGATTTCTCAAAATCATTGAGCAATGAATACTTTTTGCTCATGAAATTGTGGAAATCAACACATTTTTCTTTTGTATCAAGTGATACAAAGTATTGTGTAGGAGTTATTTGC
>JAEEGL010299894.1_pt1 | contig 17697 bp, 13 predicted proteins | sample 9134231 | NCBI WGS metagenome assembly JAEEGL01 (sample SAMN16246548, study PRJNA631951) | gut metagenome | biome: gut microbiome; feature: rumen; material: fiber-attached | host: Bos | place: Iran: Karaj | collected 2018-10 | reverse complement strand
AACGTGTTCCATAATAAGATTTCAAAAATGGTGTTCGCATCGGGAGGAAATTATAAAAACTACGCAATATGCGGCTTTGTCAGAGCGACAAAAAGAAACTCGGGCGAGACGAGATTTATTCCGCTGTGCTTTACGGAAATAAAAATCGAACTCGACGGAAGCTATAAATTCAGAATTGCGAAAACAAAACCGATAATAAATCCGCTGCTGTTGTCCTATATTTCGGGCGCAAACACGGATTCGGGCTTTGTGAAGTGCGCGCCCGATGCGGCGGAATACGTCGAAAAACTGATATTTAAAAATAAAGGCGCGCTCGACAGAAACTTCTCAAAATTCGAGGTCGTAAGGGAGGCTGCATTCGTAAACGCCGACCTTTCACCCGTTTTTCTGTGGCAGAATATAAAATCCTACGGAAAGAAGTACCTCGAAAGCAGCCTTGTAAACGCATTTCTGTCGAATAAAGCCGTTGAAAAATACGAAGAACCCGCAAGGGAATACGTGTTTTCGCATTATATCCCTGACGAGCTTGAAAATAAACTTACGTCGTCCGATACGCTCATTTTGGCAGGAAACGCGGATATTTCCTCGAAAACGGAAATCGCTGCCGATAAAATTGCCTATAACGCCTTTGCAGGTAAAAAGACACTTGTTTTGTCGTCCGATGAAGGTTTTGTTTCGGAAATCGAAAAAAATCTTAAAGACCGCGGGCTGTCAGCCCTTTTGCTGAAGCCCGAAAGTACGTCTGCGGAAGAAATTATCGGAAAAATGAGAGAAAAAATCGATGAAATAAAGAAAGAATACGCGCTCAACAGACTTTCCAAAATTTCCGACGAATATAAAAACACCAAAAAGGCGCTGCGCGAGTATGAGGACGACGTCGTTTCGGGCGCAAACTGTTTCGGAATGTCGCTTGCCGACGCCGCCGAATCGTTTGTCGGCGCAAACGTCGGAATTGAGCGCGAAAAAGTCCTTGAAACGAATAAAAAAGCGTTTGAGGGCGAAAATGCGCTGAATATTATGTTTGAAACCGCCGAGGAACTCATTGTAAAAGCGGAAAAAGCGCTGATTTCGGTAAACCTTGATAAGTACGTACCGTTGATAAGACATCCGCTGTCGGCGGTGAAAGCAATAGTGAATACGGAAGGCAGCCTCGAAAAAGGCTTTGACTTAATTGATAAAATAATTTCGATTATTTCGGATTACAGAGAAAAATTCCTTGATATTGAGGACGAAATCAATATCGGAATTTCGGAAATAAAAACGCAAAAAGCGCTTACGGCGTTGAACGAGCTTTATAAAATCATAATTTCCGCGCGCGAACTTGATATTCCCGAAAACTTCACCGAATACGATATTTCTGTATTCGCCGATAATTCGGAAAATTTCGCAAAGGCAAAGGACAGGCTCGAAAACATAGAATTCCAACTCCGATTCATGAATAAGGAAATTTTCGAGGACGTCGATATTCTCCTTGCCGATTTCAGCTATAACGACGGCCATAATGAGAATTTCATAAAGAAATATCTCATCAAAAAGAACAATAAAGACGTGCTGCTGCAGTACGTTTCACCCGAAAACAGACCGGAATTCAATCAGCACGGCGTTGCGGAAATTTATAAGCTTCTCGGCGAATACAGAAAGATACGCCTTTCGCTTGACGGCTATAAAAACAAGGTCGAATACAGTGAAAACAACGTAAAACTCGCAACCCTCATAAAGAACGTCGAAACCGAGCTCGGATATATATATCCCGAAAGCACAAGCGAATTTATCAACAGAAAAACGCGCAAAGTGTTTAATTTTATCGAGGAGGTGCGCAAGAACCCTTCGATTGCCAAAAATCTCACTTATGCGAGAGCCGCCCTTACGGAAGTATTCTCCGAAAACGAGTGTCTGATGAAGGTGCTTTCCGAAACGCTCAACGTCGATTTTGAAAATATCGTGTTCGATGCGGGAATTCTCAACTACGACGGACTTACGCAGAAACTTCGGGGAATGAAAACGGACAAAACTGCGTACGAGGCTTGGAACGAGTGGCTGGGAGCCAAAGAAAAAGCCGCGGGAAAGATGGATTCCTTTGCGCAGTATATAGAAAAATCCGGAATAACCGAAAATATAGACAGAATATTCGCAAAATCGCTTATTTTGCCGGCGTATGAACTGCTGTCCGGAAAAATCGGATACGATGCGAAAATAAAGCAGTTTGACGAACTTAAAGATAAATATTTGCAGGAATTTGCAAAGGCAAAGGAAACGTCCGCGGTAAATTCTTACCACGCTCACATGCAGAAAATAAAATTTTTTGCCGAAACGGAAAGCCTGTCGGGAATTTACGCGGATTTGTCCGCTCCCGCACACGCGTTTGTGCGCGCGCATCTTGAGGCGCTTTCGACGTTTTTCCCGTGTATCGTGATGTCGGATAAGCTTCTTGGTATCGTTTCGGAATCGGGAATTAAATTCGATACGGTAGTTTTAAATGAAGCCGAATATGAGGGAATATACGCGATTCCCGCATTGTCGGTTTCTCAAAGTGCACTTGTGATAGGACGGAACGGCGGCGAAATATCCGAAAAGCTTGCGTCGTCGGGCGCCGAAAAGTACGAAATGAACGCGGATTCCGAAAATGCGTATGCATTCGGCGCAAATAATGAATTTCAGATAATAACCGTAAACGGAAGCATGCGCAGAAGCAGCGACGGGGCGAACCCGCAGGAAGCGGAGGCGTGCCTTGCAAAAGCATTTGAATATGCCGAAAAATCAAAGGAAAAATTCTGTATATATACTTTTACAAACGGACAGGCGGCGTATATTAAACATCTTATCGCCATAAGTCCCGAGAAAGATAAACTCTGCGAAAACGGAAAACCGATATGTAAAGTGGTATGTGCTTCCGACGGAATTTGCGAAAAATTTGAGAGGATAATTCTTTCGGTAGGCGCTGCTCCCGGAGCAAACGGAAGTACGGGACGGAATTACTTCAGCTCGGATAACGCAAAAGAGCTTGTTAACAAAGTGTTCGCACGCAGCGTAAAGGAAGCGGCGGTTGTAACGTCCATGACCTTGAAGGACTTTGCAAAAATGCGCAGAACGTCAACGCACGCAAAAGAACTTTACTTTATGATGTACGCTCTGCATACCGGAACGAAACCGTATTCGGCGGACGAAAACAGCTTCGGAAAGAGTAATATTTCGCATAAAATACTCGAAAATAATCCGACGCTTTCCCGTGCGGGAGGAAAATACGGAAATAAGGCGGACTTTGTCGACGTGCGCACAAATACGTTTTATATGTATGACTGCACCTTCGGAAAGGATATACCGGAAAGAATAAGCGACGCGGAGGAACTTGAAAGAGCGGGATACAACGTAAAATTCATCCCGTCGGCCGTAATCAACTGATTTTATTACATTGAGAGGAAGTGTCCCATGCCTGTTTTGCAGGGAATAAGTATAGGAATAGACTTGGGTACCGCAAATACCATAGTTTGCACAAAAGAAAAGGGAATAGTCATAAGGGAGCCGTCCGTTGTCGCATACGACGCAAGGGATGACAGAATTGTCGCAATAGGCGAAGAGGCAAAAAAGATGATAGGAAAAACGCCCCGCGGAATAACGGCGACGCGTCCGCTCAGAGACGGGGTAATCGCAGATTTCAGCCTAACGCTTGCAATGATGAAGACCTTTATAAAAAAAGTTATGCGCTCGTATATAATCGCGCGCCCGAGAGTAATTGTGTGCATTCCTTACGGAATAAATGAAATAGAAAAAAGAGCCGTGGAAAATGCGGCTGTCGAGGCGGGAGCTTCAGGCGTTGCGCTCGTCGAGGAACCGGTTGCGGCGGCAATCGGTGCGGGACTGCCGATAAAACAGTCAAAGGGCAGTATGATAGTGGATATAGGCGGCGGCACGACGGAGGTTGCGGTGTTCTCATCGGGAGGAATTGCCGTGTCAAAATCGCTTCGTGTTGCGGGAGACGCGTGCGACGCTTCAATAGCCGAATATATAAGAAAAAAATTCAACGTGGCGATAGGCGAAAATACAGCGGAGGAAATCAAGAAGGAAATCGGTTCCGTACACGAATCGACAAACCTCGGAATGCTTGAAGTAAGAGGAAGAAATCTTGCGACGGGACTTCCGTCGGTATTCAATATATATTCCGCGGAAATAAACGAGGCAATGTCCGAGCCGATAGGCGCCATTATCGACGTTATAAAGGGAACGCTCGAAATAACGCCGCCCGAGCTTTGCGCGGATATATACGAAAACGGAATAATGCTTGCCGGAGGCGGCTCGCTTGTGCCGGGCATGGCAATGCTTCTGCAAAGTAAAACGGGACTTACGGTAACTATCGCAAAGCAGCCGCTTGACTGCGTGGTTGACGGCATATCGAAAATAATGTCCTCAAATTCGTATAAATACGTGTTGACTGAAGTAAAAAAATAAATTACATATAGGAGAAAGAACAATGAATGCACTTGAAACACTCACATTTAGGAATAACGATGAGGAAATGAAGAAACGCCCCGTCTTCATCGTTGTAATGGACGGCGTCGGAATTGCCCCGGACGGCCCCGGAAACGCGGTAAAAAATGCAAATACGCCGACGCTCGATATGCTGATGTCAAAGTATCCGACGCTTAAATTAAAGGCGCACGGAACGGCTGTCGGACTTCCGTCGGACGACGATATGGGAAACTCCGAGGTAGGACATAATGCACTCGGCGCAGGACAGGTGTTCGCGCAGGGAGCAAAGCTCGTGTCAAATTCGCTTGAAAGCGGAAAAATGTTCGAATCAAAGTCATGGAAGGAAATCACTTCCGTAAAGGATACCGGAAAAACGCTTCATTTTATCGGACTGTTTTCGGACGGAAACGTTCATTCGCATATAAATCACTTGAAATGTATGATAGAACAGGCAAAAAAGGAAGGCGTAAAGAAGGTAAGAATACATATTCTGCTTGACGGACGCGACGTAGGTGAAACGTCGGCGCTCGATTACGTAAATCCGTTTGAGGAATATCTTTCGTCTTTGAGAAGCGCCGATTTTGACATAAAAATCGCGTCCGGCGGCGGAAGAATGAATATAACCATGGACAGATACGAGGCCGACTGGTCAATGGTCGAAAGAGGCTGGCATACGCACGTGCTCGGAGAGGGAAGAGCGTTTGAAAGCGCAAGGGAAGCGATAGAAACATACCGAAAGGAAATCGGATGCATCGACCAGGACCTCCCCGCATTCATCATCACGGAAAACGGTAAGCCGACAGGTGAAATCACAGACGGCGACAGCGTTGTTTTCTATAATTTCAGAGGCGACAGAGCGATAGAAATCTCAAAGGCGTTTGAAACGGAAAATTTTGATAAGTTCGACAGAGTACGTTTCCCGAAAGTAACTTACGCCGGAATGCTTGAATATGACGGAGACCTGCATATTCCGTCGAGATACCTCGTAAGTCCTCCCGAAATAACCGAAACCATGGGAGAATACCTCGCAAAGACGGGAGTTTACCAGTATGCACTTTCCGAAACGCAGAAATTCGGACACGTAACTTATTTCTGGAACGGAAACAGAAGCGGAAAATTTGACGAAAAGACCGAAAAATATGAGGAAATAAAGTCGGACGTAATTCCGTTCGAGCAGCGCCCGTGGATGAAATGCGCCGAGATAACCGATAGGCTTATCGAAGTTGCAAAAGAGGGAAAATACAGATTTATGCGCGTAAACTTCCCGAACGGAGATATGGTGGGACATACCGGAAGCTACAGCGCAACGGTTGTGGGAATAGAGTCTCTCGATCTTTGTATTGCAAGAATACTTGAAACGGTAGATAAGCTTCACGGCGTAGCTATAATCACCGCCGACCACGGAAATTCCGACGAGATGTACGAAACCGATAAAAAAACCGGACTTCCCAAAACCGATAAAAACGGAAAATATAAGGCTAAAACAAGTCATACGTTAAATCCCGTTCCGTGTATCATATACGATAACTTCGGCGCGGATAACTATAACGTGAAATCTGACGGAAAATACGGACTTTCCAACATTGCTTCAACCCTTGTAAACCTTATGGGATATAAGGCGCCGGAAAAATGGGACGAAAGCATGATAGAAATAAAATAAAATTTTAACTCGGAGGGTAATATGGTAAGGAAGGTATTGTTTGCGGCAATTTCTCTTTGTATTCTTGCAATGGCGGTATGCGCTTCTCCAATAGTTGAAAGAGTTGAGTCCGCAAGAGAACACATTGTTGAAACTTTCGACGAGCCGGTTGAAGCGGCTCTCATGGCAAGCGTTTTCGAAGGCTCCGGAACGCCGGAAAGCCCGTATCTCATTTCAAGCGCGGAAGATCTGAACAGACTTGCAACGCTGACAAATAACGGAAATATGCTGTATGCGGGAAAATGCTATAAGCTTACGAGGGATATCGATTTTACCGAAAACGTAATGACGCCTATAGGCGTATCCGAAGATACGCCGTTTATGGGCGAATTCGACGGAGACGGATACGCCATAAAGAACGTGTCTTTCGTTAAGACTGAGACAAACAGCGCGGAACCCATGTACGCGGGACTTTTCCCATACTGCGTGAACGCGTCGTTCAAAAACCTTTTCGTAATCGACCTGACCGTCAACGTAAAATCAAATAAATCGGTGTACGCGGGCGCTGTCTGCGGATATTTGAACGTCAATGACGCGTCAAGGGAATATTATATCAAAAACTGCTATGTTAAGACGAAAATGACGGTAGAATCCGGACTGCGCGGTATAGTCGGCGGGCTTGTCGGAAATATCGAAAACTTAACGGCAAACGAAATAAAAGTCAATATACTCAATAATATCGCCGACGTCGATATATTCAGCGAGGCAAATACAAACCAGTATGCAGGCGGAATAGCAGGTCTTCTCGACCAGAAAAAACTTACGTTCCCTGTAAAGAACTGCTGCACGAAGGGCTCAATCGAACTCGGACTTAAGAGCGAATTCTGCGCGGGCGGAATTGTCGGCGGAATAATAGGCTCCGATTCGGGTGTAACCGAGAGTGAAAACCGTTTTGATTTCGATAACTGTTTTACACTGTGCGATATATTCTATAACGGAACACCGAAGGCAAAAAGATATTATATAAGCGCGCTTGCCGGCAGGGGCTCGGCTGATAATATGACCGGAAATCTGTATTATGCGGAAGATATAAATCTTTCGCCGAGCGTTGTTGTTTCCTCACAGGCGGTAATGGGAACGCCCACCGAAAGAAGCAACCTTCTTGATAAAAGCTTTCTTGAAAGCGAGATGAGCTTCGATTTTGCGGATACGTGGATTATGAAGGACGGAGAACTCACGCTTAAAATAAGAAAGCCCATGTTGATGTACGACGCATACGTTGAAAACAATAAAATCTACGTAACCGTAGCGAACCCGTCGCTTTCACACATAATCGCCGCCGGATACGACTCGGACGGCAGACTGCTTGCAAGTGTAAGGACTTTTTCGTCAGGCACGCAGTTCTCACTGAACCTTTCGAGCTTCGAGGGCGCGGATTACGTAAAGATTTTCGCACTTGAAAGCCTGTTCAGCTTAAAGCCGAACTGCGAATCGTTTACGCTTGACCTTTGATGAAATTAAAATAAAAAAATGCTGAAAAACGAAAGTTTTTCAGCATTTTTGCTTGTAAAAAATTCAGAATGAGAACATAATTCCGAAAGCGGCGCCGAGAATGATGTACAAAATCGGATGCCGCTTGTATTTCAGTACCAGAAACAGAATAAAGACGAAAACCGCGGCTTTGAGAGGGTCTATCATCTGTAAGAACGAAGATGCGCCTTCGTTTATAAAGGTAATTCTGAAAATGCTCGTTACTGCAACGATTATAAGACCGAGAACGGCGGGGCGAAGGCCGTAAAAAACGTTGTTTACGGTTTTGCTGCTGCCGAAATTCTTTAATATTCCGGCAATTATCGTGATTATAAGAAAACTCGGCAACACGAGCGAAAGAGTCGCAAGAAGCGCTCCGAAAACGCCTGAAACCGTAAATCCGCAGTACGTCGCAACGTTTACTCCGATGGGACCGGGAGTGGATTCCGATACAGCTATCATGTTCGTAAGCTGCTGCGCACTGTACCAGCCGTATTTTTCGGAAAGTGCGAATAAAAAGGGAAGCGTTGCAAGTCCGCCGCCAATGGCAAAAAGCCCGGTCTTGAAAAATTCAACGAAAATAAGAAGGAGAACGCTCATTTTTCACCCTCCTTGCCCGAAGAACCGCTGGAGTTTTTGCGCTTTTCCGCGATTACCTTGTAAACGCAGCCAAAAATTCCCGCCGCAATTACGATTATTATGTTTGAAACTTTGAAGAAAAAGGCGAGAATGAGCGCGATAAGCGCAACCGTAAGCGCAAAAGCGTCCTTTACGCCCGCTTTGAAAAGCTTGATTATAGCGGATACCATAAGCGCACAAACCGCAACGCTTATTCCCGCAAAGGCGCGCTTTACGTAAATGTTGTCGGAAAAAGCGTTTAAAATTCCTGCAAGAAGGCATATTATTATAATCGACGGAGTGATTACGCCGAGAGTCGCGAAAAGCCCGCCGAGTACGCCTTTCCTTTTGTAACCCGTAAACGTCGCGGTGTTCACGGCAATAACTCCGGGAGTACACTGGCTTATCGCAAAATAATTCATAAGCTCCTCGAGAGTCGCCCATTTCCGCTTTGTAACGATTTCTCTTTCAAGCATGGGAATCATCGCATATCCGCCGCCAAAGGTGAATAAACCTATTTTGAAGAATGACAGATAAAGTTCAAATAATTCTTTCATTTCTCTTTCCCTGAATAACGTTTTATTTTTATTATTTTAACACGTTTTGTGTATAAATTAAAGTGTATTGTTTGAAAATTAATAAATCGTTCAAATATACTTTTTCTCAAAAAATAAAGAAAAACAAAGAAAAAACGGTGTTTTTTCAAAATAATAACGTAAACCGCGCGCAAGAAATAAAGAGAAATAATAAGAAATCTAAAGAAAAAAGAAGATAATATCAAAAAATATTGAAATAAGCAGAAAATATATTGACTTTTTTATAAATACTGTTATAATAACTTATGTTGATTAAACTTACAGGAGGAAATAATAATGTCCACATTTATGGCAAAAGCAAACGAAGTGGAACGTAAATGGTACGTCATAGACGCTTCAGGCGTTCCGCTCGGAAAAACGGCTGTAAAAGCAGCAGATATACTTCGCGGCAAGCACAGACCCGAATTTACGCCTCACGTAGACTGCGGTGAATTCGTAATAATAATCAATACGGATAAAGCGGTTCTCACAGGCAAAAAACTTGAAAAGAAGTTCTATTATCATCATTCGGGCTATATAGGCGGACTCAAAGCCGTAAAGTATAAGGAACTCATGGCAAAGGATTCCGCAAAGGCAATGATGCTTGCGGTTAAAGGCATGCTTCCCAAGAATTCAATCGGAGCAAAGAGCCTCACAAGACTTAAGCTCTATAAGGGCAGCGAACATAATAATCAGGCACAGAAGCCTATTATACTTGCGTAAAAGGAGGTAACTGAATATGTATACAAGTGCAAAACCTTATTTTTACGGTACAGGCAGAAGAAAAAGCTCGGTTGCCCGCGTAAGAATTATGCAGGGAACAGGCGTTATCACGATAAACGGCAGAGATATTGACGATTATTTCGGACTTGAAACACTCAAACTCATAGTTCGTCAGCCCCTCGAAGCCACAAAGACGCTCGGAACGTTCGATATCGTAACGACGGTTACCGGCGGCGGCGTGTCGGGACAGGCGGGCGCTATCCGCCACGGAGTTGCAAGAGCACTCCTCCAGGTAGACCCGAATTACCGCACCGTTCTCAAAAAAGCAGGTTTCTTAACAAGAGACCCGAGAATGAAGGAAAGAAAGAAGTACGGTCTCAAAGCCGCACGTCGCGCACCTCAGTTCAGCAAGAGATAACTTTGCATATTTTCAAACACGGAAAATTCCCGGGAAAAAGAAAATTTCCCGGGTTTTTTTGTTTGACAGCAGTATTTTTTTCTGCTATAATGTGTAATATTAAAAAGCAGGCACATCAACGCGAAAGAAAAGAAAGGGTATAATCCATGGCAAAAAAGAGAGTTTCTCAAAACGTAATCATAATAATGTGCTGGCTTATATACAGCCTTGCATATTTGGGAAGATACAGCTATAACGCCAATATTACGCTTATTATCGATAACTACGGCGTAACCAAAGCGCAGGCGGGGCTTGTTGCAACCTTTTTCTTTTTTGCTTACGGAGTAGGTCAGGTTGTAAACGGCATTTTGAGCAGCCGCTATAATAAAAAATGGCTGTTTCCGATAGCTCTTACGCTTTCTTCCGCAATAAATTTAACGATATATTTCGGCGTGCCGTTTTTTGCAATCAAGTATCTGTGGCTTTTGAACGGATTTGTTCAGTCGTGCCTCTGGTCCGGAGTCATATCCGTTATCAGTAAGACGGTTGACGACAGACACATGAACAGGGCGATGCTCCTGCTCAGTACAACAACCTGCGTCGGCACGGTCGTAACTTATTCATCGAGTTCGCTGTTCGCGTTTCTCAATCATTTCCGCTTTGCATTTTTTTTCGGTGCGGCGGTAATGACGCTGCTCGGTATCGTCTGGTTTACAATTTACAGTAAGGACCTTGAAGTATATAAGAAAGAAAAAGAAAGGGAAAATGCTGGCGAATCCTCAAAGGCGCTCGGCGGATTTTTGATTCTGATGCTGTTTCTGGGATTCGTCTCGATTATACATAATATCGTAAAGGACGGACTTACAACCTGGGTGCCCGAGATACTGAAAGATAGATACAGCCTCCCCGACAGCCTTTCGATACTGCTTACGGTAGTTCTTCCGGTGCTCGGTATTTTCGGCGCGATAATATCCATAAAACTCAATAAATACATTAAAAACTTTTTGCTTCTCATATCGCTTCTTTTTGCATTTTCGTGCGTCGGAATAGGCATAATTGCGGGACTGCCGCAAATGAGCGTCATAATTACCGTTTTACTTTTCGGTATCGTCGTATGCATGATGCACGGCATAAACAATATAGTAACGTCCCTTGCACCGCTTAAAATGCGCGGGAGGGTTGATTCGGGCAAAATGGCGGGCATTCTTAACGGCTGCTGCTACGTGGGCAGCACGATAAGCTCGTACGCGCTTGGAAGTATTGCCGACGCGGGCGGCTGGCAGACGGTTCTGAATCTGCTGTTTGTTTTAAGCGCTTTGTCGATTGTTGTCGGCATTTGCGGCAGTAAATTCGGGAAAAACGCGGAAAATTAAATTTGATGAAAAGGAAAAAGGCTTTGGAAAAACCAAAGCCTTTTTTAATATTTATTATAAAATTTTCTCAACATTTTTCGACAAAATGTTGACTTTTTTTTAAAAATGTGGTAAATTATTTTTGATGAATTTTAGCGCAGGTGTAATTGATGATTGCATTGAAAGTGATACTTTGGATAATATGTGCGATACTTATACTTTTCGCTGCATACTTTGTTTTTTTGTATATTGCGTCGCTGTTTGTCGACGGAAAAAAGCTTTACGATAAAAACAGTAAATTTTACCGTTTTCTGCTCAATTTTTCAACCGCGGCAGCAATGAAAATCGTGAGAATAAAGACAGTGTGCGTCGGATTTGAAAATATACCGCATGACGCGAGATTTCTGCTTGTCGGAAACCACAGGTCGAAATTTGACCCGATTTTAACGTGGTATCTGCTTAGAAAGTACGATATAGCGTTCATTTCAAAGCCCGAAAACTTCAAAGTTCCGTTTTTCGGAAAAATTATAAGAAAATGCTGCTTTATGCCGATAGACAGAGAAAATCCGAGAAACGCCATTGAAACGATAAACCGCGCGTCGCAGCTCATAAAAAACGACGAGGTTTCTATAGGCGTTTACCCTGAGGGCACAAGAAGTATGAATAACGAACTGCTCCCGTTTCACGACGGCGTGTTCAGAATCGCGCAGAAGGCGTACGCTCCGGTAGTTGTGCTTACCGTGCGCGGAACCGAAAAAATAAAAAAGAACTATCCTTTTCATAAAACAACCGTTTATTTTGACGTTTCCGCCGTATATGACAAAGATACGGTAAAAAGGACAAGGACATCCGAGCTCGGCGCTCAGATATATAATTTAATGGACGAAACAATAAAAAAGGGAGATGTTTTAAATTGAAGTATTGCGTGTTGTATAATCCTCTGGCAAGAAACAGCACATGCAAGCAGTCGCTTGAAAAGTTGAAGGAGCATTTGTCAAACGACGAGTACGAAATTGAAGATATGACGAAAATAAGCTCGTATAATGACTTTTTCGACTCTATCGATGCGGAAAGAGGTATAATAGTCTGCGGCGGCGACGGAACGCTGAACAGATTTGTCAACGATACGCAGGGTATAGATTATAAAAACGACGTATATTACTTTGCCGGCGGAAGCGGAAACGATTTCTGGAACGACCTCGGAAGAAAGTACGGCGACGCGCCGATATGCATTAATAAATATCTGGAAAACCTGCCCGAAATATCGGTAAATAATATGAAAAAGAAGTTCATAAACGGCATAGGATACGGAATTGACGGATATTGCTGCGAAGAGGGCGACAGACTCAGAGAAACGTCCACAAAGGCGATAAATTATACGAATATCGCAATAAAAGGACTTCTTTACGCATTCAAACCGAGAAACGCTGAAGTCATCGTCGACGGAAAGAGTAAAAAATATAAAAAAGTATGGCTTGCCCCGACCATGAACGGCAGATTTTTCGGCGGCGGCATGATGCCGACTCCGAATCAGGACAGACTGAATGAAGAGCATACACTGTCCACGATGGTATTTTCGGGTTACGGAAAATTGAGAACGCTTATGATTTTCCCGAATATCTTCAAGGGAACGCATGTGAAAAATAAAAATATTGATTTTTACACGGGCAAAGATATAACGGTTAAATTCGACAGACCTACTCCGCTTCAGATCGACGGAGAAACGGTGTCAAACGTTACGGAATATACCGTGCACGCGGCAAAAAGCATAAAAGAAAAGGAAGAACAGTTCGCCGCGGCTCTGTAAAAAACGAAAAAAATAAAATCGGGTTGTAAAACAACCCGATTTTTGTTTTATAAAAATCAGTTTTCCACGCTTTCAAATATTTCCGCGGGGTCAATGCTTATAAGATTGCTCTTGAAGCAGTTTTTATAGCATGAATTGCAGATTACAATCTCTCCGTCCCTGTACGAATGGGCGTCGGAACAGCTTTTGTCGCATAAATTGCATCTGCGAGAGCCGCATGAAGCAAAAGTAAGCGCCGTAATTATAACGATTAAAGCGAAAACGATGTATTTTTTCATAAAATCAAACACTCCCTTGATTAACTGAGTAAATAATAACATATTTTGCGAAAAAAGTCAATAATTACATCACATAAAGAATACTTTTTCTTTGTGCGTGCATACGGAGAAGACAAGCCCCAGGGCAATGTAAACGCTGAACGCCGACGAACCGCCGTAGCTGATGAACGGAAGCGTAATTCCGATAACCGGCATAATTCCGAGACACATGCCGATGTTTTCGATAATCTGAATTACAAGCATAGCCGCAACGCCCGTGCAGATAAACGTTCCGAGCGGATTTTCACAGGAAAGAGCGACCTTTACTATTTTGACGATGAGAAGTATGTAAAGAATAATTACCGTAATTCCGCCCACAAAGCCGAATTCCTCACATATTGTGGAGAAAATCATGTCGGTGTGCTTCGCAAAGAAATTGCCCTGCGTCAGCTCACCGTTGCCGTATCCGCTGCCGCCGATGCCGCCGAGGCTTATTGCCGTCATGCTCTTTAAGGTCTGCTGTCTTACGCCTATTCCGTTCGGGTCGACGGTTGCGTCAAACGGGACGAGTATACGCTGCTGCTGGTAGTAATTCAGCCTTGACCAGATAAACGGAGACAGAAGCGCCGTCGCCGCAACAGCCGTAATGTAGTACCAGATGTTTAAGTTTGCGGAAAAGCACATTACCGCGAAAATGAATATGAAAATCGTGAGTGTTCCGAGGTCTTTCTGCAAAAGGGTAAGGCCTATAATCAATGCACCGTGCAAAAAGAGGGTGAGCGCCGTGAAAATCTTGTTTATTCTGTCCTTCACGTAGTATAGATGCACCGAAAAAGAGTAAATAAACAGAATTTTCGCAAATTCGGACGGCTGAATTTTAATAAAACCGAGATTTATCCAGTTTACGTTGGTGTTGTCGGTAACGCCCTCTCCGAATATGAACGTCAGAAGTAAAATTACGGCGTTGAGCAGGATTACCATGCGGTATTGCTTTGCAAACTGACGGTAGTCGAAAAACGAAAGCGCAATCATTATCGCAAAACCCGTAATAACGGAAAACGCCTGAATTACGATAAATCTTGAACTGTTGTAAGTTAAGGTGGAGCTGTAGACCGCCATAATACCGATAAGCGACAGCAGTAAAACCAGAAATACGAGTTGAAAATCGATTTTCTGAAAATGGCTTTTAAGCTGTGAAAAAATAAACTTCTTTCTTATTTCAAGAGCGCTTTTCGGCGCCGTAGGAATTACGGGAGCGGGCTTTAATGAAAGATTTCTCGTCGGCTTTCTTAATTTTCTTATGGAGGAATCGCCGTCGTGATGTCCCGCAAGCAGTTTTGAACGGCGCATTTCCGCTTCAATAGGAGAAAGAAGGCGGTTTTCGTTCGCGTTGTAAGCCTTTGACGACGTAATGAGATGAATGCCGTAAAAGGATTGACTGTCGGAAGAATTTCCGGATTTAACAATTCTTTTTACGGTTTTGAATTTGGTATTGCTGTTCTGCGGCATAATCTCACCTCACTTACAATATAATTATATAATGTTTGTGCAAAAAAGTAAATATAAAATGTTGTAAAAAGATAAGCGTTGTGTTATAATTAACAAAACGGACGGAAGTGTGGGGATATATGGAAAATTATTTTGATATAGAAGAGCCCGAGAAAGGGTTCAGTATAAAAAAACTTTTCAAATGGATAGCGATCGCTATAATCGTCATAATAGACCTTATAATTTTCATAAGGTGTATTACGACGCGCGACGATAAAATCGTGTCGAAGATATTAAAAGACGCCGACTATATCCAAGCGTATAACAGCGACCCCGAAAGCTTTACGGTTGTGCAGTACGGCATGGACCGCGCATGGATTGCGGTCGAAGAGGGAAGACTTATTCAGTTCAACTACCTTTATCATATAGAAAAGGCGAAAGAACTGCAGTTTTCGGTAAAGTATAACAAAAGCCTCGCGCATAGAGGCGCAAACGGGGAGGACCCGTTCAGATTCAGACTTGTAGACGAAAGCGGTACCGTTTACGACGACTATTTCTTTGAGAGAAAGACAAAGCAGGAGTACTGCTATATAAGACTTTGCTTCAAGAATATCGAACTTATAAAAGGAAGCGACGAAGAAAGAAAAACGTACACACTGTATATAGATAAATTCAACGGCACGGATTATGAGGAATACTGTTCGTATGAATTGTATAAAGGCTCGAAGGTTTCAAAAAAGATAACCAAAGACGTTGCGCCGAAAGAAGAATAAAAATAAGGGCTTTCCGACGGAAAGCCCCTTTTTTTACCTGTCATTTCTGTTTTTACAATTTTTTGAGCACTGCGAACAGCCGCAAGAGCAGCCCCTGTGCCTCAAAACGTATATCAGCGCGGCGGCTGCGGCAAGTACCAGAATAACGACAATAATTATATTAACCATAATTTTTCCTCAAATGAAAAGTAAAGCGACTCTGTAAACCAGAAAAGCGCAGATCCACGCAATTCCCGTCTGCCAAACCATCATTTCCGCGGCCTTGAGCGTGGAATTCAGTTCTCTTTTTATTGCCGCCATTGTCGCAACGCACGGCATGTATAAAAGCGTGAACGTAAGAAACGATATTACCGATGCAACAGACGCAAATTCGCTTCTCAAAGCAGTTTCAAAGGCGCCCGCGCTTTCAAGCAAGACACGGAAGGTGCTTATTACAGCCTCTTTTGCGGTAAGTCCCGTAATAAGAGCCGTAACCGATTTCCAACTTGAAAATCCGAGAGGGGCAAAGAGCGGGGAAATGAATTTGCCTATTGCCGCAAGCATGCTCTCCGACGTGTCTGAAACGAGGGCGAATTTGTAATTGAAGTTTTGCAGAAACCATATAACGATGGTCGCCATAAAGATTATCGTAAAGGCCTTTACAATAAAATCCTTTGCCTTTTCCCACATATGTAAAATCACGTTTTTGAAAGAGGGAAATCTGTAAGAGGGGAGCTCCATGACAAAAGGAATGGGCTTCCCTTTGAATTTTGTACGGCTGAGTATATTTGCAACGATTATTCCGACGACAATTCCGCCGCCGTAAAGTAAACTCATAACCAAAACGGCTTGATCGGGGAAGAAAACTTTCGTAAAAATCGCATAAATCGGCAGTTTTGCACTGCACGAAATAAACGGCGTAAGTAAAATCGTCATTTTGCGGTCGCGCTCGCTTGAAAGCGTGCGCGTAGCCATTATCGCGGGTACCGAACAGCCGAAACCGATGAGCATCGGTACGAAAGAACGGCCAGAAAGCCCGATTTTTCTGAGTAATTTGTCCATAACAAACGCAATTCTTGCCATGTATCCCGTGTCTTCCAAAATGGATAAGAAGAAAAACAGAACGACGATGGTCGGAAGAAATGAGAGCACGCTTCCGACGCCCGCGCATATTCCGTCAATAATCAGAGATTTCAGCGCGGGGGCAACGTCCGCTTTGACAAGTAAAGCGTCAAGTAAACCGGTGAATTTTTCAATTCCGAGCGAAAAGAGATTTGAAAGTGTGCCGCCGACAGGTCCGAACGTGAGCCAGAAACCGAAAACCATTATGCAAAGGAAAATCGGAATTGCAAAATATTTGCTTGTAAGAACCTTATCTATCTTTTCGGAACGGATTTGTTCCTTTGTTGTGGAATTAAGTTTTTTTACGCAGGTTTTGCAAAGGTTTTCTATGTATTCGTAACGCATGTCCGCAAGAGCGGCCTCGCGGTCGGTACCGAGATTGGTTTCCATTTCGTCAACCACGTGCCCGATTATATCGATTTCATTTTGAGAAAGCTCAAGGGAAGAGAGCATCGGCTCGTCGCCCTCTATAAGCTTTGTTGCGGCAAATCTTACGGGAACGTTTATCCTTTGCGCATGGTCTTCTATGATGTGGCAGACCGAATGTATCGCGCGGTGTACGTCTCCCGAACAGAAGTCGAGCCTCTGCGGCGGCTTATGCGCGCGCGCAACCTTTATCGCGGTTTCCGCAAGTTCGTCAACGCCTTCGTTTTTGCTTGCCGAAATGGGAACGACCGAAACGCCGAGCTCCGAGGAGAGCTTGTCAACGTAAATTGAATTGCCGTTGGCGCGCACCTCGTCCATCATGTTCAGCGCAATTACCATCGGCATTTCAAGTTCAATAAGCTGAAGTGTGAGATATAGATTTCTCTCTATATTCGTCGCGTCAATTATGTTGATTATGCAGTCGGGTCTGCCTTTTAAGAGAAAATCCCTCGTTACCACCTCTTCGGAGGTGTAGGGGGAAAGGGAATAAATACCCGGCAAATCGACGATTGACGCGCCTTTGTTTTTTCTTAATACACCCTCTTTT
>JAEEGL010280216.1_pt1 | contig 17697 bp, 9 predicted proteins | sample 9134231 | NCBI WGS metagenome assembly JAEEGL01 (sample SAMN16246548, study PRJNA631951) | gut metagenome | biome: gut microbiome; feature: rumen; material: fiber-attached | host: Bos | place: Iran: Karaj | collected 2018-10 | reverse complement strand
TGTTTTTTATTTTTATTATTTTTGGGAGATGTCATTTTTTTTATTCTTTAATTTTGTTTAATTTTTTTATTATTTCTAATTTTGTAACATTAATTACTCATTGGGATGGAATTGAACATCCTGATTCTATTAATCTTGTTCAAAAAGATCCTGTTTATAAAATAATTATTGAGGAAATTAAAAAAATTCAAAAGAAGGAGAAGTTAATTGGTATTATTTAATAAATAGTAAATTAATATTAACTTTACCTAAAGATAATAATAAAGTAAATTGGAATATTACTAGAAATAATATTGAAAAATTTATTGATGAAAAAGTGTTGGTTTTAAAGAAAAAAGACATTTTCCAAACAATTGAAGTTATTGAAAAGAGAAAAAAATATGAAGAAGAATATATTAAAACTGAAAGAAAATTGCAAGATTTAATTAATTCTACTGATTCTTTAAAACAAACTAAAGAACAATGTGAAAAGACAAAAAATAAATTAGTTGAATTGAATAAAGCTTTAGTTGAATATCAAAATTCTTCTGGGGAAAAGAAAAGAGAGTTGGAAAAAAAAATAAATGAATTACAAAAAGAATTAAATATGACAAAAAGATTTAAAAAAACTATATATTATAATGAATTAATAGATTATTGGGTAAATAATTCTTCATTTATATGCAATAAATATAAAATAAATTGTCATGAATATTGCAATTGTTTTGGTTGTGTTTTTATTGGAAGATGGGGATGTGGAAGAATAAAAGATGATTATTGTACATATTGTGATTGTCATTATGCTCATCATAGCAGAGGTGATTATCATTATGTTGAAAGAAGTAACAATTCTAATGAAAAAATCAGTAAATCAAAAGAGATTGGTCAAAATGAGGAAAAATTAAATCAACTTAAAAAAGATACGGATACAAAATTGAAAATTATGAATGATGAAATTGAAAAAACAAAAAATGAATTGAAATTGTGTGAAAATAAAATAAATAATTTAGAAAAAGAAATTAAAGAGAAGAAAAATGATGTAATTTTTAGTTTATGTATAATGAAAATATGTGTAAATAAAATTATGAAAATTGCTTTGAACACTGAATATATTAAATCTTTGGAAATATTTATTCAAGGAATTAAAGATAAATTTAAATTTGATGGTCAAAAGAAAATTATTGTTGAATTAAAACAAGAAATTGAAAGTCTTTCTGATGAAGATATATATTTAAAATATAAAGATAAAATTGATAATTTTTTATTTAAGTAAGATATCTTTCATCTAAATATAAAATAAATTAAATCAAATTTTTATTGAAAAAATATTTTATTTTTAAATATACTTAATTTAAACATATAGAAACCAATATTGTCATTATATTTACATTTTATTTTTTTTAAAATATAAGAACATTCTTAATATATATGTTTTACAATTTTATAATAATATAAATCATTAAATAATGATGATTAAATTAAAATTTAAATCAAATAGATAATTCCAAATATTCACATAAATTTTATGGTATCTTAAAAAACAATTGAACATTTTAAATGATAATTATATTAAATTCCTTCATTTTTTTAACGAATAAAATATATTGTTAGTATTGATTTGATATAAAATTAATATAAATTAACAAAAAAATATTTTTGTTTGATAAAAAATTAATAATTTATAAAAACAATATATAAAAAATATATATATTTATGGGAAGTGGTTCAATAAGTAAAACACCAATAAAAAAGAATGAATTACTAGAAATGAGTAAAATGACACTTTTCAATCCAGATATAATATTAACATTTTTTTCTTTTTTTCAAAAGTTTTCGTCAAAAATAAAAGATGATGGAGTAATAGATTATAATGAATTTTTAAGTATAGTAAAATTACATGATAATAGTTTTTCAAAGCATCTGTTTTACACATTCGATCAAAACAGAGATAATTGTATAAATTTTAGAGAATTTTTAAAATTTTTTAGTGTTTTTGAAAATGGAAAATCAATATCTCAATGTGAATTATGTTTTAAACTATTTTCAAATCCTCAAACAAATAAAATTGAAAAAGAAACCTTATTGAATATAATTAATGATGCAATTTCTTCTCATGAAATATTAAAAAGTTATTTAACCCAAAAAGATATTGAAAATATAGTAAATCATACTTTGGAAAAATATAAAAATGTTATTTCTCAAACTAATATAATTAATAATTCAACTTTAGGTAATTTATTAAATATTTCTTCTTGTGAAAAAAATTTACAAATTGAGAATAATAATACTTTAAATATTAAAACTTTTCAAAAACCTAGATTAACTGTTACTAGTTCTAATAATAATTTTCAAGGAAGTACTAATTTTAATAATACTTCTAGTTTAAATGATATTAATGAAAATTTAGATGAAATTAGTTATGAAGCTTTTCAAGAAATTCTTTCTCATGAACCTAATTTAATTAATTGGATTAATATTAATGTTGAAAAATTAAAAACCTTTAATAAGAAAAATTCCAGAAGTTGTTGTTTTTAAAAGTTTTATATATTTTTTTTTTGCTTTTTTAAATATTTTTAATTTATTTTTTATTCTATTGTAAATTTTGATTTTTTAACTTTTATATCAAAGAATTTTATAACTTTTTAAATGATTGAATTATTTGTTTTTTTTTTGAAAGCTAATTTTTAAAATATTCTAATTAATGAGTATTTTTTAAAAAATATAATCACAAAAAATAGTATAAAATAAGCAAAATTAAATCTTATTAAAATCATATTTTATATACTCATTAAATTAAAAATAAAATTTTAAAAAATGAAAGAACAATAAAAACAATCAATATTAAAACAAAAAAAAAGGTTTAAAGATGAAGATTCAAACAATAAATTTAGCAAAGAAAAATAAGGAAAAAACGGAAAGAAATAAGATCTCATTTAAATTAAAACTTCTTCAAATATGTAAATATAAATGAATTTGATTAGGAATAAATAAAGGTTCTTGGAATTTAGAAGAAGGATAAACAATTAGAACTATTAATGTAATCAAAGATATTAAATAATATTAATGGTGAAAAAAAAATCATTTAAATAATAATATAAATGAAATAAAAATGAAAGTAATATAAATTATTATCAGAATAATAATTATAATAATATTAATAATGATAAAATTATTAGAGCTATTTCTTCAACTGAATCTTCTACTTTTAATAATAAAGATTTTTCAAAAATTATTTTTTAACTTGTAAATGAGGAAAAGGAAGGAAAAATCAACAAAATAAATATAATAATAATAATAGATTTTTTATAAATGAATATTTTCAATAATCTTTTGAAGAAGAAATGAATATATTCATTAAGAAAAGAATAATAATAATTAATTTACGTAAATATTAATACAGTAATTTAGTTTATTCTTTTAAATTTTTAGCTCCATAAAAAATAAATATTAGATTATAAAAATAAAATTAAACATTATAAAAAAACTAAAAATCATAAATTAAATATAAATATAATAAAAAAAACTTGATTATTTATAATACAAACCAAAAAAAATTTAAAAAGTTAATAAAAACTGATTAACAATGTTCAAAATAAATTAAAAAAACCAAAAAAATAAATTAAAAAAAAACAAAATAATATACAATAAAAAAATACTCCAAAGATAAAAAACTCATAAAACAAATTAAAATCCATTTTTTTCCAAATATTTTTGTAACTCTAAAAAATCCATTCTTTTCTCTTCTTCAATTTCAATCATATTTAAAATAAGAAAAATAAATTTTTCACTGTAATTTCCTTTACAATTTTTTCTAATAATTCCTTCTAATATTTTCATATCAAAAATATTTCTAATTTCATTTAATAAATTAAAATTTAAAGTAGCGGAATATAATAAGCATAAACCAAGAGAATAAACATCACTTTTATAAGTATTATGTTTAGTTTCAATAGCATCTTTTTCAATTTGAATTGCATTATATAATAAAGGACTCATATAAATTTCAGTTCCTCTTATTGTTTGTATTCCAGTAACTTTATTTTTTTTTCTTAATTCTTTTGCTTCTCCAAAATCAGAAATTTTAAACTCATTATTTTCACATATTAATATATTTTGAGGCTTAATGTCTCTGTGAGATATTTTTTCTTTTTGTAGTTCTGAAAAAGAATTTATTAGTAATTTTATTATATTTGTTATTTCTTTTTCACTATAATAATTATTTGATAAATATCTTCTTTTTATTTCTGTTTCCCAATCATTTAATGCTAATTCCATTAATATATATAATACTGTTGTTGTTTTATCTAATTTTTTACTTTGCATTCCATATATATTTATTATATTTAAATTTTTGGATGATGATATATTTCGAAGAATATTATATTCATTTTGAAGAGATTCAAAATCACATTCATTTGAACCTATTAATTTTTTCATTGCATAATCTTTATTATTTTTAGAAACTCTAAATATTTTTCCAAAAGAACCTTCACCTATTTGTTCTTTTATTTCATATTCATCTATGTTCAAAGTTAAGTCTTTTTTTTCTTTTTTTGGAGATGAAGATTTTTTAATTTTTTGATTATGATTATAATAATAATTATTATTTTTATTATTTATGTTATTATTATTTATATTATAGTTGTTTAAATTATTATTTTTATTGTTATTATTATTTATTTTTGAGTTTAAATAACTTATATTTAGATTATTGTTACTAATATTTAAAATATTATTATTACTTATGTTTAGAATGTTACTTATGTTACTAATATTTAAGTTATTGCTTATGTTTAAATTGCTATTTTTGATATTATTATTACTTATATTTAAATTGTTGTTTAAATTGTTATTTTTAAAATCAAATAATTCATCTTCATATTTATATATTAATTTCTGTTTTACCATTTTTAAAATATCTTTTCCATTATTATAATTATTATTATTTAAATTATTTCTATAAACTTTAATATTAATTTGATTAGGATTATTTTCTTTATTTTCAGAAAAGAAAATATCTTTTAAAGATGAATTTCGATTTTTTGGTTTTGGAATTTTCTGAATTAATTCATTGCTTTTTTTTCTATTAACAATTTCAACATTAATTTTTCTTAAACCTTTTTTTTCAATATTTTCTCCATTTTCATTTTCATAACATTGATAATTTTTTTGTTCAGAATTATAAATAACACTTTTATCTCTATTATGTTTTTTTTCACTAATATTATCATTATTTTCTTTTAATAATTTAAATTTACTTTTATTATTTATTCCAGTTCTATTTTCACAAATAGGACACATCCAAACATAATTGTCAAAGTAATTTAAAGAATGACAAAAGGAACAAACAATAATTTCTTTTTTATTCATTTTTCCTTTTAATAATATTCCTTTACAATTCTTTTTATGATAAAATTTACATTTTTGAAAATCAATTTTACAATAACATTTAAATTCAATATCATCATTATTTGGAATTGCTTTAATTTGATTAATTAAAGAATCTTTAACTGACATTTTAATCATTTTAAATTCTAAAGGATTATAAACTTTTGCTTCGCAAATAAAATTTTTTTTACATAAAAAGCATTTAAACTTTAATCTTGAGATTTCAGTTGTATATTTACATTTTAAACAATGTAAAATATTAGGAACTAAAGGATCAATATAAAAACTTTCATGACAATGATGACATTTAATTATATCATTAATTATTATGTTACAATGATATTTTCCCCAAGTTGCAGGAAATAATTGATTATTATTTTTATTATTAACTTTTTCTTTATTTTCATTTAATAATATTTTAGTATAAAAGTCATCATGACATTTTTCACAATTCATTTTAATTATATTATTTTTATATATTTTATTGCAATCTAAACATATTAATATTAAATCATTTTTGTTTTTTATATAATTTTCATTTGAATAAAATTTTCTTCCACATGTATGAAAAGGATTTTCTGTGTTTAAACAATGTTTAATAAAATTGTTTCCGTTAAAAATATTGTTTTTGCTATTTTGATTTATTTCTTTTTTTATTAAATTTATTGCATCATTTGCAATTTTATATTGTGAAGGATAATATTCTTCATTAATATAATTTTCAATTTTTATTATTAATTGTGATGATGGAGGTTCGTTAAATTTTGCATCAATTGTTAATTTTATTCTTTTAAAAAGATATAATAAAAATTTCCCTCTTGAATGCTTTAATATATTTGGAAATAAGTCATTAAATTCATTTATATATAAAGTTTTGATTTCTGTTTCTATTGTTTCATTAATATCATTTGAACTTAAATTTCTTTTCATTTTTGTTAATTTTATTTTTATTATTTAATATTTTTTAATTGACTTAAATAAGAAAGTAATTTTCAAACATTAATTAAATTATTTAATTAGAAAAATATCTAAATAAAAACACAAAAAACTTAAAAAAAACTAAAAAAACAAAAAAAATAAGAAAAAAAATGAAAAAAAGTATAATCTTCCTTTCATTAATATCTCTAACAATAACATTAACATTAACATCTCCAGATATAGACCCCTTAAAAGAAATTCCTTTAGAATTTACTCCATTTGGAAAAAATATAAACCCATCATTTAAATGGTCAAACATTCCGAAAGAGACAAAAAGTTTAGCATTTTCAGTAGAAGATCCAGATGCTCCAAAAGGTCTTTTTTGTCATTGGATTTTAATAAATATTGATAAAAATATTAATGAAATTAATCAAAATTCTTTTATTGGAAAACCTGTTAAAACTAATTTTGGTCTTTATAAATATTCTGGTCCAAATCCTCCTAAAGGACAAATTCATAATTATCATTTTGTCATTTATGCCTTAAATGAACAATTTATTGATGTTAAAGGATGTAAAGATTTTAAAACAAAAATGGAACAAGTTAGTATTGAAAAAAGCGAAATCGTCGCTAAGTTTGAAAGCAGGAAAGGAAAAAAAATTGATGAAGAGCAAAAAAGGAAAAAAAAAGAAGAAAGAAAAAAAAAGAAAGAAAAAAAAAAAAGAAATGAAAGAAAAAATTAAACAAAAAAAAAGAGAAATGAAAATATATGATTTGTAAAATTTTTAAAATTTTTTTTCTTTTTTTAAAAGGTTAATTGTTATTGAAAATTAATTATAATATATATTTTTAAAGAAAAAAATAGTTTAACATTTGAAAAAGGGGATTTAGTAGAAAATAAATTAAATATTTTATCAATTATTAATCATTTTAATATTTTTAAGAATAAAAAGGATTTGCAGTTTAATTCTTTTTTGAGATTTACAAAATATTGAAATAGAACTTGAAAAAGGAATAAAAAAATTAATAATTCTGAATAAAAAAAAGAAAGAAAAAATTTCAAAGTAATTCAAATGATAAATAAAATAGAAATTTATATATAATTAAAAAGCTAATTATAATATTTATAAATTAATATTTCTCAAAAATAAAATCAATTATTTTAATTAAAATAAAATATTCAATATTTAGAAAAAGAATCAATAAATATATTTATTTTTTATAAAATCATTAAAAAAAATTGGATTAAAAAAAAGGTAAAAATACATTATTATATAAATCATTAATATTTGAATAATTTAAAACGAAAGTATATTTTTTTAAAAAATAAATAAATTCAATAATGAAAATTAAAGTGTTGTCTAAAAAAATAAAAATAATTTAATGTTTCTTTTTATGTATAAAATATCCTTTCGGAATATTTTTAGGAATAAAAGTAACAAAACTAGGTAAATTTCCATTATTGCCAAAATTTTGTCCCATTTTATTTCCGCCAGGTACTTTTTCTTGTGGAAATCCTATTTTATGTTGAGGATTATTGTTTTGAGGGAAAGATTGTTGATGAGCAAATTTATTATTTTGAGGATTATTATTTTGAGGATTATTGTTTTGAGGAAAAGATTGATGATGAACAAATTTATTATTCTGAGGATTATTATTTTGAGGAAAAGATTGTTGGTTTTGAAGATTTTGTTGAAAATTATTATTAAAATTATTATTAAACTGCATATTATTATTATTTCCTATATCATAATTAAATCCACCACCAAATTGATATCCATTATTAGTATTTACTTTAACTATATCATTATTATCTTGATTTAAATTAATTCCCCCAAATTGATATCCACCACCAGTAGTATTAGGTTTAAAATTATTATTATTATTATTATTATTGTTATTATTATTATTATTATTATTATTATTATTATTATTAATTTGTTGTTTCATTGCATTTTGTTGCCTTTGATTAAAAGCATTAGTTTGAACTTTATTAATAGGTAATCCATCATTAGCAATATTATTATTATTGTTATTATTAATTCCATTATTATTATTAGCGTTTAAACTAACTCCTGATAAATTTTGATTACTTTTAACTTTATTAATAGGAGCTTCTAAATTTCCTTCAATAACTCCACTATCATTTCCTCTAAAAACCAATTGTGACATTACTAAATCATTAATAAAACCTTGTTGAGGAGGTTTTTGTCCTTGAGTAGCATTATTAACCTGAGCAGCAGTTAAAACCTTTTTATTAACATTTTTTTTTTCAGAATTTTCAATATCAATATTAACAACATTTTTAAAATCTTTTAAATAAATGTATCCATTTCCATTACAAGAAAAACATTTTTTTTCAGCTCCCATTTTTTCTTTTTTAAAAGCAAAAATTTTTCCTTCTCCTTCACACTGAGGACATTTTTTTATTTCTTCTTTTGTAAATCCTGTATCATTGCAAAAAGGACATATTGATGAATTACCCATTTGATTTTCAAATTCATATACTTGGCCTTTTCCTTCACATTTTTTGCATTTTAAATATGATGAGGGAATTGTTCCTTTTCCTACACATCCTTTACATTGAGATTTTTCACCAAATCCACCTTCAAATTCATATGTTATTCCTAAACCTGAACAACGGAAACATGTTTGGTTTGACATTTTTTTAATTTTTTTACCCTAATTATAATTAAGGGTGTTTTTACTTTTTTATTTAGTTTTTTTTGAAAAATTTGTTTTTTATTTTTTATTTTTTCATTATTGGAACTGATTAATTCTCATTATAATAATTAAATTTAATTAAATGATAAAGAATCTAATAAACACTAATTAAATCAAATCTTATATATTTTCAATAAAAGAAATATTAAAATGAATAATATTTTTGATAATAAAGAATTTTTCTATTATAAAATTTTATTTTTTAAAAAATAAAAACTAAATATAAACATAATAATATAATATAATATAATATAAATTATAAATATAAAGTTCATTGATTGTTTAAAATTTCAAATTAAAAATAATAAATGGGAGCACAAAATGGTTCATCTTTAAATTCAAATAATCAAAATATAAAATCTAATTTATCAAAAATAACATTTGATGGTTTATTCAACGAAAATTATTTTAAAATAGATTCAAAAGAAACTAATTTACTTTTAAATTTAGAATTATCACATTCAAGAACAAAAAATCCATTTAATAATAAAAAAGATTATTTTGTAGGTTTAATGATCAAATCTAAATATGATGGAGAAGAAATAAATGAATCAATTGATATTTCTATTGCTTTAGATATATCAAATTCTATGAATAAACCAATTAGTTCAAATTTATATAATAATAATAATACAAAAATTGAACTTGCAAAAGAATGCTTATCAAAATTAGTTTTAAATTTAAAAAGAGAAGATAAATTTTCTTTATTAATATTCAATGAAAATATTGAAAATATATTTAAATTAAGTTCAAAAAATGATTTAATAAATAATTTAAAGTTAATTAAAGAAATTAAATCAAAAGGAAATTGTAATTTAATAAAAGGATTAGAAGGTTCAATTAATAATTTAAAAGAATCAAAAAATAAAAACAAAAGAATAATATTAATAACAGATTTACAAAATGAAAAAAAAAAATGATAAATTAAAATCATTATATAAAAAATGTACAAATGAATTAAATATTCCAATAACAATAATTTCAATTACAAATTCAAATAATAAATTAGCTCATAAATTATCTTTAGAAAAAGGATGTAATTATTTTACAATAGAAAGAAAAGAAGATTTAGAAAATTATTTAATTAAAAGTTTTAAATATATATGTTATCCAATTGCTTACAATTTTTATCTAGAATTTGAAAGTTCAAATATGGTAATTGAAAAATGTATTGGAAGTGGTTTTGATCTGTTAATTAAAAATGAAGATGCTGCTCCAATATTAAATAGTAATAATATTAATGAAAAATACTTTTGTAAAATTAGTTCTTGTTTTCCTTCTCAATTAAATATTAAAAATCAAGATTTATTTCAAAAAGGAGGAATTATATTATTAAAAGTTAAACCTAAAGAAAATATAAATTGCGATAAATACGATATTAAAATTAATTTAGTTTATTCGGATAGAAATGAAGAAAAATATTTTCAAAATTATCAATTTAAATTTAATAAAGAAGATTTTAGAGAAGATGAATTTTCTAATAAATCTATTGAAAATGCTGTTTCTTTATTTTATTTTGGATTTATTATGAATAAATTTCTTAATAAAAAGAAAAAAAATAATCATTATTGTACTGTTAAAAATAAAGAAAGTATCGAAAACTTTTTAAAAGTTCATTATAATCAAGTTCAATTTGATGATAATGATTTGAAAATAGAATATTTAAAACAATTAAATGATATTAAAGAAATTACTGAATTAAAAAATGATTATATTAATATAAATAATATTAATATAAAAGAAAAAAAAATACTTCAAGAATCAAATGGAAATAAAGAAGAAGCTCCATCGATAATTCAAAATAAATAATTTATATTTTAATATTAAAAAATTAATTGATATAATTATAAAAAATAAAAAAAATCTATATACATTATTTTTTATAGTTGTATTATATTAATAAATTTATCTTAAAATAATTAAATCTAATTAATAATATCTTTTGAGCATTTCATAATTTTTTAATCATTAATTTCAATTTCTTTTTTTTATAATCAACTTGAATAAAAGAGTATATTTATAGGTTTTTTTTATTAATGTTATTAAATGAATTTTCTGACTATATCCTTATTAAAAAGATTTTTAATATATTTCTTATTGAAAATAATCTTCATAAATTTCTCCTAAAAAAAACTAATCTAATCTTAATTCTAAAATATTTGAACAGCTATATAAAATTCTTTGATCTAAATTATATTAATTTAATTATTGTTGAAATTTTATATTTTGATGATTGTATTTTAAATTTTATGAAAATATTTTATTATTATTATCTAAAGGATATGAACACAAACTAGTATTTTACAATTTAAAATATCATTTTTCATTTAAGTTAATTTTTTTAAAATATTCTAAACATAATTTTTTTATAATTTTATTTGATAAAATTATTTTTTTATGATTTTGTTGAATTACTTCAGATTTTTTGATTTTATAATTTAATTTTTATTTATAAATTATTTTTTACATCAAAAAAATATCAATTTTTATTTTGACTTAAATATATATTTCATTATTTAAAATATTTGTAAAAAAAATGTTGAATTGCGTTTTACAAAATAGACCATTAATTAATAATATATTAGCAAATTTCTTTTCAAGTTATTTAGGCATTAACTTAGATTTATCAAGTTTATGTTTAGATGATAACAATAATTTTAATTTAGAATTAAATAATATTGAAGCTCATCCATCAATGATAAATAACATATTATTAGATAAATCAAATATAAAAATAACAAATGCAAATATAGGAAAGTTAAATCTTCAATTTAATTTAAATGAATTTTCTATATCAATATCAAAAATAAAAATTGTAATTATGCCAATTAAAAATAAAATAATTGAAAAAGAAAATAATGAAAACATTCAAAATTTAGAAAATAAAAATGAAAAAAATTCAAATTCCCAAAACGAAAAAAAAGATAAATCTCTTATAGATAAAATAATAGATTATATTTTAGAAAGAATAACAATAACAATAAGTAAAATAGATATATATATTTTAAATTATGAAACTAAAGATTTAAATATACTTTATGCAAATCCTTGTTTATCAATTCATGTTCCATATATTAAATATAAAAATGGTATTTGTAAAGACATTAAAAGCAAAGAAAACCAAATTCCAAAAAATTATTGGGATAATAAACATTTATATATTAGTAATATCATTTTAAGAGTCTCAAAAATTTTTAATAAAAATAATGAAAAAAAATTTTTTGAAATTGAGGATTATGAAACTATTATGACTTTTAATAATGAAAATGGAATTAATTTTTATACTAATTATGATAATGGAATTAATTGTGATATCGGTGATTTACAATTTATTATTAATCCATTCCAATTTGAATTAATTAAAAATATTTTTGAATGTTATTTGGATTATTTTTCTGATAATGATGATGAAAAAAAAAAAAATTTTAATAAAATTAATAATAATAAGGTTATAGAAAGTGAAAATAAAAAAAATTCAAATCAAGAATTACCTTTTAATATTATTTTTAATATGAATTCATTTTCTATTATTCTTTTAGAAAATAATTATAAAGAAATTCCAAAATTAAATAATTTCAAAGTTGAAAAATTAAAAAATCATTTTTGTTATTTTGAAGATAATTACTTTCTATTTTTAATATCAAATATAAAAGCAAAAATAAAAAATGATATGACAATAGATTTCTCAATAGAAAAAGTAATTTTATCTTATATTGAATATATAAAAAAATCAAATTATACAAAAGAAGAATTAAATAAATTAAAAGAAGTAGATTCTGTAAAAAAATCTGAATATTATGAACCACTTGAAAGTTTAATAGTTAATGAAGATGAAATTTTTAGATCAATTGATGAAGGAAATAGTAATATTAATGAAAAATGGTTATTATATAAATTTGAATTTTTTGAAAATGAAATTTTAGTTTTGAATGAAATGAATGTTCAATATAAAAATAATATCAAAGTTAATATCAAAGATATTAATGTTGGTATTCATCCTTCTTATTTATTCAAAGGATTAAAATTAGCTTATAATAATATGATTTTGATCAATGAAATTTTTTTTTATAATAATAATTTAATTAAAAACAATAATTCAATTAATGAAAATTTAAATATAAATAATGGATATAGTGAAAATAATAATGATATAAATGTAAATGAAAATTTAGATAATAATGAAAATATTAGTGTTAATAGTAAAGACGATAAAAAAGAAATATATGAAAAAAAAAATGAAGAAGGATTTGAATTTGAATTTAATATTAATTTATTTTTAGTTAAAATATATAGTTTTAAACAAGAAGAAGAATTTTGTAATACAATAAATAGATTTTTCCCTGAATTTTATTATGAATGTATTTTTTATATGGAAAGTAGAAAAAATGATAAAAAATATAGATTAGAATATTTAACTGGAAGAGATGATTTAGTGTTAACATTTTTAAACATAAAATTAAGTTCAAATAAAAATAATCAAATAAATTTAACTTTTGATAAATATAAAATTTTCTTTAGTGATAATATTATAGCTTATTCTGATAATCCTTTTAAACTATCTATGCAAAATTCAGATATAACAATTACTTTCTATTTAAATATAGATTTAAATTTCAAATTAATAAATAATATAATGATGTATTCGAATTTATGGAATTATAGTTTTATGATTTTTCAAATTTTTTTTGAAAGAATGACTTATAATTTTTCAAAAGGTAAAAAAGATATTTATGAAATGTATCATGGAAAAAAGAAAATAGAAAAGAAAAATACAATAATAAAAAATAAAAAAGAAGAATCTTCATTATTAATAAAAGTAAATATACCAAAAATTGATATTATTTGTAAAATACATATTGAAGAGGATTTAAATCCTCATATTATAATAAATGATATAACATTAAATTATTTAATGAAAGAAAAAACACAAAACATATGCTTTAAACTTTCAAAGATTTCATCTGAAAAAATGGATTTAATTATATTAGATTTAACATCAGATATAAATATGGAAACAAATATAATAGATAATAATAATAATAATTTAGTTAATAAAGAGCAAACTATAATAATTAAACCAGAAATTATATTAGAAAATTACATAATAAATTATATGAAATATCAAAATTTATTAAAATCTAAAAAACCAAAAGAAAAAAATGAAATTAAACTTTTTGTCAATTTAAATTATTTTTCAGTAAATGCTATTGAAGGAATATTATTTGCTAATGATTTTTATAATGAATATATGGAATCTGAAAGTTATTCTTCAATATTTTTAACTAAAAATGTTGATTTTTCAATAAATAATAATAATACTTCTTTAAGTACAAGATTAACTTCTTTTGATAATATTTCAGTTGAAAATTTAAAACCAAAAGAAGAAAATTCCACTAATATAAATTATAAAATTTCAATTAATCAAATTAAATTTATTATAAATGATAATAATTCTGATAAAAAAAATAAAGCTTTAAACTTTGAATTTAATGACTTAACTATAAAAGAAAATTCTATATTTTTAAAAAATTCTCAAATTTATATAGAATATTTTTATAAAAAAAGTCAAAAAGTAATAGCTAATTTAGGAAAAATAAATGAATTTCAAATTGATATTATAAATCAACCAAATAATAAATTAGATATAAATATAAATTTAACAGAATTATCATTTGGTTTTTGTAAAGATTCTTTAAATTATATCGAAGAATTATGTTTTTATTTTATAAATTTATCTTCAAAAATTTTTATAACAGAAAAATTAAACTCAGTTTCTTCATTAATGAAAAGTAATTATTCTTCATTAAATTCAACATGTAAATCTGAGAAAAGAATATTAGATAAAACAGTAAATATAGAAAAGAAAAAAAATAAATTAGAAATCAATGATAGTTACTTAAAAAATTCAATGGGTTCAAAATATTTGAATGAAAATTCAACATCAAATTCAATAAAACCTCAAAATATAAAATTTCAAAAGAACATAAATTGCAATCACTTAAATTTAAATCTAAAAACAATAACATTATCAATATATGATGGAAAAGATTTTGAAAATGAAATAGATGTAGATTTAGAAAATTTTAGTGACGAAAATGTAGAAAATAATAATAATGATAATTTAAATCTAATGGAAAACTTAAAAATAGAAAATAATATAACAAATGAATTCGAGGTATTAGAACCTTCTCAATTTAAACAAAAAACTCAAAGAAATTATTTAAAGTATATAACATTATCAATATCAGAAATAAATTTTAACTTAAATTTTGAAACATCACTTTCATATCAATTTATATTTTCAATAGAAATAATTGAAATAATAGATCATATAGATGATTCAGATTTTAAAAGATTATATACAAGAGCAGATATTCATGAAAATGAAAATAAAAAAATTCCTTGTATGTTAATAAATGTTGATATCTCTAATTCACATAATGAAATTAGTGTTGGAAAATATTGTGATTATAATGTTAATTGTACCATTAAATTTGCTCCTATGCAATTAATGTTACATCAAGCTACTTTATATTTTGCTATTAATTTTATAATTGGAAAAGATAATAAAGATATAATTAAATATAATTTTGATTCTTTTAATTATCATATTTTCAAAAAAAATATCGTTGATTTAACTCAAGTTACATTTTTAGATAATACTTTAACTGAACAAAGTATGTCAATGATTACTAATTATAATTCAAATAAGAATTTTATATATATTACTAATTTTTCTATTGATAATTTCATCATATATATTACTTATCAAGCTTTAGATTATTCTTTTACTTATGATAATATTACTATTCCTTTACCAAGTTTACAAAATTATCCTTTTAATTTTAAAATTTTACCTTATTCTGGGTTTGTTTCAATTGATGATTTCGCTGATTTTTTCGTAAAAGATTTTATTAATCAATTATCTGCTTATCAATTAGTTGTTGATTTTTTTAAAAGTTTAAGTTTTACAAGACCTTTAGTTAATTTATTTTCTGATTTTTTTTATATATTTATTTCTCCTTATTATTCTTATAAAAAGAAAGAAGGTATTTTTACTGGGTTGCTATTTGGAGTTAAAAAATTTTTATTTAGTTTTTTAAGCCAAAATATTTTCTTAACTGAAAAAACAATAAGAACTGTTACTACTTTTGTTGGAATTACTAAAAATAATAAAATTGGAAAAGGCTCCTTTTATGAAAAATATGTTATTAGTGATGAAAATAAAAAGTTTTATGATTATTTTTATAAAAATTAATATATAAAAATTTGATGGTATATAAATTATAATAATTATATAAAATATATAAATAAATATATAAAAATGTATATAGAAATTTCAAAAAGATTATTGAATTTATAATTAATATAATATTTAAAAATATATTTTTTTATCTTGGATGATTTTTGAGATTATTTTATCTTTTTGAAATTGAATTTGAATCATTTTGAAAATCTTTTTTTTAATTTTTCTAATTTCTAATAACCCTTTAAGAGTTTAGTTTTAATATTAATATTAATCTTTTCTCTTCGCATATTTAAGAAATATATTCCAAATATATTTATTTCATTTTATTGAACATCATATCATTTTCATCTAAATAAAATCATTTATTGAACATACTGATTATTTCTTTTTTTCTTCCTTATTGTTAATTATAATAATTATTTCTAATATAATTATCACTATTACTTTTTGAAAATATAATTCCATCTTCAATAAAAATAGGAGTGTAATTCCTATAAAAATTAATATTAATATTATTGTTTTTCTATGAATTATATTTTTTTCTGTTTTAAAAGATAGTTCTCCATTTAAAGAAATAAAATTAGTTTTTATTTTACTTAAATTACTATTACAAATATAAATTGACATATTTATTATAATCTTCCTGATTCTATATTATTGATATATTTTTTGATTTAATTAATTCAAGAGTAATATTATAGTTAATATTATCATATTCAATAGTATATTCTTATTATTTGGAAGCTTCATTTAACATTTTGTTCTATTTTTTTTAATTTTCTATTTAATGAATTTATTTTGTTTTCAAGTTCAATTGATTTTTTACTTTAAATGAATATTTTTATATTTTTTTCAGTTGCTGTTTTTTTAACTCAAAAAAATCAAAACTAACTAAGTTTTATTGATTAAAAAAATGAATTGATGAACATTAAATTATATTAAATATTTTTATACAACATTATTAAAAAAGAAAAAAGGAATATTCTTAATCATACTTATTTTATTTAATATGAATTTCAGTGGAATTACCTCTACCAAAAATAAATATTTCTTTGGTTGTATTCACTAATAAATGATGAATATCATAATGAAATCATTGCTTTCGATTATAATTTTCAAGAATTTTTGTTTTAAATCACATAATTTATCAAATTTTGGAATTAAATATTTTGAAGAAAAAATTAAAAAGAAGATTGTTCCAGTTTAGAACAACATCCCCCCTTCCAAGTACAGACAGGAATCCCCCTGTGGACACTGAAGGGTGTCCTCCTTCCTAAGTAAATTTTTTAATATATATTCAAAATATGATAAAATCAATATTTAAACAAATAGATTTTAACTATAAATTAGGATTTTTATAATTTTATTTTTATATAAGCTTTTCTTAATTTTATTGTCATATAAAAATGGGGATTGGGGATTGGGGATTGGGGATTGGG
>JAEEGL016695217.1_pt1 | contig 17698 bp, 14 predicted proteins | sample 9134231 | NCBI WGS metagenome assembly JAEEGL01 (sample SAMN16246548, study PRJNA631951) | gut metagenome | biome: gut microbiome; feature: rumen; material: fiber-attached | host: Bos | place: Iran: Karaj | collected 2018-10 | reverse complement strand
GACAACCACCTTATGCTCTGTGATGTAACTGTTTACGGATTGACCGGTAAGCAGGCAGAAGCAGCCTTGTTCAAGTGCGGTGTTACAGCAAATGCCAACGCCCTTCCTTACGACAAGAACGGTGCCTGGTGGACAAGCGGTATCCGTATTGGTACCCCGGGTCTTACAACTTTGGGCATGAACGAAGCCGACATGAAAGAAGTTGCAGACATCATTGACTTTGTACTTAAGGGAACAAAGCCTGGTGTAACAAAAGAAGGCAAGCCGGCCAAGGGTAAGATTGAAATCAGCGACGAAACAGTTGCAGCCGCCCGCGAGCGCGTAAACAAGCTGCTCGGTGCTCATGTTTTGTACCCTGAGCTGGATCTGGACTTCTTGAAGAAGGAATTTGTAAAATAAATATTTATAGAAACATGAGGGCAGAGCCGGTTTTGTAACCTTTACTACAATCGGACACAAAACCCGATAGCAAAGCCTGACCTCCCCTATTTCTCAAATAAAAAAATGCACGGTAGTTTTGACAAGCTCAAGCACCGTGCATTTTTTTTGGTCTGCCCCGCCAAGAATATTTTTCCTCACTGATGGCAGAGTAAACTTATAGAAGTTTCCTTTGTTTATTTTAAAAAAAGAACTTTTTTTTTCATTTTTTTTCGGATTTTTTGTAAGAAGTCCCATTTTTTGGACATATTATATATGGAGTTTTTTTCTTAGGGGGAACTGTTGAAGTTTGGTGAGGGTGAAAGGGCCTGCTAAATAAAGAAATTCTTTTTTAGTGGGAATTGTTGAAGCCTGGAGAAAGCGAAGGTACCCACTAAATAAAGAAATTTATTTTTTAGTGGGAATGTTTTACTTCTGCTGGTCGGGATTTTTCCCACTAAATTGAAGTTTGCCTTTTTTAGTGGGAGTCTTCAGCTTCTGCAGGCCGGGATTATTCCCACTATATTAAGGTTTGCCTTTTTTAGTGGGAATTATTGAAGTTTGGAGCGGGCGAAGTTTCCTACTAAAGATAGAAATTTATTTTTTAGTGGGAATTATTGAAGTCTGGAGAAAGCAAAGGGGCCCACTAAATATAGAAATTTATTTTTTAGTGGGAATTGGTTTTCTCTGCTGGGGATGAGATGGCCCACCAAATTGTTGGAATTTTGTTTTTGTGGGAGATTCCTGATTCTGCAGGTCGGGAGTTTTCCCACTAAATTGAAGTTTACATTTTTTAGTGGGAGCGACACAGCAAAAGAAGAATATAATTATCCCACTGTACTGAAAAAAGCCTTCTTCAGTAGGAGAAAATAAGCGCAGGAGAAGCAAAAGTTAAATCAAGGGCCAAAAAAGGCCTGTCTCAGGAGAAGAAAAATGCAATATGAACTATTAAAACCGGACTTACTGATTCCGCAGCTGGAAGAAAGACTTGTGGAATTAAAGGACGCTCTAAAAAAAGTGAGCGACAGCAATTCAAAAGTGTCGCTGAAAGATTACAGCTTACGAATTGCACAAAAGAATGGGCATCCGGATTATTACTATGTAAACAAGGACAGCCCGCCGGCAGGAATATATATTCCTAAAAGCAAGAAAGTTTTTGCACAGCAGTTGGCGCAAAGTGATTATGACAAGGATATAATTATCCTGCTAAAAAAAGAAATCAAAGCAATAGAAAGGTTTATTAAGCAGACAGGTGAAAGAAAGTCAAAGGCAGGCCGGGTTTCAAAAATCCGGGCACTTTATGGTAAAATGTGCCGGGCCCGGCAGGAGCTGGTTTTGCCGATAACACTCACTGACCAGCAATACAAAACAAAATGGCTCGATATAACTTGGGAAGGCCTGCCCTTTTCACCGGATACCCCGGTATATACCACAATTAATGGAATCCGCGTCCGCTCAAAATCTGAAGTACTCATAGCAGATGCCCTGTCCAGAGCCGGGATTCCCTACCGTTATGAATACCCGCTTAATCTTTACCGACAGCAATCAAATGACACAATCACTCTGCATCCGGATTTTCTTTGTCTTAACTTAAGAACCCGCCAGGAATTCTACTGGGAACATTTTGGGCTTATGGATTCGCCGGATTATGTTCAAAACGCAGTCTCAAAATTAAACTTATACACTCACAATAAAATCCACCCTGGAAAAAATCTGATAATCACCATGGAAACACAAAACGAGCCCCTGACTCCAAATATTATTGAGCAGGAAATAGTTAGTTTTTTGAAATAAAAAGGGCGGTACTGAAACCGCCCATTTTTTAATTAAACTTAAAGTCCCATACCTTGGTTTTGTGATAGTGGATAATAATTTTCAACTGATGCATCCAGCATGGTTCTTGGCGACACCAAACTTACAGATGCCTGCTTTGCAAAAGCAGCAGTATTGTGTAATGCCCGTGCATTCATCATGGAGGTTACTAATTTTTGTGCGTAATCGGTGGTTAAATGTAACCCCTTTTCGGCGTTCAAATTATTAACTGCCAAGGGTAGAATGTGATTTAATTCCGCGGTAATGGCGGTGCAATTATTATCGTTAATATCCCGGATTACCTCATTTTCGTCGTAGCCACGGTCTTCTTTTCCTGTAATAAATTTTTGCATCCAGTAATCGTAACCGTCACCCATTTGTCCTTTCATTTCTCCCGTACCACCTAATTTATAACTTCTTTCGGCTAATATTAACGTGTTATAGCATAATACGTCGCGCTTGTTTATTACATCAACATCGTGTTCGTAATTATCATTTAATTTGAACGATTGTATTAAATCGATAAATATTGCTTCAGATTCATTATAAAGGGTAGTGATAGTTTGTTTAAGGTTGGAGTAATCGTTATTTTTAATTGCGTTCAAATACGGTTGCAAATAATTTTTGGTGTTGTCATCCAATTGGTTAAAATCATTGCTGTTAGCCCAATTTTTCAATTGTTTGCCATATTGGGACAAAACATTTTGAACATTGTTGCCATCGGCTTTCAAAACATCAAAGCCACCAACATTTACATATTCAAGTTGATAGTCGCCTTCTCTACCATCATCATCATTCCCTTGATTGCACCCGGTAGTAAATATCATAGCCATAATCAATGCGGCAAAAATAAAGAAGTTATAAGTAAATCGATGAAGAACAAAGGCACTTTTATTAGTTTTTTTCATCATTTTTTTATCCTTCCTGTTTTATCAGATATGTCACAATTATTATAATTCTTTTATTCCACTAGTTTCAATGCCAGCATAGTAATATCGTCAAACTGCTCCGCACCGCCGACAAAAAGGTCTATGGTGGCTCGGACTTTTTTTATTAAGAGAGGGGCGTCAAGGTCGCTGCAGTTTCTTAATGCTTCCAGAAGTCTCGTCTCGCCAAAAAGCTGCTGGTGATTATCGGTGGCTTCGGTAACGCCGTCAGTGTATACAAGCAGGCTGTCACCCTTTTGAAGTTTTATTTTATGTTCCTCATAAGGAAGGCCGTCCATACCACCCAGCATAAGATTTGGTTTGGATTCAACAAGGCTTGCATTGCCATCCCTCAAAAGAAGAGGAAAAGGATGGCCCGCATTTACATAAGAAAGCTCGCCGGTAGAAAGGGTGAGGATTCCAAGCCAGCAGGTTACAAACATATCCATTACATTATTTTTACAGAGCTGACCGTTTGTGGTCTGGAAAATCTGTGAAGGAGATAAACCGGATTTTGCGTGAGTTGCAAGAAGGGTTTTTACAATCATCATAAAGAGGGCTGCCGGAACACCCTTGCCGCTTACGTCGCCTACGGTAATCATGAGGTGGTCGTTGTCGAGCATGTGGTAATCATACAAGTCTCCCCCAACCTCTTTTGCAGGATCCATAGAAGCAAACAGGTCAAAGCTCTTGCATTCAGGAAAAGCGGGATAACCTTTTGGAAGAACGCCGCGCTGGATTTTTGTAGCAAGGTCAAGCTCGGTTGCAAGCCGCTGTTTTTCCTGAGTCATCCGGGTAATCTGCTTTATGTTGCGGTTTACATCACACTCCATCTGGTGAACAGAATGGGCAAGAACGCCAAGCTCATCTTTTGGATGAATCTTCATAAGCTCTTCTGAAGGCTCGCCGCCATAAGAAGCAAAGTGATCGGTTTCGCGGGTAATTGTTACAACCGGCTTAATAAAATGAAGATTAAAAAAACCGGAGAAGAATATAACAAAAAGAATTGCAAAAATTAATTCTACAATAATTACAACACTTATATATTTGTGTCTGGCCGCAACAAATTCCTGAATGTCTTTTTGAGCACCAAGCACGGCAACAACTTTTCCCCGGGAATTGCGCACAGGAAGCATTGCCGTAATATGAGAACCGCTTCTTGTTTTTAAGGTATGCCGTACAACGGTTTCGCCTTTTTCAAAAACACGCTTTGCCGAAGAATTGTAATCAGGCTCCTCATACACTTCAAAATATCCAAGCGGGAAAGGAGAATGCTTCCCGCCTTTTTTAACGGGATTATAAATATAGGTAATTCTGGTGTAATCGGGAGGCTCAACGCTGGAAACATAAATAAGGTTCAGTTCAAACTGTTCAATAAAATATTGAAGGATATTGTTAATTTCATCATAGCGGGCATCTGTAGTTTTTGTTTTAAGATAAGTATCAAAGGAATCGGGGTTAAGACATTCCACAACGGTTGCGGCAACCGAGCGGATATTCTTATCATACTGGGTACGAAACTGCCTTGAATAAGCAATAAAGCCGGCTGCAAAAATCATGGTACAGAGAATAAAACCGGCAATAACTATATTAAAGACTATCTTCTTTGTAAGGACAGGAAGCTTTCGTCGTTTCATTTCTTTATTATAGCACACATTGTCTTAATAGGGGGAAGATTTTTTGTTTAAGGAATTGTATAATGTAAATACTATGAAAAGATTTTTACTACCCTTGTGTTTTCTTTTATTTTTAAAGCCTGCATTTTCTCTTAGCGTAAGTTATGATCAGGCTTTTTCTCTAAGTCCTCTTAATGAAGGTCTGGAACTTTCCTTTGGAACTCTGCTTACAGGCTCTGCTTTTGTCTGCGATAAATTCACTGATTTTAAGAAAAATAATTATAAGGCAGAAGACTGGAAGTTTACCGATCTTCCTGACATTGACGCTTTTTTTTCCCGCCCCTACAGCAAGCCCCTGCATATTGTCGGCACAGGAACAATGGCACTTTCCATGCTGACTCCTGTCATGTTTGCAATTCTTCCTTCGACTGAATGGCTTACGGTTGGAACAATGTATGCAGAAACCCTGCTCTTTGCAAACGGAATAAAGGAATGGTTAAAGCTGCTGGTTTACAGGGCCCGCCCCTATATGTATTACGAAGGCTACCCGCAGAAAAAACTTGAAGACGGAGACTGGAACTCTTCTTTTCCTTCGGGACATACAACTCTTGCTTTTGCAGGAGCCGCCTTTACCACCATGCTCTACTGCCAGTATTTTCCTGATTCAAAATATAAGTATGCCGTAGCAGGAGCCTCTTTTGGTCTTGCAGCCTTAACGGGAGTCCTGCGTATTGCAAGCGGAAATCACTTTGTTACTGATGTACTTACTGGAGCCATTATTGGAAGCATCTGTGGAATTGCAGTTCCTTATATGCACACAAGAAACTTTTATGATAATCATTCCGGAAAAAAGAACGGAGTGAATGCTTCTTTTACACCGATGGGTGTAAACCTTAGTTTTTATCTTTAATATTATGGGAGAGCTATGAGACTTATTTTTATCCGTCACGGAGACCCCGACTACAAAAATGACAAGCTTACAGAGAAAGGTGAAAGAGAAGCCCTTCTGCTTGCAAAAAGAGCAGCCTCCTGGAAAAATATAAAAGAAATTTACCAGTCACCTCTGGGACGGGCCCGGGCAACTGCAGAGCCGTGTCTTAAAGCTTTGAAAATGGACGCAATTACCTGCGACTGGCTCAGGGAATTTCATAATGTAAATAATCAGATATGCTGGGACTTACTGCCTCTGGATTTTTATAGTGATAAAAAACATTTTGACAAGGATAAATGGCCAGAAGGTCGTTCCATAAAAGCCGGAAAGGTAAAAAAATACTACGGGGAAGTCTGCCGGGGTTTTGACTCTATTCTTGAAAAATACGGTTATATCCGGAACAAACAGGGCTTTTATGATGTTGCCGAACCTGTTCCCAACCACAACTGGAGCCAGCCGCTTTACAAGTACCATCTTAAGTCTATAAAGGATGATTATCCGGAAGAAACAAACCTTGTCTTTTTCTGTCATCTGGGAGTTATGTTTACAATAATCGGCCACCTGATCGGAATGTCACCTATGCAGCTCTGGCAGGGTTTTTATGTTGCTCCAAGCTCCATAACAATCTTGAACAGCGAAGAAAGGATTGCGGGCCAGGCCACCTTCCGCGTAGAAAGACTGGGAGATACCAATCATTTGTCTGCCGGGGGAGAAGCAATAAGCTCCAGCGGATATTTTGCAAATGTATTTGAAGGCTGATGCAAGACGGAATCTTCAAAGATAATTACACTTTATTTTTTACTTAAAATATATTAAAATTACTTTATGAAACAAAAGAAAGAGGTTCGACTTTCGGACATTGCTCAAAAGCTTGGAATAAGCACAGTTACTGTTTCCAAGGCTCTTTCTGACAAAGAAGGAGTTGGAGATGACCTGCGCCTGCAGATAAAAGAGCTTGCTGCACAGATGGGATACAAGTTTAAGGCCGGAGCCTCTTCCAGCCACGGAAATACCGGCAATATTGGAATTGTTATTCCTTCCAGATTTTTTTCTCCTGATGCTTCTTTTTACTGGTATTTGTTTAACCACCTTTCAAAGGCCCTGCTGGACAAAGGCTGGTATTCAATTATGGAGCTTGTTTCTGACCAGGATGAAAAAAGTCTTACCCCTCCCCGCCTGCTTACAGATAAAAAAACCGACGGAATAATTTTTCTTGGACAGTTAGACGAGGCTTACATAAAAAAAATTGCTGCCACATATTCTTCTTTTATTTTACTGGATTCCTATACTGCAGACCCTGATATTGACTGTATTGTAAATGATGACTTTTATAATTCTTACCTGATTACTTCTTATCTGATTTCGCTGGGCCACAAAAAACTCCGCTTTATAGGAAGCTTTGCTGCAACTACTTCCATTCAGGACAGATACCTGGGTTTTGAAAAGGCAATGCTGCAGCATGGACTGGCCTGCCCTTTTGAAAAAATAATTGATGACCGTGACGAAAAAGGAATGTTGATAAAATGCCGTCTGCCTGCCAAAGCAGATATGCCTACAGCTTTTGTCTGTAACAGTGACCTTACTGCTTCTCATCTTATCCAGGAGCTGGAAGAGGCAGGCTACAAGGTGCCTCAGGATATTTCTGTTACAGGCTACGACAACTTTCTTTCAGAAGAAGAAAAGACCCTTCCATTAACAACCGTCGGCGTAGAAGCCCATAACCTTTGCAGCATGGCCGCAGAAGTGATTATTAATAAAATTACGGGAAAGCCATATATTAAGGGAAGACATCTGGCTACAGGTAAGATTATTGTAAGGGATTCGGTAAAAAGTATTTAGTGGATTGCTTCGCCTTCGGCTCGCAATGACGGAGGACTACGGCTCGCAATGACGGGCCGCACTTGTCATTGCGAGGAGCGTCAGCGACGCGGCAATCCAATCCTACCATTCGATAAATCCATAAGTTTGCCTGCAAAATCCTCATACTGGTCGGCACGGATTTTTCCGCAAATTGTTACACATTCGGCAAAGTTTTCGCTCACATCATACAAGGCAAAAGCTTCCATATTAAGTTTAATTAATTTATGCAGGCTGTAATCACATTCAAAAGAAAAGTCTCTTTTTTCTACCAGTTCTTCAAAAAGGCCGGCTTCCTCTGCTTTTTGAAGCACTCCCTTTGCGCCACCGGAATAGGCTTTTACAAGGCCTCCGGTTCCAAGCAGGGTGCCGCCAAACCAGCGGGTAATTGTAACCAGTGTGTTTGTACAGCCAAAGCCTTTGAGTATGTCTAAGGTTGGCCTTCCGGCAGTTCCAGAAGGTTCTCCGTCGTCGCTCATACCAAGGACTTCGGTGCCGGGACCGATTACAAAGGCATGCACCACATGAGTAGCGTCCGGGTATTTATTTTTCTGGGCTTTTACAAGGTCGCGGGCAGCAGCCTGACTTTCGCAGGGAAAAAGCTCTGAGAGAAAGCGGGAGCCTTTGATGGTTTCTTCGAAAGATGTAGCGGATTTTAAAACAAGCATTGATACTCCAGATTATGGATTGCCGCACTGCGCTCGCAATGACGAGGCGGGGGTTTTAGGGGCTTAGCAGCTTGCTGCGTTGCCCCTAGGAGAGGGGGTAGCGGAAAACCGAAGGTTTGAAGCGAGGGGGAGACTTCCCCCACACTATTTACTTTTTACTATCCCCTATTCCCTACAAAACCACAATATCCTTTACTTCTTTAGAAACGACTCTTACACCCTTGGCCTTGAGAGATTTTTCTTCGTAGTTGCCGGCCTTAAAGCTTTCGGTAAGTTTTTTGATTCGGCCCTTTGGAACATAATTAAGCTTAAACTCAAAGGTCTTGCGGGTATCGACATGGAGAACTTCCATTCCGTCAGGAGCAAAGAAGTAGTCGCGGTTCATGATGTAACCTGCAATTTTACAGCGCTTGATGTAAACATACTGGGTTGCAGGGTCTCGGTACAAAACTGTAAAGAGGACTTTTGAAAGACTTTCCTTGTCTGCAAGTCCGCAGTAACGAAGTTCCGGTCCGACAAAGATTTTTTTAGGGCATTCAGATACAGAATAGATTCCGCTCTTGCGCACATAAATAACCTTGTCGAATGGAGTAACCTTGAGCATTTCTTCGCCACCTGAAACTTCGATTCCAAGGTTACCGGATTTTTCATCGTACTTGAGGGACATGTCCCGCTTAGAAACTGCCTTTACATCTACAGTATTGATATTTGTAATCTGGGTGCGGCGGCGGGTAGTAATGCCATCAAGCTTTGCTTCTATGCCATCCAGCCAGGAAATTGCATAATCTACAAGATGCTTGAGCAGGCGGTTAATTTCTTTGATGCGGTCGTTGATTGCCTGAACTTCCTGCTTGTTCTTGTTCATATCATAAAGAGAGATGCGGCGGATAGGGATTTTGAGCAGGTGGTCTACATCGTCAACTGTAATTGGTCTGATGAGCTCTGCTTTAAATGGCTTAAAGCCGTCCATAACTGCCTTGATTACACCTTCTTCGGTTTTCTGATTTTCAATCTTCTTATAGATGCGCTCTTCTACAAAGATGCGTTCAAGAGTACGCAGGTGCAGCTTTTCCATGAGGGCGGCTTTTTCAAGCTCCAGCTCCTGCTTAAGGATTCCTACCAGCTGCTTTGAGTGATGCTGAATTACCTGAGTACAGGTCATCTGCACCGGCATATTGTCTTTGATTACCAAAAGGTTACAGTAAATGGTCTGTTCACAGTCGGTAAAGGCATAAAGGGCATCTACCACATCCTTGGTATAAACTCCACGCTGAAGTTTAATTTCTATGTTTACATTGTCACTGGTATAATCCTGAATTGAAGTTGCCTTGATTTTTCCGTTCTTAACTGCCTTTTCGATTGAGTTACAAAGGCTTTCTGTTGTAGAACCATAAGGCAGCTCTGTGATTACGATTTTTTTGTCATCGCTGGTGTCCATCTTGGCTCGGGTAACAATTTTTCCAAGTCCGTCCTCGTAGCCCGAAACATCAATTAAACCACCTGTCGGAAAATCAGGGTAAAGCTGGAATTTTTCGCCCCGCAGGCATTTTCGTTCGGCATCTATTACCTCATGAATATTGTGGCGCAGGATGTAGGTACTCATACCAACGGCAATTCCTTCGGCACCAAGAATGAGTACTAAAGGAAGCTTAGCCTGGAAGGCAACCGGTTCTGTATCGCGGCTGTCGTAGGTTTCTACATACTGGGTAATTTTTGGATTTGTATTTAAAATTTCTTTTGTGATCGGGCGCAGACGGCATTCAATGTATCGGGGAGCAGATGCACCGTCTCCTGTGTACATGTTACCAAAGTTTCCCTGCTTATCTATAAAAAGCTCTTTGTTTGCAAGGTTTACAAGTGCTGTATAAATAGAAGCATCTCCGTGCGGATGGTAGGCCATTACCTTGCCGCAGACATTTGCAACCTTGGTAAAGCGTCCGTCATCGGTTTTGATGAGTGTATGAATAATGCGGCGCTGTACAGGTTTGAGTCCATCGGTAATTTCCGGAATTGCACGGTCGCGGATTACATAGCTTGCGTACTGGATAAAGTTTGAATCGAATAAATTTTTAACGTATGCCATTTTTCCCCTCTAAGTTTTCCCTTCTATAATTATAAATCAACTATAAAAACTCTTCAAGACTTTTTAGCGTCGGGCAGATTTTCCAGCAAAGCTTTTCCAGCTCGGGAGTGGGTCTGACCTTATCCGGCACCATAATAACCTTGAGCCCTGCAGCATGAGCACTGCGGATTCCATTGGGGCTGTCTTCTACTGCGACACATACATCAGGCTCAAGTCCAAGGGATCGGCAGGCCATCAAATAAATCTCGGGATCGGGTTTACTGTGTTCTACCATTTCGCCGGTTGTACGGGTCTCAAAAAAATCTATTACTCCTGCATTGGTAAGCTGGCGTTCCACTGCCCTGCCATTTGTAGAAGAAGCAAGGGCCAGCCGGTACTTTGGTTTAAGGTAGGCCAGAATCTGTTGGGCATAAGGCATAAGGGGGATTCCCTGACTGTCTTCGTACATGTAAAAAAGCTTCGTGGCACGGTTTAAAAAAGCTTCGGCATCAAAGTCGGGACCAAAAACATCGCCAAGGATTTTAAGAGTGTCCTTGTGGTTTGTTCCCCGGCACATATTGATATAATCTTTATCTGTAGAAACTTCCATTTCGTCCTGAGCAATGGCCCAGCTTTTGTCGCTTATGCTCTCGGAGTCTAAGATTACTCCGTCCATGTCAAAGATTATTGCCTTGGTATTCATGATTTTCTCCATTTTGTGGATTGCTTCGCTTCGCTCGCAATGACGACAGGCCGCGGCAATCCATTATTTTTTAGGCTTAAGCTCCGAGCTTATAAAAAGCCTGTCCTGATACCAGTCTATTAAGAGAGAAAAAATTTCGTCTTCATATCCCGGGCAGGAAACCTTTATTTTCCAGACTGAACCGGAAGTCAGATCTTCTTTTTTCAGGCTTTTTATTTCCTTCCAGTTATTCTTAATAAAAATCTGTACGGAAGCCTTATCTGTAATATTAACTCCCGACTGAGCATCATAAACAAAAGAAGAAATTTCCAGCTGACGCGAAATATTTTTTAAAAAGTCACATTCCAGCAGGACAGATTTTTCTCCTACAGTAAAGGATTTCCACCAAACATAAGGACCGGCAACAACTTTAACGCGGTACTTTCCTTTTTTAAGATAGACCGGTGAAATATCATAAACCTTATTTCTGGAAGTAAGTCTTACAACTTCCACAGAAGTTTGAACTGTAAACAATTTTTCCAAAGGCCTTGAACCTTTTACTGCAAAAAAGCGTTGGGCCGATTTTATTTCCGGAATATCCTTTCCATCATTTTCAAAGAAGAAAGCTCTTATCGGCAAATCCAGGTCTGCAGAAAGAGACCTTGGAATTTCCATCTGTATATTAACCGGAGTATAGATTCCTTTTAAAACAGTTTTATGAACAAGACCCGACTTCCAGCAAAGGGCAAAAATGCCGGCAGCCAGGAGCACAGATATAATTATTTTTCTTACAAGCCGGATTATTTTATCCTTTGGATTAAAGAAAGGAAATGGATAAGTTTTTTCAATAATTATTGAGCGGGCCAGATGGACTCTCAGAAGATGAGTATCAAAATGTTTAAGATATTTCTTTGTATATTTTAAAACTGAATCTATAGTCTGCAGTCTCTTCTTAGGATTTGGCCTTATCATCCGATGAACAAGAACTGCCAGCTCCTTAGGAATTGTTTTATCAATTCGCCTGGGTTTTATGTATCTGCCTCGTTTTACAATTTTAAATGTTTCCATATTAAATTCGCCGGGATAAGGCTTGGAACCTGTAAGCATTTCATAAAGCATTATTCCAAGAGAATAAATGTCGGCTCTTTTATCTACAGAGGCAGAGTCTTCAAACTGTTCCGGAGACATGTAAGCCGGAGTTCCAAGACTTGTTCCGGAAAGAGTAATTGCATTTTCACTGTCTGCACCTTCACTTGCTATTCCAAAATCTGCAAGCTTTATTTCTCCCCTTTTTGAAATAAGGATATTTCCGGGCTTTATGTCTCTATGAATGATACCTTTTGAATGTGCATACCTGAGAGCATAGCAGGCATCCTGCAAAACAAGCATTGCAACAGGAGGCGGCAGAACAGTCTGTTTTTTCAAGAGCTTATCCAGAGCCATTCCATCCACCAGCTCTTCTACCATGTAACGAAAACCAGCCTCGGTAAAATAATCAAAAAGATGAACAATATAAGGACTGTTCATATCAAGGAGAATTTGAGCTTCCTTCTTAAACCTTTCTGCATTGGAAGGATTACCCCTTGCCGTCATTTTTTTGATTACGACAAGCCGTTTTAAAGAAGGATGGATTGCCTTATAAACGACACCCATTCCTCCTTTTGCAATTACGCCCGTAATTTTATATTTGCCTATATTTGGTGGAAAATCATTATTCAACATTTAATTACCCCCTGGCTTTTTACTTACTCTTGGTCTGGTATTTATAATATTTTTTTCAAAATCAAATTCTTTGTCAGGCTCAACTAAGGCTATATTGTGTCTGTGAGGATTATGAATCTGGACAAGCGCCCCTTCCTGCCTCAGGGCAAAATTATCTTTTACAGGTCTATGCCCCGTAAAATACAGGGCTTTTTTTGCAGCAGCTTTTCCCAAAAGTTCTTTCATAATGTCACGGGCAGTAGATTTTTTAACCTGTCCGTTCCGAGTCCAGATCAAACCTTCTACTACCTCGTCTTCAAATTTAGCATCAATAAGTTCTTCCCTGCTATAGGAAAAAGCCGGCTCTGCATGAGAAATAACATAATTTTTTCCACAGGCAACCAGAGGCAGCAAGTTTTCATATCTGGCAATTAAGGACAGCATTCTATCATCATAATATTCCTGAATAAAAAGCTTTACCATTTCCCCTTCATCTGCATATTTACAAAAGGCATAGTCGCCGCCCATATTAGAGTTTAAAATATTTTCATGATTGCCTTTTAAAAAATGAAAATTCTCAGGGCAGGAAATTTTTAAAGCAAGGAGAGAGGTCAGCACGGCAAGATTCAATATCATTTCTTCCTGCATAAAATAACCTGTATGAAGGCCAGACTCAAACTCCAGGGAAATTAATTTCCATCTGGCTGCATATAATTCTGTATGAACGGCATCTCCAAGACAAACAAGATCGATTTTCTTTTCTTTTAAAGCCTGGAAAACCGTCATATTCATTTGAGGAAGCGGACAATTCAAAATATTTTTAAGAAAATCCGGGCGGGCATGAATATCCGGTACAATGACTACAGGAAGACAGCGGCTGTCCTTTTGGTAAAGCTGCAAAAGGGAACCCGGCTGCTCCATGCAGTTAGCAGGCCTGTATTCAGTTATTTCGCCAGATAAAATTTCACAGGCTTTTTGAAGAAGAGAATATAGAAAATCATAAGAAGGAAGTGTCTGCAGCTCCAGGCAATTGTCTACAGATAACTCCGGTTCAAACTTTTTTTCAGACATAATCTTTACGATTGTTTTTAAGATATTACCAGGCTCATATTTCCAATCGTAACCTTATCTCCCGGATTAAGTTTAACATACTTGTCAGGCGGAATTTTTACTCCATTGAGATAAGTTCCATTTGTGCTGTTTTCGTCCTTCAAAAAGTAGGCATTTTTTATTTTTTGAATTACAGCATGATGACGGCTCGCAAGCTTATTGTCCACGACAACATCATTATCAGATTCGCGTCCGATTGTTATTTTTGCAACAAGACTCACCTTCTGATTATTGAACATAAGATAAGAAGCCGGTTTACTTTCGCCATAGGATTTAAGCTGTTTTCCTACAGGCGACATTGTCTGAATTGTTTCATTACTCATACCTATAGTATACAATAATCACTCTAACTTCGCAATTTTTTATTAAAATTTCCACCGGGGGCAAAAATACTTATCATTGGAAGCTTATCCCGGGCAATTTCTATAAGTTGTTTTATTGCCTTCAAAAAGGCATTCCTGTCATCTTCAGAAAGTTCTGCAAGTTTCCCAAGCATTTTACCGGCACAGACTATTTTATTTTTATCTATTTCATAATTAGTTCTGGCCCCGCTGGCATACATTACACTAAAAAATACATCAATAAACTTTTTCCTCTGCTCTTCTGTCATTTTTTTTGTCCACAGATTAAAAGATTCATGAAAGAATAGGGATTTTGAATCAAACTTTTCTGCCTGTTCAAAAGCCCTGCCATTTACATTCCAGGCAAAGGGATCATGCATGAGGATTCCATCTTTAGAACAGTTTACAATCATGTAATTGTCTGTATGTTCAAACATCATTCCCACCACACAGAATTCCGGAAAGAAGGAATGAATTTTATCTTCCAGCTGCAAAAAATCCTTTGTCTGGTAAAAATCTTTAGAAAAGCCCGGACCATCAAAATTGTATACAGCCTTAAGTTTTTTACTCCTTTTACCGGAAAAAGCAAGTGCAGCTTTTACGGCAAGATTTCCTCCCTTGGAATGGCCTGTGAGAATAAAGGTGCCTTTTAATTTTTTTAAGGCTTCATTGACATAAGAAAGGGCAGCTTTTTGAGCAGGAATTTCTTTCATATAACCAAGATTAAAATCTTCATACCAGGCTACCAGAGTGTCATCAGTTCCGCGGAAAGAAATAACATAAGACTTGTTTTGAATTTCCCAGGTTGTTGCCGAAAACTGTTCTATTTTTTCTTCATCTATGATATTTACAAAGGAAGAAAGTTTTATCTGACCAAAGCGTCTGCTTTTTCCGGCTTCTTCCAAAAGAAGTAAAGTCAGTTCATTAACCATGGCCCCCAAATTCCGGCGTTCTTGATAATCAGGGGCATTTTTAAAAAGCTGAATCAGCTCAGAAAGTGCTATTGACGAAGAAAAATCTGAAGGTACAAGTCCGTCTATATTGTTATAGCAAAGCTGACTCAATATAAGGGCATCAATGCTATTAAAATCAGACTCTTCAAAAGTCAAGTCTCCCCTCATACGGATATAATCCAGAATATCATAATTATCATTCATAATTACCTCACAAGAAAAAGTCATGAAATTTCAAAATTGCAAATTTGACTTATGAACTTTCCTACTTTATAATTTAATCATGCATAAAAAGTTAAGCAAGTTAAATCTTTTCATAATATGCTTTTCTGTCTCTATGTTCATCTGGATTTTAACAGGCTTTTATTCCGTATATAGAATTTACAAATCTAATAAGAAAATAACACTTTTTACCCAGCTTTCGACAAGGCCTCCTGTAGATAAATATAACAGAATTTATTTTGCCATAACCAAAAGCAGTGAATGGACCGAAAGCAACAATATAAATCTTTATTCCTACGATGGACTTCTTGCAAATACGACTTCAAGAGATTTGAAAGACTGGTATATTAAGCTCAAAGTGCCGGACACAACAAAAATTGAAAATACCTGGAATTGTCATTGTATTATAGAAGATAATTATCTTTATATAACCCTCAGTGAAAGGGCAAATGACACAATCTTATCAAATTCCGAAGAGCTTTTTGGTTTTCTGCTTACCTCCGAAAATGACCTTTCATTCCGCTCTGCTTCAATTTCCGGACGGCTCTGCAAAAAATACTGGACAGATAAGCTTTTTATTCTTTGTCTGGTGATGACCATTTTTTCTGCCCTTGCAAACCTTACTGTCTTTATTATGGAACGCTTTATAAAAAAACAGAATCTCATGATAGTAAAAAGGCAGGAGCATGATAACCAGATTATTGAACAGACGATGAAGACCTTTACAAACTTCATTGATAATAAGGATACCTACACCCAGGGACATTCTACCAGGGTTGCAGCTTATGTCCGCGAAATGGCAAAGCGCATGGGAATGAGCGAACAGGAGCAGCTGAATATTTACTACGCAGGACTCATGCACGACATAGGCAAGCTTACAATTGCAGATGAAGTTTTGAATAAAACCAGCCGCCTTTCCAGCGAAGAATGGAATCTTATTCAGCAGCATACTACAAATGGAGCGGCCCTGCTTAAAAACTTTACGATTTTGCCGGAAGTAAATGATGCCGTACTTTATCATCATGAACGATATGACGGTACAGGCTATATAAACAGGCTCAGCGGAAAAGAGATTCCTCTGGTTGCCCGCATGGTTGGCATTGCAGATTCTTACGATGCCATGAATACCAACCGCTGCTACAGGCTCAAGTTTTCGGAGGAACGAATTATTTCGGAGCTGGAGCGTTGCCGTGGCAAGCAGTTTGACCCGGATTTAGTTCCCTACCTTATCTCCATGATTAAGGACGGGACAGTTTATAAATTGTAATCATATGTCATTGTCGGGCTTGACCCGACAATCTCACATATAGATAGATTCCCGGGTCAAGCCCGGGAATGACACAACACACAGGAGTTATATATGGATTTGATCTACGGAATCAAAGACAAGCCAAAGGCTGGCAAGGTTATTCTTTTTGCCTTGCAGCAGCTTCTGGCAATCATGGCTGCAACAATTGCTGTTCCGGCAGTTGTAAACAGTAATTCAGGCACAGCACTTTCGGCTTCGGCTGCCTTGTTTGGTGCAGGTATAGGCTCAATCGTATATCTGCTTTTTACAAAAGGTAAAAGCCCTGTATTCTTAGGAAGCTCATTTGCCTTCCTGCCTTCAATGTTCAGTGCTTTTGCAGGCGCTGCAACACTGGGCCTTACCCAGCAGGCAGGTTACTGGGGTCTCATAATCGGTGCCCTTATGGCAGGACTCGTTTATGTAATCATAGCAATCGTTGTTAAGTTCTGCGGCGTAAACTGGATAAACAAGCTCATGCCGCCGGTAATCATTGGTCCAACCGTTGCAATCATAGGTCTTTCACTTTCAAGCAATGCAGTTGGCGACCTTATGAAATCCAACATCGAAGGTGGAAGCGTTTACATTTGTCTTATGTGCGGTCTTATCACCCTTGCCGTTACAATGCTTTGCGCAACCTACGGAAAGAAAATGGGTAAGCTTATTCCTTTCATCATCGGTATTCTTGCAGGCTACCTTGTAGCTTCAATTTTTGCCATGCTGGGAAAAGCAACAAACAGCTCAGAACTCACAGTAATTAATTACGCTGCTTTTAAAGACTGCGGTATTTTTGCTTTGCCAAAGTTTACCTTCTTACTTGGCGGCGGCGCAGGACTTAAAGCCGTAACAGGCAAATACCTTATCGCAATTTTTGCAGCTTACGTTCCGGTTGCCTTTGTAGTATTTGCAGAACACCTTGCAGACCACAAAAATCTTTCAAGCATTGTAGGTCAGGATCTTCTTACAGAACCGGGACTTACCCGCACCCTGCTTGGAGACGGCGTTGGTTCTATGGCCGGTGCCTTCTTTGGCGGCTGTCCAAACACAACCTACGGTGAATCAATTGCCTGTGTTGCCATTACCCGCAACGCTTCTACAATTTCTATCTGGGGCTG
>JAEEGL013962174.1_pt1 | contig 17698 bp, 16 predicted proteins | sample 9134231 | NCBI WGS metagenome assembly JAEEGL01 (sample SAMN16246548, study PRJNA631951) | gut metagenome | biome: gut microbiome; feature: rumen; material: fiber-attached | host: Bos | place: Iran: Karaj | collected 2018-10 | reverse complement strand
GCGGCGGTCAATATGGCGATCACCGCATCTCAGGAAGCCAGCCAGCGCGAGATGCGCAAGATCACCGGCGGCATCAACCTGCCCGGACTCTTCTGATCCCCAAAAGGTGAAGAAGGTTGAAATTGCGCCCGACGCGTTCAATCCCGACGATCCGGGCGAGCTCGCGGATTTGGTGATGGCGGCGGTCAATATGGCGATCACCGCATCTCAGGAAGCCAGCCAGCGCGAGATGCGCAAGATCACCGGCGGCATCAACCTGCCCGGACTCTTCTGATCCCCAAAAGGTGAACGGTGGAGGGCGCAGATCCCATTCGGCGTTTGGTGCACGCTTTTTCGCGATTGCCCGGCATTGGAGAAAAAACTGCCTCAAGGCTCACGTTTTTTGTGATGGATGCCGACGAGGCGGTGGCGCGCGATTTGGCTGAAGCGCTGCTGGATTTGCGCTCCCGCGTTCATTTATGTCCGATTTGCTGTAACCTGACGGATCGCGAGCTTTGTAACGTTTGCAGCGATCCGCGTCGAGATCGTCGCGTGGTTTGTGTGGTGGAGTCGGTACCGGGATTGATGGCGATAGAGCGCACGGGCGCATTTCACGGCACATATCACGTATTGCACGGCGTTTTGGCGCCGCTTGAGGGCGTAGGTCCCGAGCAGCTGCATATGCGGGAGCTGGTGGCGCGCCTGAAAGATGGGGTAGAGGAGTTGATCGTCGCGACCAACACGAGCATTGAAGGCGAGGCGACGGCGCTCTATCTTTCGAAGCTGGCAACCCCTTTGGGGATTCACGTGACGCGCATTGCGTCAGGGGTTCCCATGGGCGCCGATTTGGAATATGCGGATCAGGTCACGCTCGCGCGCGCTTTAGCGGGACGGCATTCACTTTGACTGCGCTTTACCCCTTGTGTGCTGCATTGTGAACTGTTACTGTGCCTGACGACTTGGCCGATTGTTGATATAGATCGGTTTCGTGAGATTTGAACAGGAAGGCGGCCCATGAAAAACCAGCTGGTCCTTCATAAAGAGGAGTATGAGAAGCTTTCTGCGATTTGCAATTCGTTGCAGCGCGGAACCTATGCGAAGGCGGTGTTCCTGATCGATAAGGACGGCCAGCTTCTCGCTTCGAGTGGTGAGACTCAGGATCTGGATGTCACCTCGCTTGCAAGCCTGACGGCCGGCAACATCGCCGCAACGGGCGGCTTGGCTGAGCTTTTGGGTGAAAAAGAGTTCGTGATCCAATCGAACGAAGGGGAGCATGAGAATGTCAATATCTCCATCGTTCCACCGCGTGCGATCTTGCTGATCATCTTCGATCGCCGTTCAAATCTCGGCTTGGTGCGGCTGCGCGTGCGGTCTGCCAGCCAGGAAATGACGAAGGTGCTTGAGGAAGCTTTGCAAAAGCCCGAGGATCAAGGGAAAGCAGCGTTTTCCGATTTTACGGATGACGACATTGATCTTATCTTTGGCGAGAATGTCTAAGGTGGTCGCGCAATGCCGTTCATCAACTACGCTTCACACGAAATCAATTGTAAGATCGTTTACTACGGTCCGGGTTTGTGCGGTAAGACCACGAACCTGCAATATATTTTCGCCAAAACCAACCCTGCGCTGAAGGGCAAGATGATTTCGCTCGAAACCGAAACCGAGCGAACGCTGTTCTTCGACTTTTTGCCTCTGGCGCTGGGTCAGATTAAGGGATTCAAGGCGCGCTTCCATCTTTACACGGTGCCGGGTCAGGTCTTCTACGATGCGAGCCGTCGTCTGATCCTGCGCGGTGTGGACGGTGTGGTGTTTGTGGCCGATTCCCAGGCGGAGCGCTACGAAGCCAACCTCGAGAGCCTCGAAAACCTGCGCGAAAACCTCGAGCAGCACGGATACGATCTCGACCACATGCCTTACGTCGTGCAATACAACAAGCGCGATCTTCCAACTGCGGTCGATCTGGACTTCCTGCGCGCCAACCTCAATCCTACCAATGTGCCCGATTACGAAGCGGTCGCGACTACGGGGCATAACGTCTTCCCTACGTTGAAGGCGATCGCGCGTCAGGTGGTGGAAGATCTCAAGAAGAGATGAGCCTCCCTGGGCGCCCGTGCGGCGTCCATCTTCGATCACATCGTCTTCCTGCCTCGATCACATCGCCTCACATGTTCACCCATAACGCCTTTTTACAGCAGAGTCATCGGCTTTTGAGAGCGCATGCATCGATGCCCGCGTGTGCATTGTATGCAGATCATCTGCGCCTGAGCGAAGATTATTGGCAGTTGCCGTTGAGGCTCCAGTCGAAGGGATCGAAGATCACCTCCGGGTTGCCTGTGGTGAGTTCGGGGCGGTATTGGCCTACAAAATGGGGCAGATCGTGCAGGTTGGTCCATCGGAACAGCTCGCTTAAATGCAGCTGCGATCCATCGAGGCGTGCAAGTTGAGGGTGGTTGACGGCACGTCGCACGGCGGCTTCGAGATCGGCGGCCAGGGTCTCCTCCCGATACGCCTTCTGGGGCAGGGGGGCGCTGCCTTTGGCGCCGCGTACGAGGGCAAACTGGATCTCAGGGCGCGCGTTGCTGACTTCGGTGATGCGCTCTCCGGCAATCTGGTTCAGGGTCACCTTCTCCTCGCCCATCAAAAAAGAGAGTCGCCAGAAGAACCCATCGAATCGTGCGAACTGTTGTACGGAGTCGATGGGGCAGGCATCGCGGACGCCGGCGAGGACGAAGGCGTTGTAGGCGTTGAGGTAGTAGGCCAGTCGCGCCTCGGTGGTATGGAACCGGTGGGGCTGATTGCGGGGGCTGACAGCGCGGAGTTGCCCCAGAAAGCGGTCGAGTGCGGTGCGATCGGATCGAAGTTGGGCGTAGTTGACGGTGCCGTCAGGGTTCACCGCCTGCGCAAGGACCTGGTCGAAGGCGCTGTAATCGAAGCCCTTATCGTTGGAGGCTACAGGCGCGGGGCGCGGACCTTCGATGCCCCCTGGGCGAAAGAGAAACAAGCAGGTACCGATGATCAGGGCTGCAAAGAACAACCCATAGGTTTTTAAAAAGCGCATGGCATACTCCTTTTGTGTGACATGCAATGTTGCCTCAAATGGCGGCCTAAGCCAAGAGGATTGATCAAACTGTGCAATGGGAGCGTGTGTGAGTGATGAACCAGTTAGCATCGTTGCATATTTTGTTGGCTGAGGATAACGATGACGACGTACGCATTACGCGACGTGCGGTGCGAAAGGCGGGGCTGATCGCGACGTTGGATGTCGTGAGGGATGGGTTTGAGGCCTGGGATTACCTGAATCAGACGGGCGTATTCGTCGGGGCACATCGGCCCGATCTGGTACTGCTCGATATCAACTTACCGAGGCGCAATGGCCTTCAGGTCCTGAAGATGGTCAAAGAGGAGCAGCGTTTAAGTACGATCCCTACGGTGATGCTCACCACATCAGCGAGGCAGGAGGATGTCAACAACGCCTACCTTTATCGGGCCAATGGGTTCATCAGTAAGCCACTGAGGTTTACGGAGTTCGTCGATGTCCTAAGGACCATGAGCCTTTATTGGAGCAGCATCGCGAAGGTGCCGGATATGACCCTCGCGCCGAAGGCGATTCCACCGGAATGAGATCGAAGATGATGGGCGATGGAGTCGAAGATATGGTTTGGGTGGGGTGAGGATTATCTTCGGCTGGATCACAGTTGTATGGCGTTTTGAACGTAGACAGATTTCGTTGATTGATGGATCGGGGCTGCTGTTTTAACGTTTGAAGGCCCTGATTCCGTAGGATGTCGTTCATGGAAACGAAGAAGGATGACAATACAGCCGCGACAGCGGGGCGCGGCTTTTTGGTGATCACTGCGGCAAAGCTGTGGTTTATGGTGGGCGGAGCTCTGATCGCTTTCTCTTTACCGAAGATCCTGGGCGTTGAAGGGTATGGGCAATACACCGATCTCAACAATACCATGAGCATATTGAGCATGGTGATGGTGACCGGTGTGCTCCAGTCTGTCGCCAAGTTCGTCAGTGAACGGCCCGATCATGCGGGTGGGGTGGCGAAGCAGGCGCTCAAGGTGATGCTTGTACTGGGGTTGATCGTAGGTGGAGGGTTCATCATCTGCGCGCCCTGGATAGCCGAGATGCGGCATAACCCGGAACTCACTTCGGCCTATAGGGCGGCAGGGGTCGTGCTGTTCGCCTATGCGCTCTATTCAGTGTTTATTGGGGTGCTGAACGGTCGAAAGCAGTTCCTGAAGCAGGCGATGTTCGACATGGCCTTTACCACCCTCAAAGCCTGCCTTGTGGTCGGTCTTGCTGTGGTGGGCTTGGGGATCATGGGCGCATTCACCGGGTTCGCACTGGCCGCAGTGGGGATCATGCTGGCGGCGGCATGGAAGGTCTGGCCCAGTCTGGGCGACGGTGAACCTCAAAGGCGTCTCTATGCCTTCGGGGCGCAGGTGATGTTGTACACCCTCATCTTTAACCTGATCTTCAAGCTCGACGTCCTGATGCTCAAGCCTGCGGCGATCGCGTTGCTGGGTACAGCGGAGAATGCAGACAGCCTCCTCGGGGCCTATGGGCTTGCCCTTCAATTCAGCAGGTTGCCCTGGCAGGCCACCCTGGCCATCACCTTCGTCATCTTTCCTCTCGTCAGTGAAGCCACATTTGCGCAGGACAGGGAGAAGACCCGCCTCTACATCAGGCAGACCCTTCGCTATTCGCTCCTCATCATCGGGATCCCTGCGGCGGTGTTGACGGCGGTGCCGACGGCCTTCATCGGTCTCTACGGGGCGGAATATCAGCAGGGGGTGGTCGCGCTCATCTGGCTTGCGCCGGCTTACTTCGTCTTCGCGATCTTTAACGTCGTCAACACCATCCTCATGTCGTCGGGTAAGGCGACCGCAGCTTTGATTGTGGGGGCGTTGACCGTCGGATCGGCCGCATTGATGTATCACTTCCTTCTGGGTACGGCGTCGACCAATGTGGAGTTGATGGCCCGCACTGGGCAGCTTACGGCGTTGGCCTTCGCGATCGGGCTCATCGCAGGGCTCGCGATTCTGTGGCGCAGTTATGGCGCTCCCTTGCCGATGCCTACGCTGTTGAGGACCCTGTTCATCGCTGCAGCAGTTGTCGTGCTCGGCCGGTTCCTGCTTCCTGTGGGGCAAATCGATGCGAAGACGGCGGATCAGGCAGGCGATCACCACGCAGCGATCACGCAGGTTGAAGGGACTCCGGCTGCGGCTGCAACGCCCGAGCTGAAGGCCCAAACCGAAAAGGCGCTGCCCGGTCAGCCTCAGGGATCTTCGAAGATGGCGAAGATTAAGGCCCTCGCCATCGCCTGTGGACTCGGAGTGCTCTACCTTGTGTTGCTGGTCGTCACGAGGGAGTTCGGCGCTGAGGATAAGGAGCGGTTCCTTCGGGTGATCAAGCGAAAGCCCAAGACTCAGGAAGGCTGAGCGCTGTTTGCGAATCTGTGGTTCAAAGGAGCGTAGATGCGATGCGATTGAACTGGAGAAGATGGGCGAAGTTTGCGGCCTTAGGGTGCGCATTGATTGCATCCGCATGTGGTAGCAGTCGAAGCGAGGATTTGCTCACATCGGCCAGAAGCTACAATGAGGGTTTAAGATGGGGCAAACTCACCCATTCATCGGCTTACGTGGATGCGGAGACGAGGGCCGACTGGCTGGCCCAGAGGAGCGCCTCGATGAACGGGCTCAATATGACCGATGTGCAGATCATGTCCATCGATCCGGGATCGAACCCCGATGAGCTCTACGTGACGGTCTACCTCGCTTACTATCGCCTGCCCGATATGACGAGCAAAGAGGCCGTATGGCGCCAGCAATGGCAGCGGAAGAACAGCAAATGGTGGATGATCAAAGAGGCTCCGGTACAGGCGCCTGCCGATCAGCCTTCATGGCCATAACGGAGAATGGGTTCGCTGAGGGTGAGGTTGAGAGGCGAGGGAAGTGAGGTCAGACTGCGGTGAGAGCGCCCTTTGAGACGCCTGCATCAGAAGGGAATGTCGTCGTCGCCGCCTGCAGGGCCGCCCTGATCGCCGCCGTTCCCCGAATTGCCCGAACCCTGATTCCAGCTGTTGGCCGCTGCGTTGACGTCGGGGGCGGGGGAATTGTTCCAGGATCCCGTGTTGGTTCCGCCATTTGAGGGCCCCATATTCCAGTTGCCCTGAGGGTTGTTCCAGCTGTCCTGGCCGGGGTTCTGCGTGGAGTTCCAGTTGCCGGGTCCACTGCTTGGTTGATTCCATCCGCCCTGATCGCCGCCCTGGTTCCATCCGCCGGAGTTGCCGCTGCTCTGGTTCCAGCCACCGTTGCCGCCACCGTTGCCGCCCTGGTTCCATCCGCCGGAGTTGCCACCGCCCTGGTTCCAGCCACCATTGCCGCCGCCGTTGCCGCCCTGGTTCCAGCCACCCGAGTTTCCTCCGCCCTGGTTCCAGCCACCGTTGCCGCCGAATCCGCCGCCGTTGCCGTCGTTTCGGCCCCCTAAGAACGTGACCTGCTGGGCAATGATTTGAGTCGACTTGCGCTGGATGCCGTCTTTATCGGTGTAGTCGTCGTAGCGGATCGACCCCTCGACGCACACCTGGCGACCCTTGGCTAAGAAGTTCTTGCAGCTCTCTGCCTGCTTGCCCCACACAGTGATGCGGTGCCATTCGGTCTTCTCCTGGCGCTGGCCGTTTCGATCGTTCCAGACCTCGGTGGTGGCCAGCGAAAAGTTGGTGACGTTGGTCGAACCGTTCACGGTGCGCATTTCGGGATCGCTACCCAGATTGCCGATGAGGATGACTTTGTTCAACGATGCCATGGTCAATTTCCTTCGTTTAAAACAGGTTCAAAGGTTCAGCCCTTGGGGCCGGTAGATTAATGTTTGTGGCCCACAACGTCAAAGACTCTGTGGCCCGCGCCCGCGCCTTTCGATTCGCCTTTGCGTCGCGATCCTGCGCTGCGTTCGACCTTACATCGGCGCTCCTTTGCGGTTGTTGCACAAAAAATGCAATCGGCACGAAAAAATCTTTCGCCTCAGGCGTCTGCGCAGTTTGATTTGCAAAACGAACTGCATGCTTTATTTTGCGCCCCGCTATGAACAAAAACGCCCCTCGTATTCTCAGAACGCGCCCCTTCTCGCCGCAGGATCTCGACCCCGACGCCCTCAAAACGCTCCGCAGACTCCGCGAACTGGGCTTCACCGCTTACCTTGTGGGCGGTGGCGTGCGGGATCTGTTGCTGGGCAGACGCCCCAAAGACTTCGACATCAGCACCGACGCGCGACCCGAAGAGCTGCACGATCTGTTCCGCAACTGCCGCGTCATCGGCCGCAGATTTCGCCTGGCCCACATGCTGTTTGCGGGCGGAAAGATCATTGAAGTCGCCACCTTCAGAGCCGCACCTCCCCAGCAGGGCAAAGCCGGTGCGCTGATCCTGGACGACAACGCCTTCGGCACTCCCGAAAGTGACGCCTTCCGCCGGGATTTCACCGTCAACGGCCTGTTCTACGACGCCGCCCAAAACGCCGTCATCGATTACGTGGGCGGCCTCGAAGATCTCGAAAAACGCCTCCTCCGCACCATCGGCGCGCCCAAAGTCCGCTTCGGCGAGGATCCCGTCCGCATCCTCCGTGGCGTTAAATTCGCGGCACGCCTGGGGTTAAACATCGATCCCGACTGCCTTGCGGCCATGAAGAGCGAACGATGGCGTCTGAGGGAAGCGGCGATCCCCCGCCTTCTGGAGGAACTCCTTCGCATGATGCTTGGGGGTGGTGCTGCGCGATCGCTGACCCTGATGCAGGATCTCGGTATCCTCGATCTCCTGATGCCTGAGGTTGCAGCCTTCATGGATGCGGCGAATGAGTCCGATTTGGCGCAGTTGATGGACCTCGCCTCCGCCCTCGATGCTCGCTATGAAGGACAACGTGAGACGCAGACTGCGGTGGCCTGGGCCGTACTCTTCTGGCCTCTTTATCGCAATATCCTGACCACCTTGCCGCGCCCCCCGTCCATCGATGAGCTCCGACAGATCGCTCACCTCCTTGTGGCGGCGGCTGCCCGCAGATTAGCGATCTCCAAACGCGATATCTCGACGCTGGTCTCCATCCTTGAGGGCCAGGTTCGCTACGATCCCGCAAGACCCGGTAAGCGCAGCCGCATCGGCAGGCACCCCTCGTTTGCAAGCCTCCTCGATTTCTCGGAGCTTCGATTCGAAGCCCACCAGATCTCGGAGCGCAAGATCGAAGGCTGGAGACAACTTCGGGGAGATGGGGGGCGCAAAAAGCGGGGCAGGTTCCGCAGGTGATATGGCTGGGGCAGCTGCTGATCCGAATCCCGCGAGCGGTGCTGCTTCTGGTAAATTCCCCAGGCCCGATGATCAGTCATCCATCCCGCGCAAACGCCGGGTGCGATGCTTGTCCCAAAAACGATATTTAGGGTTCGAACTGCGTATTTTTTGTAGCGCCCTTGCGAAGGCAAAGATACAGAGCGGCTGCTGCGGAAAAGCAATTGATAAACTGCTAACTGCTGAAATCAGCGACAGTTTTGGCCAGAAGATGCGAACAGATTCAGGGCTGATTTCGCGAAAAATATGGGGAGCGAAAACTTTTCTTGACGCCACAAAAGAATTTTGTAGGCTTCAGCTTGTTCAAAGATTTGCGAACGACTTGACTCGCATCTTTGGATTGCGTAGAGTAACCCACGTTTGTTGCCGATTTTTTGAGTTTCGGCTTTTGATGACTTCTAAGTGTGAAGGAGATTTCACATGTTTCAATTGAAGAATGTTCTCGTTCTTGCTGCTGGTGCCCTCTTTGCTGCTGGTCTGTCCGCCTGCGACAGCGACGATGATGACGATGACGATGGCGATGGCGGCAGCGACGATACTCCTGTCTATTCCGTCCTCAAGATCACCGACCTCGACAAGACGGACGATAACGACGGTACTTCCGGCGCTGATTTCTGCTCTATTCAGATCAAGTGCGGCGCTGATGGCAAGGCCGTTTCCGGCACTGCTTCTCTCAAAGTGGGTACTGGCGTTTGCACCGAAACCGTCAAGACTCACTGCGAAACTTCTGGCAACCGCTACGATGACGTCAGCAGGCTCAAGTTTGATGAATCCAACAAGTGCGAGAAGGCTCTCGATGTCGTCTCCATCGGTATCGACGGTGTGTTGACGGTGACTTACCAGGATAACCTGGCTGGCTGTGATGCCGTGATCGATGAATACACTCCTGCCAACAAGGACAAGGAAAAGTACCAGGTCGAGATCTGCACTGCTGATGGCAAGTGCCTGACTGCTAAGCCGAACCCCGCGACCGGTGGTTTTTCTGCTAAATTACCCACGGCCGCCGCTGCCGACGCCGAGTAATTCGTCTCGCGCAAGCGAACGATGTTAAAAAGGGAGTCTTCGGACTCCCTTTTTTTATGCCTGCATTGAGAGCGGCGCTTTTTTACACAAATTCGCGTTCGTGAGGCTTGCCTTTCGCATCAATCTTTTGTTTGCTAGACCTAAGAGGTCGATATGAGTCAAGCTGGCGCAACATGGGCAGGAAACGATTTATGTAAACTTTTTGAAGGCCCGACTGAGGACAATCTTGACGCGCATGCTCGCCAGATGCTCGTCAAATCGCGCGATTTTTTTAAAGAAGTGGATCGCTTGCTCAAATCGATTTCGCTTTACGGTTTGCAGCATCCCGCCATCAATCAGCTCAAAATGCGCGCTTTCGACGTGCTCACCGAGCTTCTGGAGCTCCAGGATGAGGTGGGTTTTGAAGTCGGCCCTTACGATTTTTTGCTTTACGATCAAAGTATTTACGAAGACGTCGGTGTAGAGAGCAGCTTCGTCTATAAGTTTTATCTCGATGGCATTCGGCGCATTTCCATTCGGAGGGGCGTGACGGTCGAGGAGATGCGCAGGCTGCTCGGGGTGGTGCTGAGCGACTGGCATGATCCGGCGCTTTTTGAAGACGACGCGGTGACGCTGTTTTGGACGCAGGCCTTTGAGCATATCCATTACACCGTCATGGAAAGCTTTCAAGACAACATCAAAGAGAGCGAGGCGCGGGCGCATTCGGTGGTGGGCATCATCGAGTCCGTGCGCAGGGGGGGGCAAATCTACGCGCGCAGGCCGATTTTTCGCGATGCGCATCTGGCCCTCGAAGCTTCGGATTTGGCGCAGTTTCAGGAAAATCCCTTTGCCCTCGACGAAATTTCGCTGGTGCGCCTGGCCAGTCTGATTCGCACTTACGATCGCGAAACCCTTGAAAAATTTATAGAAATCCTGTTTCGCGCAACGCTTCAGGGCATGGGCTCGCACGAGGAACGCCAGGAACGCGTGGTGGGGCTTTTCGATCGCATCGCGCGCCTGCTGCTCTCTTCGGGGCGCATCGACGAACTGGAGCGCCTGTTGCGCAAAATCCGCCTCCTCAAAGGGCCAGACGGCGTTTCGCTCCCGATCAATGTGGCGGTCATCGAAAAAATCCTGGGCATGTGGTCGGATCGCGAGTTTATTGAGACCCTGCTCGCTTATTTTGATGCGCCCGATTGCCCGTTCTGGGCTTCGGTTTTAGAAATCTGCAAGATGCTCAACGCCGAGGCGGCTTATAAAATCGTGGATTGCGCCGATCGCATTCAGAATGCCGCCTACCGCAAATCGCTGCTCGACTGGTTGCCCGAGCGCCTGCTCGGCCAGGAGCTGCGCGTCGCCCCGCTGTTAAAGATGGTTTCTGAAGATGTGGCGCATATGCTGCTTCACGTGATCCTGCGGCCACCCTGGTTGTTTCAGACCGCGCAGCTCGCCATGGAAAGCCGCTTTGCGTCGGTGCGTTACGCGGGCATTTCGGCCCTTACGGATTGCAGGGAACCCGGTTTCGATGCGCTCATTCTTTCGGCGTTAAAGGACGATGCGCGCAAGGTGCGGGGGAAGGCGCTGCAGATTTTAATGAAGAATCCCCAATGCAGCCTCTCCGCTTACCTGATGGAGTCGATTGATAAAAAATCTTTTGATTCTGCGCCGTTAGAAGAAAAAAGACGGTTTTTTCTTGCGGTGGAGCGCTGCGGTGCGCCCGACGACTGGCTGCTCAAACAGTTTCACACGCATTCGCTGCTTCGTCGATCGGCTCTGGCCGAAAGGCGCCATTGTGCAGCCATCGCACTGGCGGTTCGGGAACATCCTCAGGCCAAGGCGCTGTTTGAAGCCTGCATTCAGGGGCTCTTTCAGCCCAAAATCGTGGTCGAAGCCTGCGTTTGGGGGGTTACTTATCTGGCCTGCGAGCCATTGGAGCGCGAGCGGCAGCGGCAGGCGTTCTTCTTTAGCAGCGAGGAGAAGGCATCGTGACCGAAATGAACAGCTGGGCGGGCGCGCTCGGTTTTTTGCGCGAGGTGGAGGATACCCAGCGCAACCGTTTTGATCCCCTGGCGCGCAATCTGGTCAATGCGCTCTTCGTGCTTTGGCGCTCGGGCTGTATGCACGACATCGACAACGACGCGATGATGCCGCCCTGCGAAGCGCTCATTTCTGCGGTCAACGGCTACCTGTCGCTCTATAACGAAGACGTCGCGCTGCAGCTGGTGGACGACAACTTTTTCCTCAACAAGCGCATCATCCATCTCGACTATTCGACCTTCGAGAATGTGCGCTATCTCCGCAGAATCTTTCACTTTTTAAAGATCGATGAGCTCGCGTTTACAGCCCCTCTGGATTTGCCCGCATGCAAGCGCTTTGTGCTTTGTTTTTTGGATACGCTGCACGGCGGGCAGCCCGCAACCGACTGGCAGTTGCCCGGCATCAAGCTGAGCGTGATGGATGCGGCCAATGTGCTGGAGCAGCTGGTGACGGACGATCCCCGAAGCCAGGTGCTGAATACCTACGCCTCCGGATTGCTGTTACTGCGCCAGTTTATTAACGATTTGCGAAAAGGTCGTTCGCCCCGGCATGTGCGCGTCAAGCGGCTCTGCATGGATCTGATCGATCTCAATCCCCGCTATCACGCGCTGTTGCTCGCCCTCATCCATCTCGAGGCCTATAAAGGGAATCTGTTCTGCCATATGCTCAATACGGCGGTGATGGCGCTGGTCTTCGGGCAGCGGCTGGGACTGATCAAGCAGACGCTGGTCGATTTGGGCATGGCGGCTTTTCACCATGATCTCGGCTGGGCATTGGTGGGGCGTCTGGGCGAGGAGGCGACTGGCGACGTGGTGCTCGGCATCGACGGCGTGGAGCTTTCGGGCGATGCGGAAGATATGGATAAGCAGCGCATGCAGGTGGTGCAGGCCTTGCTTCACGCGGGCGGTTTTAACGAGGTCGTGGTCAACCGGCTCATCGTTGCCTATGAATGCCAGGTGGAACCCGATCGCGCGCCAAGTCATCTTTATTACAGCGAAATCAACGCGAGCTTTATGACTCAGGTGGTGCGCATCGCGAGCGCTTACGACGACTGGACCACCCCCAGAAAAGGGCGCCCCGCATTGCCGCCCGATCTCGCCATGAAGCGGATCCTGGACGACGGCGGCCAGGTCTTCGATCCCTTCATCGCCAAAACCTTTGTCAACTGCATCGGCCTCTACCCCGTGGGGACCTTCGTCGAGCTCGATACCGGCGAAAAGGCGATGGTCGTCAATTTGCCCAGCAACCCCGTCCATTATCACCGGCCTCAGGTCAAGCTGTGCACCGACAGCATGGGCAAGGTTCTGCCGCACGGCGAGCTGGTTGATCTCGATAAAAAACGACCGAATGGTCAATACTTACGAACCATTGAACGTTCGGTGGATGCGCGCGAATATGGCCTGAGCATCGCGCATTTCTTTTTTGGGGCGTGAGCGTTTATAGACGAAAAAGCGCTGTGCGGTTAGCATAGGGCGTTGATTTGAAGGAGAGATTGCGATGATGGATCAGGCTGAATTGGCGCAACGCTTTCAGGTGATGGGGGATGCGCTCGCGGCGCGCGGGCATCGCGTGGTGGCGGCAGAAGCGCGTTCCCGGCTCGAATTGGGCGAGGTTGAAAGCTCGATTCACTTTTTGGAAGAGGCGCGAAATCAGCTTCACGAGGAGGTGATCGCACCGGTCATCGCAGGCTTGCGCGAATTTTTTGGTCGCGGTGAATCGGCGGCGGCTTTAACGCGTGATCCCCATTGGAAGGCGGCTGCAGACAAAGACAGCCAGGCAGCCGAAAAGATTGCCCAATTAACGGAAGGTTGCGATTTCCAGGCGCTTTTGACCTGCGCACAGCAATTGAGCGCGCCCGAATCAGCGGCTGCAGCAAAACCGGTGGAGCAAAAGCTGGTGCCCGCAGCGGTCGAAGTGCAGCCTCAGATGCCCGAGCAAAAGCCCTTCGAAAGCCCTGTTGCAGCGATTCAACAGCCCGAATTGCAGGCACGTTCGGACGTTCAGCCCGCTCAGTCGCAGCCTGATCAAAAAGCGGTGCCAGAGGGAACTGTTGCGCCCACGCTGGGCGACATGCTCAAAGAAGAATTGCCGCCCGTGGCCGAAAAAGCGTCTGCTCCTGCGCCTGCGGTTGCACCCCTTCGCGCCGAGACGCCTTCATTTGATGCGCCGACCTTTATTCCCGTTGCTCCGAAGATGATTGAAAAAGGCGGCAAGAATTCTCAAAAGAAGCTGGTTGTGGTGGGCGCCATCGGCTTAGGCCTCATCGCCATCGGCCTCATTTGCCTGTTTGCCCTCTGAACGCCCCGCCAGCTCCCTCTCTAAAATTACAATCCGAACATTTACGCCAGGATGCGGTTGATGTCGCGTTCTGCCTGGACCGGTGCATCTGAAAGACCGCCGACGGTGGCCAGAAAGCTCGGCGCGTGGGCGATTTGAATGGGCCAGACATGCAGCGTCTGTCCCTGGGTCAGTTGGTCTAAATGCCATTTGATTTCGGGATGTTGGACGCTTACAGGAGTGAATGCGGCCAGGGATTCGGTATCGATTCGGCCCGGACTGTGCGCGATGAGCAGGCCGTCCTGATCGGCAATGAAAGCGGCCAGGCAACCGCGTTTGTAGGCGAGATGGTCAAGGTAATAGCGCAGGGCTACGGGTTTTTCTTCGCTTCGACGCTGTCGACGTTCGATCATCATGTACTCCTCAGCATGTAGTCTGAGAGAGCATAATGTGGTGTGTGGTAAGCGCCAAATTTTTTATGCGGTCAAAGAAATTGCGTCTTCGATGATCAGATCGGGGATGTCGTCCCAGATGGGGTAGAGCCATTGGCCGTCGGCGCGGATGAGGCCGCCTTCGAGCGCGCGTTCCACCTTTTTGCCCGCGCGATTCTGGCAGTTCGCTTCGTCAATTTTTTGATTGATTCGGGCGATCGTCGCCTCATCGGCCAGCTTTAAGGGTGCGCGCGTTTCGGGACAAACCAGCAGAGAGAGCAGTTGAGCATCGAGAGCCATCGAAAATCTCCTTACAAAAAATCTCTTTAAAAATGCACCCTTTTTGAGCGTTTGGCAAGGGGGGGAACAGCTTCTTGACAGTATCCCACATGACCATACAATTGCTCCGTTTGCATGGAGGTGGGGTTGTGACCGATACAGCGATGGCACAGGACGTTAATGGCCGAAACGGCCGAGCGAAACTGGAATTAAGCGTTTTGGAGACTCCGAGAAGGCGAGCGGAAGATCGTCAGGCCGATGCGCTGCACAGCGAAGTTTTAGGCATCGTGATTTTAGCGGTGGGACTCTGCTTGTTCCTGGCGTTGATCTCTTCGCAACCTCAGGATATTCAAAACGAATTTCATGGTCAGACCCAAAACTGGATCGGGCCGGTCGGAGCTCATCTGGCCGATATGGTGCAGCGCTTTTTGGGCCTCTCGGGATTCTTGCTGCCGCTGGCTTTGGCCTGGCCGGGCGTTTGCTTCTTTATTGGCCGTCGGGTGCGTATTCGCTGGATAGATGTGATTTGTTATCCTGTGATGCTCACCTGCGCTTCTACCCTCGCTTACATCTGGCTCAATGGTGGCTTCGTTTTTCATTATAAGGCGGGCGGGATTGTGGGCGCCTACAGCGCCGAGATTCTTCAGGCTTTATTTGGAGTTACGGGGACTTACATCATCATTTATGCGACGCTTTTGCTCGTGCTGCTGATGACGACGCGCGTGAGCCTGATGTCGCTGCTGAAGCGTCTGCGCCCGGAACCCAAAGCGCAAGCGATTCCGGCGATTCAAAATGAGAGCGTGGCTGCGGCCAGAATCGTGGAAATGGCAGAACCGGAGCCTGCAAAAGAAAAGTCCGCAACGCCCGGATTATTCGAGCGCTTCGCGATGTGGCGCCGCGAGCATGCCGAAAAGCGCATGGCTCAGAAAGCGGAGAAGGCGGAGCTTAAGGCTCAGCAGGCAGCCGAAAAGGCGGCGCGAAAGGCTCAGAAAGAGGCCGAGAAAGAGTCAGCGAAGGCAGCCAAAGCGGCAAAGGCGGCCAGGGTGGTGCAAGCGGAGCCGGTCACCTCGGAGCCCTCGATCATCGATGTGGAATTCAGCGAGATGCAATCGCCGATCATGCTGCCCGAGCCATCGGCCGAAGTCTCCAAACGCAAAAAGACCGCTTTACCCAAAGTCTGCACCAACGCTTCGCAAACCTCCGGCCGCTTTGAACTGGGTGGCGCTCCGGCTTACAACCGAGAAGAGGGCTTCCGCTTTAAGAGCAAAAAGTCCAATGATTTCGCGTATGAAGATTCTTTTGATTTGAACAGCAGTGGGGTAGGGGAGGGGTCTTTCGACGTCTCCGATGCCGATTCCGATACGCTTTTGGCGCCCTGTATCGTCGACGCGCCGGCATCTTCGGTGGAGATGCGCGAGGCGCCCAGGCCTCAGCTGGCAAGTCGAAAACCGGTGTCCGAGCCTTACGAAGAGCGTCCCCTGGCTACGGTTGCGGCTTCTGCGGCTTCCTCTTTGCCCGAGGAGTCCCGGTTTGAGGTGAACCCGGCTGCAAAGGCACCCGCAGCCAAGCCCGAAGAAGACGAATATACCTTGCCATCGCTGAACTTGCTGAACGCCATCAAGACGGTGCGCGCGGAGGTCAATCGCGAGTATTTGCTCTCGCAGGCCGAGCGTCTGGCCGAGGCGCTCTCGATGTTCCATGTGCGCGGGCAGGTGACGGAAATCCATCCCGGACCCGTGATCACCATGTACGAGTTTAAGCCGGATTCGGGTACAAAACTAAGTAAAATCACGGGGTTGTCGGACGATCTGGCGATGGAGCTTGCGGCGGTCAAGGTGCGCATCGTGGCGCCGATTCCCGGTAAGGGCGTGGTCGGCTTTGAGCTGCCCAACAAGACCCGCGAGATGGTGCTCCTGCACGAGGTGCTTTCGGCCGACGAGTTCGTCAACGGCAAAGATTTCTTGCCGCTCGCGCTCGGCAAAGACATCGAAGGTCAGCCTGTGGTCACCGATTTGGCCAAAATGCCTCACCTTTTGGTGGCCGGTACCACGGGGTCCGGTAAGTCGGTGGGCGTCAACGGCATGATCGTGAGCCTGCTTTACCGCTATCGCCCCGAAGACGTGCGTTTCATCATGATCGATCCCAAGATGATCGAGCTGAGCGTTTACGACGGCATCCCGCATTTGCTGCTGCCCGTGGTCACCGATTCCAAGAAGGCGGCGATGGCGCTCAAATGGGTGGTGGACGAGATGGAGCGCCGCTACGAGCTCATGAAGAGCGCGGGCGTGCGCGAGATGCGCAGCTACAATAAAAAAGCGCAGCAAATCAATCCCACCAACGCGGTTTCGGTCGATGCGGACGGCAACGAGATTCCGCGCAAGCTGCCTTACATCGTGGTCGTGATCGATGAGTTTGCGGATTTGATGATGGTGGCGGGCAAGGAAGTGGAGCAATGTGTGGCGAGGATCGCGCAAAAAGCGCGCGCTGCGGGCATCCACGTGATCCTGGCGACGCAGCGCCCCACCACCGACGTGATCACCGGTGTCATCAAGGCGAACTTCCCTACGCGCATCGCATTTCAGGTTTCGAGCGGCATCGACAGCCGCACGATTTTAAACACCCAGGGCGCCGAAAACCTGCTCGGCAAGGGCGACATGCTCTTTATGCCGCCCGGGACTTCGTCGCTGACGCGCGTACACGGTGCCTATATCTCCGACGACGAGGTGCATGCGGTGGTCGAGTTCATCAAGGCCCAGAGCGAGCCTGAGTATCTCGACGAATCGGTGGTGTTCTCTGATGGTGAGGATGCGGATTCGGGCGATGAGGCGGCCGACGATGGCGGCGACGATCGCTACGAGGAAGCGGTGCGTTTGGTTGCGGCCGAAGGCAAGGCGAGCGCGAGCCATCTGCAGAGGCGCATGTCGCTCGGATACAACCGCGCTGCACGCCTGATCGATCAGATGGAGCACGACGGTTTAATCGGCCCTGTCAATGGCTCTAAGCCCAGGCAAATCAACAAGGTTTCGATCAACGAGCTGATCAGCCACTGGGACGGTCTCTGCTGAGCCGGATGCGATTGAAGGGGGATTGCTGAGGCGAAGGCAGGCGTCTCAGCAGCAGATAAAAAAATACCCTCTCAACAGATTGCTGAGAGGGTAGCGGGGTTGACGGGACTTGAACCCGCGGCCTCTGGCTTGACAGGCCAGCGCTCTAACCAGCTGAGCTACAACCCCAAAAATGGGGCAAAAAACCAAGTTTGAAGAGCCAAAACTTGGCGGGGTTGACGGGACTTGAACCCGCGGCCTCTGGCTTGACAGGCCAGCGCTCTAACCAGCTGAGCTACAACCCCACATT
>JAEEGL013350893.1_pt1 | contig 17698 bp, 14 predicted proteins | sample 9134231 | NCBI WGS metagenome assembly JAEEGL01 (sample SAMN16246548, study PRJNA631951) | gut metagenome | biome: gut microbiome; feature: rumen; material: fiber-attached | host: Bos | place: Iran: Karaj | collected 2018-10 | reverse complement strand
ACATTAAGAATGAAGATGATCTCTGGAAGAACTTTAAGTATATTTTAGAGCAGAACAACAAGAGTAAGCTTAATGATCAGCCTCTTAGTGAATCGGAATTTGCCAAGATAAAAAATGACGTGTCGCATGCTTCTTTTTATGACGCTGGTAAATGGCTTGTTGGAGAAAATGGAAAGGTATATGTTCATGTTCAAAGGGGAAATGAGACACTTCACCTTGTAGTCATGAACAACGAGCATATTGCAGGAGGTTCTAGTACCTATGAAATAATAAATCAGTATCAGTCCTTCGGTGAAGAGGAGAATATTCATACTAGGGATAGGCGTTTTGATGTTAGCCTTTTAATTAATGGAATACCTTTGATTCATATTGAACTTAAGAATAAAGATAATTCTTACATGGATGCTTACCGCCAGATTAAGAAATATATAGGTGAAGGAAAGTTTCGTGGGATATTTTCAAATGTTCAAATGTTTGTTGTAAGTAATGTGGTTGATACAAAATATTTTTCAGCTGCAAGAGATACAGAACTTAATAAGAAATTTCTTACTGGTTGGATTAATAGTGAGAATATTCCGGTTTGTGATTATCTCGAATTTGCAAAGGCTGTTTTAAGGATACCTGAAGCACATGAGATGGTCACAAAATATACTGTTTTAGATAATGATAAGAAGAAATTATTAATTTTAAGACCTTATCAAATTCATGCCATTGAAGCAATGAGAGCAGCTTCTAAAAAAGGGAAGTCTGGATTTATATGGCATACTACTGGTTCGGGAAAGACAATGACATCTTATAAGGCTACTAGAAACCTCTTAATGGATATTCCTTCAATCGATAAGACAGTTTTTTTGATTGATAGAAAAGATCTTGATATGCAAACCAAGGGAGCATTTCAGTCTTATGCAGATAATGATACAATAGATGTTGATGATACCGAAGATGTTAATGGTCTAATAAAGAAGCTGTCAAACGGTGATAGACAAATGATTGTTACAACACGCCAGAAAATGCAGATCATGTTAAATAATAGACTTAAAGAAGGTACTATTACGTATCAAAGAATTAAGTCTTTAAAGGTGGCTTTTGTAGTTGATGAGTGTCACAGAGCTGTTACACCATTAACAAAACGTGAAATTGAAAAGTTTTTCAGTAATTCTTTGTGGTTTGGATTTACAGGAACACCTATTTTTAATGAAAACAGGTACGAGCAAAAAGGTGATTTGGCACAGACTACTGAAGAATTATATGGTCCATGTTTGCATTATTATACTATAAAAGAGGCTATCCATGATGGAGCCGTTTTAGGTTTTAATGTTGAAAATTTAGGGCCGAAAGATATAAAAGTTGAAGAGGAAGATGCATATTACCACAGTGATAAGCACATCAGAAGTGTTCTTAATGTAATACTGAATCAGTCAATGTCAAAATTTGGCATGCAGAATGGCAGAGGACAGACCTATGAAGCCATGCTTACTGTTGAATCGATTGCTATGGCACAGAGATATTATGATATGCTTCTTGATATAAAAGAAGGTAAAGATGAATTAAAAATATGTGATGAAGTAAAAAAGGCTTTACCAGATTTTCCAAGGGTTGCAATTACTTTTTCTGTTTCTGAAAATGATGAAGTCTCTATCATTAATCAAACTGCAATGGATAGATATTTAAGCTATTACAATAAGCTTTATGGAACAAGATACGGAATGGATGGAATAAATGCGTATAATGGTAATTTAAATGATCGTTTGGCGCGTAAGGATAAGCGTTATTTTGATAGGGAACAACAAATTGACCTGGTAATTGTAGTAGATAGATTATTAACAGGTTTTGATGCTCCTTGTTTATCTACTTTATTTATTGACCGACCTATTATGCCACCTCAAGGTCTTATTCAGGCGTTTTCTAGAACTAACCGTTTATTCGATCAGAATAAGGAATATGGTCAAATTGTCACCTTTAGAGATCCTAAAGAATATAAGAAAAAGATCAATGAAGCTCTTGTTTTATATTCGAAAGGTGGTTATGGTCATGCTTTAGCAGAAGATTGGGAAACTGTTTTTAATAATTTCAGAATTTCGCTAAGAGCTTTAAGAGCACTTGCACCTCAGCCTTCTGATGTTATGTCTCTTTCTAAAAAGCAGAAAAAAACATTTATAAAACTTTTTAGAGATTTGGATCATGATTATGCACATCTAAAATCGTTTTCATGCTACAGGCCAGTAGTTGTAGAAGAATTTAACTTTTCTCAAGAAATATATGATGAATATGCGGCTGTGTATAAAAACGTTATGGAGGAATTAAAGGAAGGAAAATCAGACGGTGAAGAGGAAGATCCAATTACAGGAGACTATGATTTAATGGCCTTTAGTAAATTTAAGGTAGATTTTGAATATATTGTTGAACTTTTGCAGGGCTTTGTAGATTTGTTGAATCAAGATGAAAAGGATTATGATGAAACAGAGTTTGAAAAGAAGATATTAGAAATAAGAGCAGTTATTGAAGAATTTGCGGAAAATAATGAAAAACTCAGTTCTTTACTGTTAACTGTTCTCGAGGATATTGAAAATGATAAGAGTAAATTCTTAGGACAGGATATTTCAGTTATTATTAATCAAATGCGTTATACAGCGATTGATAAGGAAATTGAAAAGTTTTCTTCAAAGTGGTTTGTAAACTTTGATGTTGTTAAATACGAGGCATTAAATTATAAGGATGGCGAATTAGCGAATGAAAATAAACTCAAAGATGAAGCTGATTATGCCGCCTATAAAGAAGCAACGGGCAATCCAATTCCTAAGTTTAAATTTAATACTGCCTTAGTAAAAGATTTCAAAGAAACATTGATGGCTGAAATAGAGGAATTAATCTAGTCCATTCATTATAATGTTCAAATTATCCTAGATGCAATTTTACCAAGAAATTAATTAAAAATTAAATATAAATAGATTCTTATATACTTAAAAGGAGTTAATAATGGCAGATATCAAGTACGAAATCAAAGAAGAAATTGGAGTTCTTTCTGAAAATGCGAAGGGATGGAGAAAGGAACTCAATCTCATCAGCTGGAATGATGCAGCACCAAAGTATGATCTTCGCGACTGGGCGCCAGATCATGAGAAGATGGGTAAGGGGATTACTCTTACAGCTGCAGAAGTTAAAGAACTTAAGAAATTACTTGAAAAAAATAGCGATTTATAAAATGTTTTGTCAGAAAATGACAAATGAAAATGACAAATGAAAATGAATTTAGGAGGATTTTTTATGAGTAGAGTGAGTTTCGGTGCAAAACCTATTATGTTTCCACAGCCGGTTCTTATTATAGCTACCTATGATGAGAACGGTGTTCCTAATGCAATGAATGCAGCGTGGGGTATTACAACCGATTTTAATGAAATTACTATTAGCCTGTCAGAGCATAAGACAACTGACAATCTTAAGGCACGTAAGGCTTTTACTGTAAGTATGGCAACAGAAGATCAGGTAATTGCCTGTGATTATGTTGGTATTGAATCAGGTAGAAAGGTACCTGATAAATTTGCAAAGGCTGGTTTTCATGCCACAAAGAGTGAATTTGTAGATGCTCCTTTAATAGATGAATTGCCTATGGCACTTGAATGCAAGGTAAAGAGTTTTTCAGATGGAATTCTCATTGGTGAAATTGTTAATGTTTCAGCTGATGATAGTGTTGTTACTGATGGAAAAATTGATCCTAAAAAATTAAAACCTATTACCTTCGATCCTTCTAATAATGCGTATATCGGTCTTGGAGAGAAAGTCGGAGAAGCTTTTAAGGATGGTGCAAAGCTAAAATAAGTAATTGATACCGTTTCTAAAAGAACAAAGAGAACCTAATGCAGTTACAGTCCAACCATCCGGGACAGAACGTTTTACGAGTTGTTATATAACATAGTTCCACCAGAAGCTTTATATGGTTTGCTCGATGTATTTGGAAAATCAAACTGGGTGGACCAGTAATCATATAAAGCTTGTAATTGCTGAAATAAATTATCATTTATCTTTTTGAGAGGGGTTTAAGAATAAGGAGAAAAGCGTATGAAATACACAGTAAAACAACATGGACGTAGTGTTGAGTTGTCTGAGGCGAATAGTTCTATTCTTGTTTATAGAATCCCATATCAGGATTTGGCGAATGGACTTGATGGGACTTTGAAAATTAAGAATAAGTTCATTGTTTATATTTTATTTGGTGAAAGTGAAACCAGCAAGGATGTTATTTATGTTGGAAAATCAAAAAATGGACTAAAGAATAGACCAACTTCTCATGAAAACTTATATGATCACTGGGATTATTGTTATGTGCTTACTCAGTTTGAAGAAAGAACTTTTTTCAATGATGGGACAATTCAGTACATTGAAGATCAGGTTAACAAGAGAGTCAATGATATAAATCATTACGAGAATAAGACAAGCGTTACCACAGGAGGAACAGCAAATCGTAATGATGAAGAGGATTGCGATGAGTATTTGCAGAAGGCATATCTTATGTTGGATGTTCTTGGATTGGATCTGATTACCTTTATGCAGGATGATTCGGAAGCTGGTGACGATAGTAGTGATTCGCAGGCTGATGGAACTGTGCCTGATGGTATCTATCATATGTCAAGAAGACTAAAGAGTTGGGGAAATAAAATAGTAAAAGGGCAGATGCAGGTGGCAAATGGTAAATATATCCTTCTGAAAGGAAGTGATGTATGCCCCAATGAAGGCAAGGGGCTGTTTGATGCTGTGCGAATAAAACGAGAATCTGCAAATGTGGCTGATAACATCTTGCAAGAAGATGTTGTTTTTTCGTCACCTACAGGTCCGGCAGTCTTTGCATTAGGATGTTCTGCTAACGGATGGACCACATGGAAAACTGATAATGGGGATGCTATTGATAAATATAGAAATCATTGATTTGTAACATATAGAAAGACGGGGATGTTTTTGCACAAAATGTAAAAAACATGAAGCTTGGGTTCAAGATACATTTTGATACATTTTTAAGAAAGGAAATGTTTATGGGTGATTATACGTTTAAGCTATCTGATGTAATTGATAAGACAGATATTGAACATGACAGTATAGCACTGATTCGGCATACAAGGAGCCATGAAAATTTTCGGAAAGTTTGGGATTCGGGCATAGATTACTTTGAGATGTATCAAAGAATTCAGCCGGAAAACTATTTTCACGGGAAAGAGTATGTTTTTTCATTTGTGGGAGAGACAAAGGCTACTGCAAGGTTCATCGCTGTATATAGGGTCAATGGTGTTAAAAGGCTAAAGAAGTCCTATGTTAGTAACGATTATTGGGAGCAGTTTGGTGATATTCATGATTTAAAGAAAGATTACTACTACGATCTTGAAAAACTGGATATCCTGGCTGACTTGCAAGATAGGCTTGTGATAGACTACGGCGGAACAAGGAATATTGTTCATGTAAAGTGGAATACGATTGCAGAAAAGCCAGTTGTTGGTATTAGTAGCCGTGTCTTTGAGGGATATGAGAATGTCATTTGGAAATTCTCGGATCTTGAGAAATATATCGGTCATGAAGATATATATAGCGATCTGTATATGGCGCTTTCATCCGTAAATGGTGTGTATCTGATCATAGATACGGTGGATTATGGTCAATACATAGGCTCCGCATCGGGAAGTGATGGTATATGGGGTAGATGGAGAGATTATCTTAAGACAAACGGAACAGGCGGCAATAAAAAGCTGAGGGAGCATTTAGAGAAAAATCCGGGCAGATACAGAAAGCTTCAGTTCACGATACTCGAAGCTATACCACGGACGGGAAACGAGACGAAGGATAAAGAAACAGCTCAGAAACGAGAAGCATGGTATAAGAGAAAACTCATGACTCGGAATGAAGAGACTGGGTTGAACATGAATTAAAAATCATCACCGATATGGGGGGAATATCATTTGAGAAAATGATATAAAATGAAATGTTACAAATATGCAAAGAGCGTGAGTAATAACGCCCTTGCAAGTGATAGAGACCTTTTTATGGTACATAATGGATGGTAGATTTTTATCATAGAATAATCAATAGAACTATACCACTAATGTGACAGTGGTGACATTCATAAAGGAAGGATGCCGGGTATGAGCACAATTGATACCTTGAACTCACAGTATGATAGAGTAAAAAAGAACATAAGCGTATTGGAAACATACGACAGAAAGGTGTCTAGTATTCAAAATGATTCTAAAGTAACTTCATCTGAGAAAGTTGCTAAATCAATTGAATTGATATCAAAGATGATGAATGAGGTGGATTGTTCCTCGTACAGACTTGTAATGACTTCTACAGAGCTGGGAAAACAGTACACTGAATGTATTGAAGCTATAGACCGATTCAAAAGCGATTTAATCAGAACTTCCGGCAAGGATGCAGCAAGTACCAAATCAAATCAGGAAGCTGTCAAAATCGCTCAAATTAACTATGCCAAGCTTAAAGAGAAGATAATGCAAGAGGATGGATATAACGCAGATTCAGTGGAGGGAATCAATGGACTGCTTTCCATGTGTATTGGTGACGCAATTAAGTCGGAGGAGACAAAGAGCGAAGAGCTTATTGCACAGGCTAAAGAGATATTAGGGAAAGAATATTCTGTTGTTTTAAAGAAAAGCGATCCAGTGCAGATGGAGGACACGCTTCCAGACGATTTTCTAGTAGCAAGACTCCCATTAAAATCTGTGTCACAAAGGATATTGAGGGATATTGGCGTTTCAAGTTCCTATGAAAATGTAAGTACAAATCTCAGATCCCAGGGAAACGTTATTGTATGCACAGATTTTCAGCATATGGCTGATGAGAGTATTGATGCTTTTGTAATCGCATATGTACTCAGGGTTATTGAGACCTTTCCGCTGGGAACAGTTAACGTACACATATTTGATGATAATACCAACTACTTATACAAGAGGTTAAATAACAGTTTTCAGGCGGAGACATCCGGAGAAGCAACAAAGAAAACAGTTCAGATTCATACAAGTTTGTCTGATTTAGAAGTCTTTAGAGATGTGAACTGTGAGGATATATTCAAGAAAACATCTACAGACAAACCGGATTTATATGCCGTATACGATGATGATAAGTCTGATCCATTCAATCTTATTGTATTGAGAGATGGATTCATTGATGGTAGTGGATATGCTTCATCTGATGCTCTTGATGTTATTAACTCATTGACAAAGCCCGGTGGAGTTGGGCATAAATGTGGATTAAGATTTTTGATAATAGACAATAGCATATCATTTGAAAAAAATCTGGCACCAAATAATAAGTTTTTGATCGAAACTATTCAGAAAAACTGCAGCTTGAGATTTGATTATATCGATGGCAGTTTCTCGGTTGGCGGCAGGCCTGCGGATGTATTAACAGTAAGTGAAGATTTGGATGTTTATACACAAGAAAGGTCAAGATACATTGCGGAACTTATTAACAATAAAGAGAAAAGCTATGTGACATTGGATGATGTATCTGCCACTGAGAAATCCGAGAAAGTAGGGAATATCATGTATATCCCTGTCGGGAAATCTGGCAGTAATACGGTTGAATTGCCATTCAGCTGCAATGACGTAGATGGGACGGTTGCCGGTCAGTGTATAGGATATATGGCAATCGGTCAAAGTGGATCGGGTAAATCATCATTTTTCCATAGCGTAGTTCTTAACGGATGTCTGAGATATTCACCCAGGGATTTGCAATTCTGGCTTCTTGATTTTAAAAATGGTGGGGCGTCTTCAAAGTACAGTAATTGCGGAATTCCGCATATTAGGATAATTGCGGAAAACAATAAAATTGATGATGCTCTTTGCTTATTCCAAATGATACTCGAAGAGATGGAGAGAAGGAGCAAAGCCTTTAATGACTCATTCACAAATAATATCGTTGAATATAACGAGAAAGCAGATGCAATCGGTGAGGAACACTTTCCGAGAATACTTATCGCAATTGATGAAGTGCAGGAAATATTCCGTGAGGACAATGCATCCGAACTTCAAAAACTGATTTCATCTGTTTCTGCACGTATGCGTTCAGCCGGGATGCATTTCGTTATGGTGGCACAGAATCTTAGTGAGGGAAAATCTTATATGTTAAAGGATGCATTCCTGCCAAGTGCTACAGGAAGAGTATGCTTCCGAGTTGCGCAGGATATACCACGTGATTCCGGCTATGAGGATGATTATATACAGAGAAGGCAGGAGATAGCTGAGCTTAAAGCAGGAGAGGCTTATGTTAGTTATGGAAAAGATACAATAAAGAAAGTAAAGATGGCATATGTTTCTCCGCAGGATATGAGTGAAAAATATTTTGCTGATATTTGCAAAATGTATCCGGAATATTCGGATCAGAGACCTTTGGTGATTGGGTCTAAAAAAAGATTGTCAATTACTTCTATGCTTCAGGGAGTTAGGACAGTTGAACAAACTAAAAAGAAGAACAAATTAGAAGGAATAATGAAACACTTTACCAAATCTGTTGCAAAGCAGGCTACTGAAAGCAGTTATCTTTCGGAGATGGAAAGTCTTCATTCAATGAACGATTGTAATGAGGCATTGATTGGTGAAGATGTATATCGTATGTCTCCGTGGAAGATAAAGTTTTCACAGCATGAGAATTCTTCCGCTTTATTGCTTGGAAGTGATAAGAGAATAGCATCATCATTATGTGCTTCTGTTGCTGTGTCTCTCATAAGACAGAATGTTGAAGTACATCTATTCAATGGAGATAGGACAAAAATAGCAGAAGGCGGAGAAAGCCTGCCACATCCGTTTATGTTTGTCTGCCAAAATATAGCTTCAAGTGGTATAAGCCAAGTGAGCAATCATAGGCTTGATCAGCTTAAGGATGTTTTGAAAAAAACATATTCAGAATATCTTAAACGGCAGGCTTTAGTACAGAAAGCAGAGGATGAGGATCCTGTTTTTAAGCCATTATTCATAGTGATAAACGATTTGTTCGGTATAGAGAGCTTTAGCAATAATGACATCATCGAAAGTGATTCTGGAAGTAGTGATGCTCAGGCGACATCGGGCAGAGGTTTTAATTTTGACTATGATGTTTTTGAACAGAATAATTCTTCCGGGAAAGAGGAAGGACAGTTTAGAGAAGGAATACAGAACATAATGAGAGTTCTGCTTAAAAATGGGTACAGATACAACATGCATGTTGTCCTGGCAATAAAAGGTGATCCCGCTACATGGAGAACTTCTCGGATTACATCAGATGTAAGCAATATTGTAATGTTTAATGACGCATATGATTATGCGGATCAGGTTGAGAATGCATATTATCTAAAGGAAATGCTTAAAAATATTTCAAATGATGGTTGTGATGAGACGATGGCTGTGTCTGTTACCCGTAAATCATTCAGTAAGATCAGACCTATCATTTATAAGATGAATGAGCAGCAGGAATATGATGCTTTAGCAAAACTTGTCAAGGGAGAATGAGTATGAAGAAACTGTATGAGAACATTGAAAACATTCATATCAAGGGCGGAATTGGTCAGCTTTCAGAGGTTGTCCGTGTTATGGATATAGCGCTTCAGAACATTGCAGACAATACAGAGCAACTTACCGGGTATCTCAGCAAATACAGTGCGTCCAATAAGGGTGCTCAATATGACAAGGTAGTAAAGACATCGCTTAGGCTTAGGGATGAACTATTCCAGATGTCTCAGGAACTAAATGATATGCAGAATCAAATTGTCATATATCAGAATAAAATGTACAGATATGAGGATATGACAGAAACGGCATCAACTCCAAATCCGTATCTTGTTACAAAAAAACAGGTAAATGTAGATACTACGATTATGCAGTTTAATAGAACAGATATGATGGAGCTGGCTGCAACTTTAAGGAACTATAGCGAGCGGGTTTATCACCATATGAAAACTATCATTGAGAAAAAGAACTCAATAGCTTCTGTTTGGAAAGATCCGCAATATGATGATTTTGCAGAGTTTATAGAGGAAATAAAGCGAAATGTAGTTGAGGCTTTGAAGGTTTATGAGGACTATGTAATCTACCTTGAGGACAAAATTAAGGAGTTGAGCTGATAAATGGATATAAAATTTGATGCGATTGCTGCAGAACAGCTAATAAAACAGATGGACAAATATTGCCGAGGTGTCCAAAAGGAGACCAGGGATTTGCTTGATATAATGAAGACTTCCGGCGGATGGAACGATAATCAAAAAAAAGCGTTTGAATCTAATATCAATGAATTGGCCGGTGATTTAAATCAGGCACTGCGAATGGAAGCTGATTATATGAAAACTTATGATCAGAGAGTTCGAGAGCTTAGGGGGTGAATCATATGTCGGCGGGATTTGATATAAATGTGGATTATGATACGCTGTGCAGACTTGAAGAGAAATTGCAGTATATAAGTCATGACCTAACTGAATCGACAGAACAAATGTCACAAGCGATACAAAGAAGTCAGGATTTTCTGGCAGGTAATCAATTTGAAAAAGCAAAAAACACAACGATGACCTGTATACAACATACTAATAGAACCAACGGTAATATTAAAAATGCAAGGAAATACCTTGGCGATCTGAAATCACTGTTGGAAGAATATGGAAGATGCACCTATGGCGGAGAGATTAAATGAGAAAAGTCGATTTAACACCGTTGATAAATAATGATCATGAGTATGAGAAGGCATTTATAAACGTTTCAGAAAAATATAAATGTAACTGGGACGATATGGTTCATGATTCATATTTAAGACTGGTAAAAGATATACAAGAGTATTCGGGTAATATCCATAGGATCCGATGCAAGGTAGAAGGCCTGGAAAAAGAAGTTGAGGCACTTAATGTAGATAGTATGATGACTAAAGCTGATGGCATGTGCAGGGAGGCAAATTCAATATGATAAAAAATGCCAAGGTGAGCCTGTCTGCGGTTAAACCTTTTGAACAGGCTGTATCTATAGTGACAGAGTTTTCGCCTAAATTGGATAAAGGAATAACAACGATTGAACAGTTGTTTCAATTACTGACTGAACTTGCAAATGGCTTAAATAGCAAAATATCTGATATGAATGAGGCTAAGGCAACCCTTAATGACAAGATCAGACAAATAGAGGAAGTGCTTGCCCGTTTTAGGGAACAGTTAAGTGATTTAGAGGAAAGACTATCTGATCTGGAGTCGGAGCTTGAAAGTACAGATGAATCATATACATACACTGACTCAAAAGGAAACGAACATGAATTCTCTAATCCTGTATATGTAGATTTGTGCGAAGAAATTGATGAAGTAGAGGCAGAGATATCTTATGTTGAAGCTCAAATGCTTCCGTATGAGCAACGCCTTGAAAGAGCAACAGACGTTAAGGGTAGGCTGGAATCACATATTGAAACTACAGGTGCAGTGATATATTCGCTTGACGAAAAAAAGAACACCTGTAAGCAACTGATTACAGAATTGGGAGATATAAAAAACGGCAATTTCCGGAAGTGTAATTCTGCTAGGGAAAGCTTAAAGAAAATAGAGGAAATCATAACATCCTACCTTAAGGTGAAGATGGTCTATGATTCACCGGCAAAAACGGACTTGTCTTCGAATTCCGAAACAAAGAATATCAATATAAACATAAGTATTAATAGAAACTATAACAGACAGGCGAATGATAATCAGAATACAGTTAATTCTGTTCAACAAAACACGAATATAACTGATGAAGATATTCAGAAGCATCAGATTAAATTTAATAAAGAAGGTCGCATTTGCGAGTATGAAGGTCGCAGGTATGGTGGGGATTACAAAACATACGAAGAAAGACTGGACAGAGCGTCTGTCGATGATCCCATGCGCGGCTATTATACAGGAACAAGGGGAGAGTCCAAGTATATTCCCTGTACAAGGACAGTTGAAGGAGTTGTCGTATCTGAAATACTTAAAGGCTACGGGCTGGATGGAATTGAGTACAGAAATGCAGAACCTGATTTTGAAGTATGCTCAGAAGCTATAGTACAGATAAATAATATGACAGAATTTAGGGATCCGTATATTGATAAAAATGGAGTTCAGCAGCCGGGTAATTTCTCATATGCAGATCAGGAACTTGCAATAGCATGGGATGCGGTCGGTCGTGACGGAAAGACAGACTGGACTGAAGAAGATATCAAAAAATACAGGAAGGCCAATAGATTAACCTGGCATGAAAAATGTGACGCAAAAACGATGGTTCTCGTCAGAAGTGAGATAAATCTGTATTTTCAGCATAGTGGTGGATGTGCTGAATGTAAGAGAAGAGATTCTGCCGGAGCAGAGGATGGAGGTTTTGATGAGTAAACAATTGCTTAATATTTGGAATAGAGATTTTGAAATAGATATTACATATGAAATCTTTTCAGATAAACCGGTCTCGGAGAAGCAAAAGGCTATTGCTGGCGGTTTGTCTGCTGTTGATTTTTCTGAATCGCTTGAAGGAGTTATTAAGTATATAAAGAAGTATAACTTACGGGATTTGGGAGAAGAGCGAATTGATAATATATTCAAATATGTGATTCCTAAAAGAATATATATAACCCAATCCGAAGAGGAAGAATTTGCTATAATGTGCAATTACAAATTTGATATGGAACACGGAATAGCGGTTGTTTACAAGGGTGGGAAGTTTAAAGAAGCAGGGCCTCAGGACATTATTCTTTAAGCTGAATAAAAAGATGAAGGGTTGATATTATGGATAACTATACAAAATACTTAGAGGAAGGCACAAAGCGACTTCTCGAAGTCCTTGCCCAAATGGACATAGACAAAGAGACGTCGGATGCAATAATCAGTGCTTATGCGGAGGAGTTATATAGTGGTGTATGTGATGCAGAGAAAATGTCTGATTATGAACCACTGATATATGGTGGCGTTTTAACATACTCAGACACCCAACTCTCAAAGGTTTTATCGTTCTCATCTTTAACTCCGGAAGTAGCGAGTAAGGCTATATCTTTATGTGATCAAGAAGAATCTTTGTTAAAACTCTTCAAAGTAAAGGGATGGAAACTTCCTACAATTAACAATAATAGCATTGAACAGTGTAGAGATCTTATCTATAAGAAAAAAGAATCTACCTCGATAAAAGCAAAGATGGTTGACGAGGATAATAGAATCAACGATCTGATGAAAAAAGCTGAAAAAAATTTGGATTTGAGTATATGCTCTACTATTGAGGGGCTCATTTCAGAATTGGACGCGGATATTGTAATATGCCGACAAAAGGGGATAGAGCTGCCGAATATTAGTAATGTAGATATTCAGAAGACTCGTAAAAAAATTGATGGCATAAAACAGTTCGCAGCAGAAAAGGATAATCTGTATAAAAGGATAATTGACGGAGACAAAAATATAGATATTGCTGTGACTTCACAAACTGCTTCTGGTAGCGGTTATCAAGGCCTTATTTCACTATGCCAGAGCCAGCAACAGCTGATAGAAGAATGCAGTGCGAAGGTATGGGCTATACCGGCGGTAAAGTATTCAGAACCAAGAAACATGGTAAGTATATACAGTCATTATCAAGACATGATAATGATGGACGGAGTATTAGCTTCTCAGATTAATGATTTAACGACATCAAAGCAATATAAAGAATTCTTTTCAAATTGCGAGAAACAGAAGAAAAATGTTGAAATATGTAATCGTAATGAGTGGAAAATTCCGCAACTATCAATGGGGGATCCGGATGCGTTATTAGATAAAGTACATGTTGAGAAAAGAAAGAAGGACTTTGTAAAGAGTATTATACAAAAACTGATTGGTGCGGCTGTTATTGCTGTATTGATTATAGCTGTAGTGCACTTCTGTGTCATTAAGTATAGAGAAGGAAAGGTTCAAATTCCTGTTGATACTTCGTATGCTATTGGGGTGGAATATACGGATCTAAGGGATATATTTGAAGACGCCGGCTTTGAGAACATTCGTGTTGTGGCAGATGAAACAGGTTGGGAAGAAAGCGGGACGGTCAGAACAGTATTGATTGATGGGAAGGATTCCTTTAATAAGGATGCTTATGTTGACCCTGATACTATAGTTGAAATTTGCTATAGCAGTTTGGAAAGGGTAGACATATCAAAATTATTGGACGGTTGGCAGGACTGTGAATATGGGGACATCAAAACAGTCTTACAAAATAACAAATTTACCGGTATAACATTGAATCCGATTGATACATCTGATAAGGCACAGGATAAAAAAGTTTGTGAATTAGTTCTTAACGGACAGGAATATACGAATGGACGCTGCTATATTCCGCTAAATGCTCCATTAGAGATCAGTTATTATACACTTAAAATTTCAATTGGAAGCAATAATGCACAGTATGTAGGGCAGGATTACTATAATGTTGTTGATAGTCTGAAGGAGGATGGATTTACTAATGTTCAGACAGAAGAGGTTAAGACCGGATGGGCAAAGGGAAACTCTGTTATCTCGGTGATGATCAATAATTCTACTTCGTTTGAAATAGGGCAAACCTACGAACCAGGTGTGAAAATTGTTGTTAAGTACAGCAGTAATGATCGAGTGGAAGTTACTAATCGCTTTAAGGACTGGAAGACAACAAATTATTCTACAGTACAAAGTGCTTTGAAATCTGCAGGGTTTACCAATGTTACAGTTGTGGCAAAAGACACATCAGACAAATCGCAGAATCAGATGATAGCCAGTCTGACATTTAATGGTGAAGCATACACCGGCGGAGACTGCTTCCTACAGAAATCTGCTCCGATAGTGATCGAGTATTACAACTTGAAGATAATGCCAGGCAAAGCTGCAAAGAATTACATGCCAAATACTGCCGGATATTATTCTACGGTTGTGAGCGAATTAAAAGCTCTCGGATTTACAAATATTACTGTCTATAGATTGGATGATATCTTTTGGGGAATTACGAAAGAGGGATCAATAGATAGTATATCAATTGCGGGAAATAATGATTTTACAGCTGCAGATTCATTCTATTATGATGCAGAAATAATAATTATGGTGCATACACGCAAAGGAAAAGGTTGTGAAGATATATCACTTATTGCCCAGTAGAGTTGAAAAGGAGGCGATTTGATATGAGCGATTATTATTGCCCACACTGTGGAGCTGATTTAGGAGACCAATACGGATTTGATCCGGATGCAGGATATTGGACATGCACTGAATGCGGGCAATTTCTTGTGGATGACGATATAGCAGATGGTGATGTATATGAAGGCGTTGCATGGTTTTGTGATAATTGTAATGCTTTTTTGAATCGTCAGTCTGGTTTCTCTGATAGCTACAGTACATGGACATGCACGGAATGCGGGCATACAAATGGCCTTTCAGAGGAGGATATTCTGGAAGATCAACATAAATGTCCTTCTTGCGGCGCTAACCTTAAAAAGCAGTGGTCTTATAGCGAATATTTAAACGACTATACATGTTCAGAGTGCAATGCCCAGCTTCACAGAGATTATTCAAGTGACGAATTTTCTGAGGTCGATGATGATGAAAAGTGTCCAAATTGTGGGGCATATCTCAAAAGCCAATGGGGATTCAATGATTACGAGGACAATTGGACTTGTAGCGAGTGTAATGCTGAACTACACCGAGAGTATAGCAGCAATCCATTTATTGTAGTTGATGACGAGCATAAATGTCCAAACTGCGGTGCTAGTTTATTTAAGCAATCTGGGTATAGTGAATATACCTACGATTGGACCTGCACAGAATGTGATACAGAACTGCATCGTGATTATACCGGAGATGAGTTTGATATAGTTGACGAAGATGATGATGACGATGAGGAGGATAATTACAGCGGATTTTCGTCATATGATTCTAATGCTTATGATGATGACGAAGATGATGATGACGAAGACGATTACGAGGAAGACGATGATGACGAAGACGATGATGAGGAAGACGATGATGACGAAGACGATGTAGATGAAGAGGCTTCTCAATCATATTCTGACTCGGAAGAATATCAGAGACGAATGGCAGCTCAGGAGGCTAGGAGGCAGGAGGAAGCACGTAGGCGACAGGAAGAGGAACGTAGAAAAGAGGAAGAGAGACAGCGTAGAGAAGAAGAGCATAGAATAAAAGCTGAGAAGAGAAAAGAAAATCTTAAGAAAATCTGGAGAACACTGACAGGCAAGAAACAAACGGCAGGTATTGGTGCAGATGCTTGTCGAAGCATGAATTATTCAGATGTTGTCCATATACTGGAAACGCAGGAGTTTTATAACATAACAACTCGAATTGTAGAAGACCTTTCTGCTGAGGAGAAAGCACGAGAAGGGATAGTGGAGAAGGTATCCTTTAATGGCGCTGAGGCGTTTGATAAGGATACTCAGTTCCCTTATTCAGCAAATATAGAAGTTGTCTATCATATGATGAAGAGACAGAAACCTCCGATATCATCAAGAGAAGCCAAAAGGAAAGATGTCGATGATATAACATGGGAGTTTTCTCATGCAGGCTTTGTAAATATTGAAAGAATTGCGATTTCGGATTTAAGAAAAGGATGGCTTGTAAAAGAAGATTCTGTCGAAAAAGTGGAGATTGACGGAAAAAGTGATTACCGGAAAAAGGACAAGATAAGAATAGACGCAGCCGTTGTTGTGTATTATCACACATTCAAAAATAAAAATCATCAGGATTAAAAATATGATTGTTCATCCCTTGTGGCATAAGTGCTGCAAGGGATTCTTCTTTATGTAATAATTATTGATTTTAATAGGGAAATTTAGTATAAGAATAAATTAGAGTTGTATTTTTGGAGGTTTTATGTTAAAGAGTAAGCCTATTTTAGCTGTTTGTTATGATTTCGATAAGACTCTTTCGCCGGATAATATGCAGGCACAGGGCTATATTCAGTCTTTAAACGTAGATACTGATGCCTTCTGGAAGGAATCAGATAAGTTAGCTTCTGAAAATGAAATGGATTCGAATCTTGCGTATATGCTTCTTATGGTAAGAAAGTCTAAGGGCAAGTTTTATGTTACAAAGGATAAGCTTAAGGAGTATGGAAGCAAGGTTAAGCTTTATGAAGGTGTAGAGGACTGGTTCAAGCGAATTAATGAGTATGGTGCCCAAAAAGGTGTTTTGGTTGAGCACTACATTATATCTTCAGGCCTTAAGGAAATGATTGAAGGCACTGAGATTGCGGATGAGTTTAAGAAAATCTATGCTAGCAGCTTTTACTACGGCGAGAGCGGAGACGCAGAGTGGCCAGCTCAGGCTATTAATTTTACAAATAAGACACAGTTTCTATTTAGGATTGAAAAAGGATGTCTTGGAATTAATGATAAGTCTGTAAATGATTATATTAAGCCTTCGGAAATACGCGTTCCTTTTAGGAATATGGTTTATATAGGTGATAGTGAAACTGACATTCCTTGTATGAAGCTGGTGAATTCCTATGGTGGATATTCTATTGGTGTATATGATCCTGTTTCCATGAATAAAAGCAGGGTTTATGAGATGATGAACCAGAACAGGATAAGATATTTTGCTAAGGCTGATTATTCTTGTGGTTCTGAAATGGATATTTTGCTAAAGAATATCATTGATAAGACTGTAGCTTCTGAGAAGATTGAAAAAAGCTTTTTTAGTAATAAGGCTGAAGCTGAAGAATTTAAGAAATTTAAGTAAAATTATATTATAGATTGGAGGATTTTT
>JAEEGL010275910.1_pt1 | contig 17698 bp, 15 predicted proteins | sample 9134231 | NCBI WGS metagenome assembly JAEEGL01 (sample SAMN16246548, study PRJNA631951) | gut metagenome | biome: gut microbiome; feature: rumen; material: fiber-attached | host: Bos | place: Iran: Karaj | collected 2018-10 | reverse complement strand
TGCCAGAAGGACCGCGGATTTGACCTGTGCGGAAGCGACGGGCGACTCATATCGGATTCCCCGCAGCGCGCCCCCGCGGATCGTAAGCGGGAGGCAGTCATTGCCCTGCTCGGAGATGATCTCCGCGCCCATCCTGGACAGCGGATCCATGATCCTCCGCATGGGCCTTTTGGACAGGGAAGCGTCGCCGGTAAGCCGGGTCTCAAACGACTGACCCGCGAGGATCCCGCTGATCAGACGCGTGGTCGTCCCGCTGTTTCCGCAGTCGATGCTCCCGTCAGGCTGCCTCAGCCCATGCAGGCCGGCGCCGCGGACCACACATTCGGTGCCGTCCTGACGCACCTGTGCGCCCATCGCGGTGAAAGCGCGGATCGTCGAGACGCAGTCCGCGCTGTTCAGAAATCCGGTAATGCGGGCCTCACCGCGCGCGAGCGCGTTAAACATCACCGCGCGGTGCGAGATCGATTTGTCGCCGGGAATCGCGATCTCTCCGCGAAGTCCCGCTTTTCGTGATAATTCCATGTAATGTCCCTTCGTCATTTGCGGTAGACGCGGTAATCGTTTCTTTCAAGGACGTCAGCGGCTTTTGCCAGCGAATTTTCATTGTAAAAATCGATCTTCAGGATCGCCTCGCCGTTCTCGCGGTTGTGCAGGATCCCGAGGTTTTTGATATTTACGCGGTGGACCGCCAGAATGTTCAGCACGCCGGCGATCGAACCCGCGACGTCGGGGACGTCCAGCGTCAGCGCGTATTCACGCTGGATGGCTCCCGCGGAGCGGTCGTCCAGGCTGTTCCGGAAATCGCCGCTCTCACGGATCGAGGCGTAAAGCCCCTCGCGGTCGCCGTTTACTATCAGCCCGCGAAGCGTGTCCAGCTCCCGTTCGAAATCGTCCAGCACATGTTCGATCGCGGGACGGTTCTCCATGCAGATCGCCTCCCACATCTCGGGAGAGGAGTTCGCGATCCTCGTGATGTCCTTGAAACCGCCTGCGGCGATCCTGCGCATGGTCCCTTCGAGATCGTCCGAATCGCGCAGCAGATTTACCAGGGCGAACGCGATGATGTGCGGGATATGGCTTACCGTAGCGACCGTGCGGTCGTGTTCCTCGGCCTCCATGACCATGGGCAATGCCGGGATCCGGTGTACGAACTCGATCAGCCGCAGCTGCTTTTTCGCGTGCGTCTCCTGAAACGGCGTAATGATGTAAAACGCGTTCTCGAACAGCAGATCGCTCGCGTTCGCGTATCCGGAGCGCTCGGAACCCGCCATCGGATGTCCGCCGATAAAATACTTCTGCAGTCCGAGTTCCGCGGCGCGTTCCATGATGCCGGTCTTCGTGCTGCCGACGTCGGTCAGGATCGCGTCATCCTTCAGATAAGGCTTTACGAGTTCCATATACTGCAGATTAACGCTGACCGGTGCGCAGAGGAAGATGATGTCGCAGTCCGCGAAGGACTCGTCGATCTTCTCCGCGATCGCGTCGATGTCGCCGGCCAGCTGAGCCTGCAGAAGAGAGGCGCGGTCGGTGTCGTAAGCGGTGATCCGGCAGTCGGGATCCTGCTTTTTAATACTTTTGGCGAGGGAGCCTCCGATGAGTCCCAGACCGATAATACCTGCGGTGTTGCTGAGCATGTGTTTGTCCTTTCAGATCGGTTTTCAGGCCGTGACGGCGTAAGATAAATGCTGTCTCATTTTAACATTGACACTTTAACGTGTCAAACTGTTAAAGTGCCGGATTTATAGTTGCAGTTTTCAATAAAATACTTTAGAATATTTTTGTTTGCGGACTTTTGCCGGCGCTTTCCCGCAGCGGCTTCCGCCCGTATCGATCTTATGCCCCCGGCGGGGCCTGAAAATAATTATCAGAAGGAGAGTAACAGAATGAAGGTTTATGACAAGGCTCATGTCAGAAATGTCGCATTGTTCGGACACGGCAGTTCCGGAAAGACCACGCTGGCGGAGTCCCTGGCCTATCTGACCGGTATCACCACCCGTCAGGGAAAGGTCACGGACGGAAACACGATCAGCGACTTCGATAAGGAAGAGCAGAAGAGAGGGTTCTCGATCGGCACGACGATGATTCCGATCGAGTACAGAGACTGCAAGATCAACATTCTGGATACTCCCGGCTATTTCGACTTCGTGGGCGAGACCGAGGAAGCCGCCTGCGCTGCGGACGCGGCCATCATCGTCGTGAACGGTAAGGCCGGCGTGCAGGTCGGCGTGCAGAAGGCATGGGATCTGTGCGAGAAGAACGGCATTCCGCGCATCTTCTTCGTCACGAACCTGGATGACCCGAACTCGAGCTACAGAGGGATCGTTGAGGCGCTTCAGGAGCGCTACGGTTCCAAGGTCACTCCGTTCGAGCTGGCGATCCGTGAGGACGAGAAGCTGGTCGGATACGTGAACCTGATCCTTCAGAAGGGCGTAAAGTTCACCGGTAAGAAAGGCGAGAAGGAAGACTGCGCGATTCCCGATTATCTGCAGTCGAACTTCGAGGAGTGCGAGAACGCCCTGCAGGAAGCTGTCGCGGAGACTTCGGAAGAGCTCATGGACCGCTTCTTCGACGGCGAGGTGTTTACGCCCGAAGAGATCGCCGGCGCGCTGTTCCAGGATGTGAAGGACGGTTCCGTCGTTCCGGTCATGCTCGGCGTTCCGACCGACTGCTACGGCGTTTCCACGCTGCTGGACGTGATCGTGGACTTCCTGCCTGCTCCGGATGATGAGTACGACGATGCGAAGCCGATGAGCGCGCACATCTTTAAGACCCTGGTCGATCCTTTCCTCGGAAAGTATTCCTTCGTGAAGGTGAAGACCGGCGTCCTGAAAAACGACGCGACGCTGTTTAACGCGAATAAAGAAACTGAAGAGCGCATCTCCCGCCTGTACGTTCTGCGCGGTAAAGAGCAGATCGAGGTGACCGAGCTTCATGCCGGCGACATCGGAGCGATCTCGAAACTGAGCAATGCCACGACCGGCGACACGCTCTGCACGAAGGCTTCGCCCGTGACCTACGAAGGCCCCGCGATCTCCACGCCTTACCTTTACATGGCGTACTCCGCTAAGAACAAGGGCGACGTCGATAAGCTTTCGACCGCTCTGAACCGCATCGCGGATGAGGACCGCACCATTAAGCTGGTGAATGACTCCGAGACGCATCAGACCCTGATCTACGGCATCGGCGACCAGCAGCTCGACACGGTCGTGTCGAAGGTCCTCGCGCGTAATAAGGTGGAGATGGAGCTCACGAAGCCGCGCATCGCCTATCACGAGACCATTAAGAAGAAGGCCGAGGGCATCCAGGGCCGTCATAAGAAACAGTCCGGCGGTTCCGGTCAGTTCGGCGAAGTCTTCATGGACTTCGAGCCTTCGGGCGATCTGGATACGCCTTACGTCTTCGAGGAGAGAGTCGTCGGCGGTTCCGTGCCGAAGAACTTCTTCCCCGCCGTCGAGAAGGGCGTGGCCGAGTCCGTTCAGAAGGGACCTCTGGCCGGCTATCCCGTGTTCGGCGTGAAGGCGACCCTTACCGACGGTAAGTATCACCCGGTCGACTCGAACGAAATGGCGTTCAAGATGGCCGCGATCAAGTCGTTTAAGGCCGGCATCATGCAGGCGAACCCGGTCCTTCTCGAGCCGGTCGCTTCCCTGAGAGTCGTGGTTCCGAACGACTTCACCGGCGACGTCATGGGCGATCTGAATAAGCGCCGCGGCAGAGTGCTCGGCATGAACCCGCTGGAAGGCGGAAAGCAGGAGCTTCTGGCCGACGTTCCGATGTCCGAGCTGTTCGGTTATACGACCGACCTGCGTTCGATGACCGGCGGTATCGGCGAGTTCTCGTATGAGTTCGCGCGTTACGAGCAGGCGCCTGCCGACGTCCAGCAGAGAGAGATGGACGCGAAGGAAGCCGACGAGGACGAGTGATCGTCCGTGCGGATCACGGCCCCGGGACAGGGGCGTTGACCGCGTCATGATAAGTACATTGCTTCGCCCCCGGAAAGGAGTGCCGGAAACGGTGATCCCTTCAGGGGGCGATTACCCTACGGAGGCATAGCATGGCTGTTCCCTATAACCACACTGAGATCGAGAATAAATGGAACGCTTACTGGAAAGAGCACCCCATCAACACCGACGAGTCGAAAGAAAAGTATTACTGCCTGGACATGTTCCCGTATCCTTCGGGAAACGGCCTGCACGTCGGACATTGGCGCGGCTACGTGATCAGTGACGCCTGGAGCCGCTATAAGCTGATGCAGGGGTATCACGTGATCCATCCTATGGGATGGGACGCGTTCGGTTCGCCTGCGGAGAACTACGCGATCAAGACCGGCCGCCATCCTGCTGTGACGACCGCGGAGAACGTCGCACATATTAAGGAGCAGATCAGCCAGATCTCGGATCTCTATGACTGGGACCGCGAGGTGAACACGACCGATCCTTCGTTCTATAAGTGGACGCAGTGGATCTTCGTGCAGATGTTTAAGAAGGGCCTCGCCTATGAGAAGGAGATGCCCATCAACTGGTGTCCTTCCTGCCAGACCGGTATCTCGAACGAGGACGTGGTCGGCGGCCGCTGCGAGCGCTGCGGAAGCCCCGTCACGAAGCGGAACATGCGCCAGTGGATGCTGAAGATCACGGCGTATGCGGACCGCCTGCTGGACGACCTCCAGCTGCTGGACTGGCCGGAGAAGGTCATTAAGATGCAGTCCGACTGGATCGGCCGGTCTTACGGCGCCGAAGTCGAGTTTCATGTGGACGGCATGGACGAGGTCCTCACGGTCTACACGACACGGCCGGATACGCTTTACGGCGCGACTTTCATGGTCATGGCCCCTGAACTGAAGCTGGCGGGTGAACTCGCGACTCCGGAGCAGAAGGAGGCCGTCGACGCCTATATCGAGGCGCCGTCGATGCGGTCTTCGGTCGACCGCATGCAGGATAAGGAGAAGACCGGCGTCTTTACCGGCCGTTACGCTGTGAACCCGCTGAACGGCAAGAAGATTCCGATCTGGCTTTCCGACTACGTGCTTTCCGACTACGGCACCGGCGTGATCATGTGCGTGCCCGCGCATGACGAGCGCGACTTTGATTTCGCGAAGAAGTTCGGCCTGGAGATCATTCCGGTCATCTCTCCGGACGGTGAGGAACACGAACTGACCGAGGCCTATATCGGCACCGGTAAGGTCATTAATTCCGGCGACTGGAACGGCATGGACTCGGACGACCTGAAGCAGAAGGCGCCCCACATTCTCGAGGAGAAGGGCATCGGCCGGAAACAGAAGAACTTCAAGCTCCGCGACTGGGTCTTCGCGCGCCAGCGCTACTGGGGCGAGCCCATTCCGATCGTGCACTGCGAGAAGTGCGGCTGTGTGGCGGTCCCCGAGGACCAGCTTCCCGTGCTGCTTCCCGACGTCGAAAGCTACCAGCCGACCGGCACCGGCGAATCGCCGCTGGCCGCGATCGAAGACTGGGTGAACACGACCTGCCCGCAGTGCGGCGGCCCCGCGAAGCGCGAGACGAACACGATGCCCCAGTGGGCCGGCTCGTCCTGGTATTATCTGCGCTATGTGGATCCGAAGAACGACGAGGCGCTCGTAGACCGCGAGATCGCGGACAAATACCTTCCTGTCGATATGTATATCGGCGGCGTCGAACACGCGGTCCTTCACCTGCTGTATTCGCGCTTCTACACGAAGTTCCTCTACGACATCGGAGTCGTGGATTTCCAGGAGCCGTTTAAGAAGCTGTTTAACCAGGGCATGATCACCGGCGAGAACGGCATTAAGATGTCGAAGTCGAAAGGAAATGTCATTTCCCCGGACGATCTGATCCGCGACTACGGCTGCGACTCGCTCCGCATGTATGAGCTGTTCGTCGGACCGCCGGAACAGGAGTCGGCATGGAACGACCGCGGCATTGACGGCGTGCGCAGATATCTGTCGCGCTTCTGGACGCTGGCCTGCGACAGCATCGATGCGGACGTCGCGCGGACGCCGGAGATGGAAAAGCTCATCCATAAGATGACTTACGATATCACGAACCGCTTCGACGGGTTCTATCTGAACACCGTGATCAGCGGATTCATGGAGTATAATAATAAATTCATCGATCTCGCGAAGAAGACCGGCGGCATCGATAAGGAGACGATCGGCACGATGTGCCTGATGCTCGCCCCGTTCGCGCCGCACATCTGCGCGGAGATCTGGGAGCGTCTGGGACACGACGACTGTATTTACGATCACGCCTGGCCGACCTATGACGAGTCGAAGCTGGCGGACGATCTGATCGAGATCGCGGTGCAGGTGAACGGAAAGACCCGTTCCGTCATCGAGATCTCCGCGGAAGCCGCGAAGGACGAAGCGATCGCGGCCGCGAAGGACGCTGTCGCGTCGAGACTGACCGGAACGATCGTGAAGGAGATCTACGTGCCCGGAAAGATCGTGAATATTGTAGTGAAGGGCTGATCGCGTCTATGAATGTTTTCGGACATCTGAAAACGATATCGAAGCACCGGTTTCTGGTGATGGTCCACTGCTTTAAGATGGGCCTTTATCTGCAGGGGCTTACGCATGATCTGTCGAAGTATTCGCCGTGGGAGTTCATCCCGGGGTGCAAGTACTACCGCGGCTACATGAGCCCGAACAATGCCGAGCGCGAAGACCTCGGCTTCTCCACCGCGTGGCTGCATCATAAGGGCCGGAACCGTCATCACTTCGAGTACTGGACCGATCTTTCCCTGGAGCAGCCCGGCACCTACGCCCCGGTCCGGATGCCGCGCCGCTATGTGGCGGAGATGGTCGCGGACCGTGTGGCCGCCTCAAAGGTGTATAAAGGAGACGAATACGACGACAGCTGTGCCTACGCCTATTTTAAACGAGCGCCGCTGAAGGGGTCTCGGATCATGCACGAGCAGACTGCGAAGGAACTGGGTTTTCTCCTTAAGATGGTGGCCGTTAAGGGTGAAGACTACGCTTTCCGCTATATCCGGAAAGTGTATCTGCGGGGTAAGTACCGCTGGCTGACACATTGAGCACCGCTTACAGTCCGGGCTTTTCCGGGCTGTAAGTGATTTTTGAAGCCCTGAACGACAGAGGCGGGAGACGTTCACGAATCCGTCACGTTTCGGAGGTATGCTTATGGCGAAAACAAAGATCCTGGTAGCCGACGACGAAGCCCGGATGCGGAAGCTGATCAGCGATTTCCTGACCGCGGCCGGTTATGACGTGACCGAGGCGGAAGACGGGGAGCAGGCGGTCGATCTCTTTTTCGGGACCGGCGGGTTCGGTCTGGTCATTCTGGACGTGATGATGCCTCTGATGGACGGGTTTGAGGTCTGCAGGACGATCCGCGAGTATTCGAAGGTCCCGGTCGTCATGCTGACAGCCCGGACCGCCGAACGCGACGAACTGACCGGCTTCGGCTGCGGCGCCGATGAGTACATCTCCAAGCCGTTCAGCCCGAAGATCCTGGTGGCCCGCGTCGAGGCGCTTCTGCGCCGCTCGGGCGCGGATAAGCAGGAGCTGCTGACCGCGGAGGGCATCACGCTGGATAAGTCCGCGCATGAAGTGACAGTCGACGGGAAGCCGGTCGAACTGAGCTTTAAGGAATTTGAGCTGCTGGCTTACCTGATGGAGAACCGGGGTATCGCCCTGTCCAGGGAAAAGATCCTGAACAATGTCTGGGATTACGACTATTTCGGCGACGCGCGGACCATCGACACACATATAAAGAAACTGCGGGGAAAACTCGGCAGCCGCGGAGATTATATCAGGACCATCTGGCGGATGGGATATAAGTTCGACGACCGTCCCGCAGACAAGGATACGGATGAAGGATAAACAGTTCAGATCATCCATAAGAGTACGCTACGCGCTCGTGTTTACCGCGATCCTCGTGGCCAGCCTGGCGGCGATCCTGATCGTGAACCGCCTGTTTCTCGAACGCTTTTATAATGCGCAGCAGATCCGGGCGATCGACGCGGCATACACGGAGATGGGGATACTGCTCGAGGATACCGGAAGCGGCACGCTGCGCAGCGGACTGAACGAACTCACGGAAGAGTACGGCATGAGCGTGATCGTCATGACGGATGAGAGCTCGTTTCTTACGGTCGGCGCCGAGCGGTCGGAGTATTTTATGCTCGGCAGGCTCTTCGGATACCGTTACGGAGAGATCACGGAACCTGACGATATCGATGCGGAAGACCTGTTCGATGACGATGCGGATGACCTGTTCGATGATGCGGATGATATGTACGGAACCGGGCAGGCAGGATCGGAAGGCCGTGTGATCGGGGAGATCGTATATTCGCCGGGCGGCATGGAAACGGTACCGCGCAGCGGCGTCGTGACGGTACCGAGGATCATTGCGACGCGGATCGTGGAGCGCGGTCGGTATACGGTCTACCGCGCGTTTGACGGCTTTTCCGGAAACGATTATCTCGAAGCCTGGGGTTCGCTGGACGACCACCACACGTTCCTGATCCGGATGCCGCTCGAGAGCATTGCCCGGAGCGTGGACATCTCGAACCGCTTCTTCCTGTTCGTCGGCGTGATCGTCACGGTCATCGGGCTGATCGCGAGCTTTCTGTTTATGCGCAGGATCACGAGACCCATCGTGGATCTGACCGGGATCGCCGAAAAGATGAGCGGACAGGATTTTTCCGCCCGTTACCGGGGCGGGTATTCCGGCGAACTCGACGTGCTCGGAACCAGCATGAACACGATGGCGGATAATCTCGAAAGCGCGATCGGGGATCTGAAGGCCGCGAACGAGGAGCTGACGGAAAATCTCGCATACCGTGAGAAGATGGACGGGATGCGCAGCGAGTTTATCTCCGCGATCTCCCATGACCTGAAGACGCCGCTCGCCCTGATCCAGGGATATGCGGAAGGGCTGAAGGAAGGCCTCGCGGATGACCCGGAGAGCCGGGATTACTACTGTGAAGTGATCTCGGACGAGGCGGTCCGCATGAATGCGATGATGCAGAAATTCATTGCCCTGAACGAGATCGAGTACGGCAGCGACGGGCCCGTTCCGGAGCGGTTCGACATCGCGGAGATGCTCGAGTCCACGGCTGCCGCCTATGCTCTGAAGGCGGAACAGGACGGCGTCCGTCTCGAATGCGGCGCGGAAAAGACCGAAGTGTCCGCCGACGAGTTCATGGTCGAGGAAGTACTGAACAACTATCTGAGCAATGCCTTCCATTACGTTCAGGATAAAGGAGACGGAAAAGTCATCCGTCTGAGTGCCTCGGATACCGGGGAAGGCACGGTCCGGGTGAGCGTGTTTAATACCGGTGAGGGAATCGACGAGGCGGATCTCGGACGCATCTGGGATAAACTTTACCGCAGCGACCGCTCGCGCTCGCGCGAGTACGGCGGGAACGGCATCGGGCTTTCGATCGTAAAGGCGATCATGGACCGCCACGGCCGGGAATGCGGCGTATATAACACACCGGAGGGCCCGGTATTCTGGTTCGAGCTCGCGAAGGAGGAGTGCGATGATCGCGATCATTGATTACGACGCGGGAAACATGAAGAGCGTCGAAAAAGCGCTGCAGGCGATGGGGCAGGCGAACACAGTGACGTCCGACCCGGAGACGATCCTGTCAGCCGACCGTGTGATCCTGCCAGGAGTCGGCGCGTTCGGCGCCGCGATGGCGAGCATACGCGAACGCGGGCTCGAGGAGGTGATCCGAAAGGTCTGCGCACAGGGTACTCCTTTTCTCGGCATTTGCCTCGGACTGCAGCTGATGTTCGAGGAGAGCGAGGAGGATCCCGGCGTGCGGGGGCTCGGACTGCTGCCCGGAAAGATCCGGAGGATCCCGGATGCACCGGGCCTTAAGATCCCGCATATGGGCTGGAATTCGCTTCAGGTGACTCCCGGATCGCGGCTTATGGCCGGACTGGAGGAGGAACCGTTCGTCTATTTCGTGCATTCCTATTATCTGCACGCGGACGATCCGTCGGACGTGGCCGCGAAGACGTTCTACTCCTGCGAGATCCATGCCGCGGTGGAGCATGAAAATATATTCGCGTGCCAGTTCCACCCCGAGAAGAGTTCGGAGACCGGACTGCATATCCTGAAGAATTTTTGCGAGGTATAACGTGTATACGAAGCGGATCATTCCCTGTCTCGATATCGATAACGGCAGGGTCGTAAAAGGCGTGAATTTCGTCGACCTGCGCGACGCGGGCGATCCGGTCGAGGTCGCGGCGGCCTATGACGCCGCGGGCGCCGACGAGGTCGTTTTTCTCGACATTACCGCGACGAGCGACCACCGCAGGACCGTAGTTGACCTGGTGCGGCGCGTGGCCGAGAAGGTCTTTATCCCGTTCACGGTCGGAGGAGGCATCCGTTCGGTCGAGGACTTCCGTGAGATCCTGCGGGAGGGCGCGGATAAGATCAGCATCAATTCTTCCGCGATCAATGACCCGACCCTGATCTCGAGGGCCGCCGAAAAGTTCGGATCGCAGTGTGTCGTCGTCGCGGTGGACGCGAAGAGAAGGGCGGACGGAAGCGGCTGGAACGTCTATAAGAACGGCGGTAGGATCGATACCGGCCTCGACGCGTTGGAATGGATCGAAAAGGCATGGAAGCTCGGCGCCGGAGAGATCCTGCTCACGAGCATGGACTGCGACGGGACGAAGGCCGGATATGACATTGCCCTGACCCGGGCGGTATCGGAGATGGTGAGCATTCCGGTGATCGCCTCGGGCGGCGCTGGTACGATGGAGCATTTCTACGATGCACTGACCGAAGGAGGCGCGGAAGCGGCTCTGGCGGCATCGCTGTTCCATTATAAGGAAATGGAGATTCGGGACCTGAAAGCGTACCTGCGTGAACGCGGCGTACCGGTGAGACTCTAGGAGGGAGCCATGGCAGCGATCGACAATGACTGGCTCGGACCGCTGAGCGCCGAGTTTAAGAAACCGTATTACGCGGACCTGTACAGGAAAATAAAGGAAGAATATACGACCCGGGTCGTATACCCGCCCGCGAACGAGATCTTTCAGGCGTTCCACCTGACCCCGCTGTCGGAGGTGAAGGTCCTGATTCTCGGCCAGGACCCCTATCATGAACCGGGACAGGCGGAGGGACTGTGCTTCTCTGTGAGCCCGGGGACGGAGATTCCGCCTTCGCTGCAGAATATCTATAAGGAGCTGCATTCCGATCTGGGCTGCTATATCCCGAATAACGGATCGCTGAAAAAGTGGGCTTCGGAAGGCGTGCTCCTGCTGAACGCGGTCCTTACCGTGCGGGCGCATCAGGCAAACTCGCACCGCGGCATCGGCTGGGAACAGTTCACGGACGCGGTCATCCGTGCAGTGAATGAGCAGGACCGTCCGATCGTCTGCATGCTGTGGGGCAGAAACGCCCAGGAGAAAGAAACGCTGCTGACGAACCCGAAACATCTGATTCTGAAGGCGCCGCATCCGAGTCCGCTGTCGGCTTCCCGCGGGTTCTTCGGATGCAGGCATTTCAGCCGGGCGAACGAATTCCTGGCCGCACACGGCAGCTCGCCGATCGACTGGCAGATCGAAAACATCTGAAGGAGGCTGTGATGGGCTTTATCGACATCATTAAAACTATAATCTTCGGCATCGTCGAGGGCATCACCGAGTGGCTCCCGGTCAGCAGTACCGGCCACCTGATCCTGCTGAACGACTTTATGCCGCTGCAGACCTCGCCCGAGTTTTTCGACATGTTTCTGGTCGTGATCCAGTTCGGCGCGATCCTCGCGGTCATCGTCACCTTTTTCCGGAAGATGTGGCCTTTTTCGAGTTATCTGACCGACCGCGAAAGGAAAAAGATCTGGCAGAACTGGCTGAAGGTCATCATCGGATGCATTCCGGCGGCCGTTGCCGGCTTTCTGCTGAATGACTTCTTCGACGAACATCTTTCCGGCACCACGGTCGTGGCGGTCGCACTGATCGTATACGGCGTGATCTTCATCCTGATCGAGCGGTTCAATAAAGACAGAAATTTCTATGTGAACGAGGTCAGCGAGCTTTCGTATTTCGGCGCGTTTCTGATCGGATGCTTCCAGATGCTGGCGCTGGTGCCCGGCACATCGCGTTCCGGCGTCACGATCATCGGAGCTATGCTGCTGGGCGTCTGCCGCTCGGCTGCCGCGGAGTTTTCGTTCTACCTGTCAGTCCCGATCATGCTGGGAGCGAGCGTTCTGAAGATCCACGATTTCGGCCTGCATTTTACCGGTAATGAACTCGCGGTCCTTCTGATCGGCATGGCCGCGTCGTTCCTGGTATCGATCGCGGCGATCCGCTTCCTGATGAATTTTATCCGCACACGCGATTTCAAGCCGTTCGGCATCTACCGCATCATCATCGGTATCGTGATCCTGCTGTATTTCGCCGCGGCACACTGATCTGTTATGGCATTTGACGGCATTACGGTCGCGGCTCTGGCCGCGGAACTTCATACGCTTCTTGCGGGAGGGCGCATTTCCCGGATCTCGCAGCCGGAAAAAGACGAGCTGCTGATCCTGGTGCGTTCGGATTCCGGAAATCATCGCGTGCGCCTTTCGGCCAATGCCGGCCTGCCCCTCGTCTGCATCACGCAGTCGAACGCCGCGGCCCCGATGACAGCGCCGGCATTCTGCATGCTGCTGCGAAAGTATCTTTCGAACGGACGCGTTCTGGCGGTGCGCCAGACGGGCCTGGACCGTATTCTGAACTTCGATATCGAGCACAGAAACGAGCTCGGCGACACCGAGGTGCTGACCCTGATCATCGAACTGATGGGGAAGCACTCGAATATCATTCTGTGCGGCGCGGACCGTGTGATCCTCGACAGCATCAAGCGCGTTCCCGCGAATGTGAGCTCTCTTCGCGAAGTTCTTCCCGGAAAAGAATATTTTACATTGAACACGCGGGACCAGGCGGACACCCTGTCGCTGTCGCCGGAGATCTTCCGGGACCGGATCGCAGGGCGCCCGGAGCCGCTCGCAAAGGCATTGAACCGCGGCCTTTCCGGCATCAGTCCGCTGATGAGCGAGGAGCTCTGTGCGCGGGCGGGGCTGGATTCGTCACTGCCCGCGGCATCGTATTCCGATGCGGATCTGGACGGCTTTTACCGTGAGGTAAAGGGATTGGCGGACGCGGTACGTTCCGGAGATTTCTCTCCGTGCATCCTGTACGAAGGAGACGCGCCGAAAGAGTTTTCCGCGGTGGATATGAAGCTGTTCGAGGGCAGAAACACGGCACGCTTCTCCGGTATGAGCGAGCTGATCGAGACCTATTACAGCGAAAAAGGCCGTACGGTCCGGCTGCGCCAGCGTTCGGCCGATCTCAGGCATGTCGTGCAGACCCGCCTGGAGCGCGCGGTGAAGAAGGCAGACCTCCAGCGAAAGCAGCTCGCAGACACGGAAAAGAAGGACGTCTACCGCGTATACGGAGAACTGCTGAACACCTACGGATACAGCCTTTCCGGCGGTGAAAAGTCGCTTTCCTGCGTGAACTATTACACGGATGAGGAGATCGAGATTCCGCTGGATCCGAGACTTTCGGCGTCCGAGAACGCGAAGAAGTATTTTGCGCGCTACGGGAAGCTGAAGCGGACGGCCGAGGCGGTCGTCCCGCAGCTCGCACAGTCCGAGGCCGAGATCGAGCATCTCGAGTCGGTCCGGGCCTCGCTCGAAAGTTCTGAGACCGAAGAAGATCTGAACCAGATCCGCGCGGAACTCGCCGAGGCGGGCTTCCTGAAAGCGTCGGGCCGGAAAGAGAAGAAGCGCCAGGAAAAGAGCGGTCCGCTGCATTTCGTGACAGAAGACGGTTTTCATATCTACGTCGGAAAAAACAATTATCAAAACGAGGAAGTCACGTTCCGCATCGCGAACGGCGGCGACTGGTGGTTCCACGCGAAGCAGGCGGCGGGATCGCATGTGATCGTGAAGACCGAAGGCCGCGAACTGCCGGATGGAGTCTTTCTTCAGGCGGCGGGACTTGCGGGATACTATTCGACCGCCCGCGGCGCCGAGAAAGCGGAGATCGACTATGTACTCCGCAGGGAGGTGAAAAAGGTTCCGCATTCACGCCCGGGATACGTGATCTACCACACGAATTTTTCCGTGAATGTATGCCCGGCGATCCCGGACGGAGTCACGCGGATTTGACGGAAACGGTAGAATTCGGTATAATTTATCGGATATTTACTTACAGGAGTCTGCCATGAGCCAGGATGTGCAAAGCATGACCGGTTTCGGCCGTTATACTGCCGAGAAAGATCAGAAAAAGATCACGGTCGAGCTGAAGTCCGTGAATCACAGGTATCTGGACCTGTCCGTGAAGATGTCGAAGCGTTTTAACGCCTTTGAGGCGGACATCCGGAACTACATGAAGGACAGCATTTCCAGAGGCAAGGTCGATATCTTCGTGAACTACGAAGACCGTGCCGCCGCGGCCGGGAGCGTCACGTATAACCGCGACGTGGCCGCGCGTTACATGGAGATCTACAGAAAGATGGCGGAGGACTTTTCGCTCGAGCCGGATGTGACGCTGTCGATGCTCGCTTCGTGTCCCGAAGTGATCACGACGCAGACTGCGGATGAGCCTGAAGAAGAGCTGGGTGAGCTTTTGATGGAAGCTTTGAAGGGCGCCTGCGCGGTCTTTGTGGAGCAGCGCGCCGCCGAGGGCGGACGTCTGCGCGACGACCTGCTCGGTAAACTTCGGGATATCGCCGGCTATGTCGACGAGATCGTGGAGCGTTCGCCGCAGGTCATCGAGGAGTACCGGACCGGACTGACCGAGAAGATCCGCGCCGTGGTGGCGGACAGGAACATTGACGATTCGCGTGTCCTGACCGAAGCCGCCGTCTTCGCGGATAAGATCTGCGTAGACGAGGAGATGGTCCGCATGAAAAGCCACATCACGGCGATGGAGCAGGCGCTGAAAAAAGGCGGGCCCATCGGCCGAAACCTGGATTTTATTGCTCAGGAGATGAACCGTGAGGTGAATACCACACTCTCGAAGTCTTCGGACATCGCGCTGAGCGAGTGCGCGGTGAAGCTGAAGACCGAAGTCGAGAAAGTCCGGGAGCAGATCCAGAACATCGAGTGACCGGTACTGAGCCGGCATACGGCCGGCCGGAGGAGCTTCTATGGAAGGTAAGATGGCGGTGATCTCCGGGTTCTCCGGAGCAGGGAAAGGCACGATCGTCAGACGGCTGCTGGAGACGTATCCGGAGGATTACGTGCTTTCGGTCTCGAAAACGACGCGGAAGCCCCGGAAGGGCGAAGAGGAAGGCGTACACTATTTTTTCGTGAGCCGGGAGCGCTTCGAAGAAGAGATCGGGGCGGGAAAGTTCATCGAGCACGCGGAGTTTAACGGGAACTATTACGGAACGCCGCTGGACTGGGTGGCTGCGCAGCAGGAAGCGGGGAAAAACGTGATCCTCGAGATCGAGGTACAGGGAGCTCTTCAGGTAAAAGAGCGCTTTCCCGACGCGGTGCTGATCTTCGTGACTCCTCCGAGCATGCACGAACTGGTCAGACGTCTGCTGGGACGCGGTTCGGAGACGCCGGAGGATATCCGGAACCGGCTCGAGATCGCGGCGGTCCGGGAGTGCCGTCTGATGTCGGACTACGATTATATCGTGGTCAATGACGATCTGGACCTCTGCGTCGAAGACGTCCGGTCCATGATCGCCGGAACCTATGAAAAAACGGATGTGACCGGGCTGATCGCCCGCATTTCCGACGAGATTCAGAATATACTTGAAAGCGGGGAACTGAAATTATGATGCTTCATCCTTCCTATGTGGAACTGATCGAGAAAGCGAACCAGGAAGTGGCTCCGGGCGAGGAGCCCGTGATCCGCAGCCGTTATTCGATCATTCACGCGACGGCGAAACGCGCACATCAGCTCGTCGAGGGCGCTGTCCCTCTGGCGGACGGAGATGAGAAAAAGCCGCTGAGCCTGGCGGTGAAAGAGCTGGCCGAGGGCCAGATTCATATCGTGCGTTCCGACGCGCCCTCGATCCTTATGGGCGAGGCGATGGATCGCGAGGGAATCCTCGGCGGCACCGATCAGCTGATCGGCGAGACGGACGTGACGATCGACGAGAGCGAGCTCGTGGGCGGCCCCGGTTTTGCCGAGAACGCCGCGGAAGAGACCGGGGCGGCCGAAGAGGCTCCCGCGGAGGAAGCAGAGTAACGCATGAAGGTGCTGTTCGTCTCGCTGGGGTGCGATAAAAACCGCGTCGATTCCGAGAAGATGCTCGGGATCCTCTTAAAGGACGGCTATACCCTGACGGACGACGAGCAGGAAGCGGACGTGATCGTCGTAAACACCTGCTGCTTCATCGGTGATGCGGTCGAGGAAAGCATCGACACGCTGATCGCGATGGGCAGGATGAAGACCGAAGGCCGCTGCCGGGCGCTGATCGCCTGCGGCTGTCTGGCGGAACGCTATAAGGACGACTTTTTCGCGGAACTTCCGGAGGTGGACGCCATCGTCGGTACCGCCTCCTGGGACCGGATCTCGGAAGCGCTGAAACGCGTTCTCGGGGATAAGGGCGAAGCTGATGCGGACCCGGCCGCTGCAGACGCGGAGCACGTGCGCTTCTGCGGAGATATCGACCGGCTTCCGGCCGGTACGCATCCCAGGGTCCTGACGACGGGAGGCCATTACGCGTATCTGAAGATCGCCGAAGGATGCGGTAAGCGCTGCACCTACTGTGCGATCCCTTCGGTGCGCGGTGATTATCGAAGTGTCCCGATGGAAGACCTTCTGGCGGAGGCTTCGCGCCTGGCGGATGGAGGTGTGAAGGAACTGATCCTTGTCGCGCAGGAGACTACGCTGTACGGGACGGATCTGTACGGACGGAAGGCATTGCCCGAACTGCTGGAGAAGCTTTCCGAGATCGAAGACATTCGCTGGATCCGCCTGCTGTACTGCTATCCCGAGGAGATCGACGACGGTCTGATCGCTGCGATCCGCGAAAACGAAAAGGTATGTAATTACCTGGATATTCCGATCCAGCACATTAACGACGGGATCCTCCGGCGGATGGGGCGCCGCACGACCGGTGACGGTATCCGCTCCCTGATCGCGAAACTCAGGACTGAGATCCCTGGCATCGCGCTCCGCACCACGCTGATCACCGGTTTTCCGGGCGAGACGGAGGAGGATTTCGGGGAACTTTGTGATTTCGTCCGGGAGATCCGTTTTGACCGGCTGGGCGTTTTTGCCTACTCACAGGAGGAAGGCACCGCTGCCGCTGTGATGCCGGATCAGATCGATGAGGAAGTTCGAGGCGCGCGCAGAGACCGCCTGATGGAGATCCAGCAGGAGATCTCGCTCGGACGCGGACAGGAGTTCGTCGGACAGACGCTGGAAGTTTTCGTCGAGGGCGAGATGAGCGAGGAAGGCACTGCGGTGGGCAGGAGCTACCGTGACGCGCCCGACGTGGACGGATATGTGTTTTTTGAAAACGCGGGAACGGAGAGCGGACGCTTTGAGCGCGTCCTGATCACCGCCGCTTCGGAATATGACCTGCTGGGGGTCATGCTTTAGAGGATATGCCATGAATCTGCCGAATAAACTTACCTGCCTGCGCGTGGTCATGATTCCGTTCTGCGTGTTCTTCCTGCTGACGGACTTTGTTCCGGGGAGCAGGATCATTGCGCTGCTGATCTTCCTGGCCGCGAGCTTTACGGACTATCTGGACGGGCATAT
>JAEEGL014378729.1_pt1 | contig 17699 bp, 14 predicted proteins | sample 9134231 | NCBI WGS metagenome assembly JAEEGL01 (sample SAMN16246548, study PRJNA631951) | gut metagenome | biome: gut microbiome; feature: rumen; material: fiber-attached | host: Bos | place: Iran: Karaj | collected 2018-10 | reverse complement strand
TGCGACGGCGTTCGCTTTTCGCGCCGGCTTTGTTCCGCCTGTAACAAAGGCGGGATTCTCCGAGTTTTTTCGCACAAACGTGAAGGGTTATCGGGCGCCTTCGGCGCGGCCCTTTCCATCGCTGCTGAGCTATCGTGGGCCCGCGCCTGTCGCGGCGCGGCGCGCTGACCCGCTGCGGGGCTCGCTTCGCTCGCGGGCCGCCAACTCCGTGGCTTTTCGTTTCCTGGCTCGTTAACTCCTCGGCATTTCGTTTCCGGACAACCTGCCGCCCCTATTTTTTTAAAAATCTTTTCATAATCCGCGCGATTGGGGGTTGAACCACATCTTGTGTATGTGCTATAATAACCTCGCATATATATAAGGGTTGCGGTCGTTGGCCCGCTGCGCCTCTTTTTTGCGGCGCCCCGCGTCGTTTCATGCGGACGGATATATGCGTTTTGAAATCAGTTTCCTTTGTCCGGAGCGTTTCTTACATGAAGCACACAACGGTGATCGATATCGGGTCGAGCAAGGTCTCCTGCATGTCCGCGGGGACTGCTGCGGACGGCGCACTCGTTATCCACGGCATCGAAAGCCGCCGCTATCCGGGCTACAGGCTCGGCAGCCTGCCCCGCTCCGCCGGCCTTATCGAAGCGCTCGACAGCGCTCTGGCCGCTCTGCAGGAGAATACGGGCCTGCATATCCGCAGCGTCTCGGTCGGCGTGCCCGCGCCCTTCGTGCGCACCGCCGTCACCTATGGCGAGATCGAGGTCGATTCGAGGAACAACCGCGTGACCGCGGCGGATATGGACTGGCTTTTCGATACCGCTTCCGATTTCGAGCTGCCCGAGGGCTATGAGCTGATGCATTCCACGCCCTTCGACTACCGGCTCGACGGCGCCCCCTGCGACGGGGACCCGATCGGCCTGCCGGCGGACAAGCTGGCCGCGAGCTTTTGCCACGCCTTCGTCGACAGGCGCTTTGCCTCGCTCGTGACCGGCATACTGGACGGCTTCGGCATCACGGTAAGCTCGTTCGTTTCGTGCTCCATGGCCTGCTCCGCCTTCACGATCCCGTTTGAGGAGAGGATGCGCGGCGCGGTGCTCATCGACTGCGGCGGCACCCATACCGACGTATCCGCGATCCGCGGCAACGCGCTCGTTCGCACCGAATCGATCGGCATCGGCGGCGTGCATATCACGAACGATATCGCCCTGGGCCTGCGCCTGCCCGACGAGACCGCCGAGGAGCTCAAGCGGCGCTACGTGTTCGGCCTTGATTATTCGGGCAGCGCCCAGCTCGTCAGGATCCCCGGCGAGGGCGTTTTCGAGATAGAGGATCCCACGCTGCAGATGATCATAGAAGCCCGCGCGGAGGAGCTTGCGGACGCGCTCGCGGCCTCGCTCGATTCGATCGAGGCTGAGCTGCCGGAATCGGCGCCGGTCTATATGGTCGGCGGAGGCATCGCCTCCATGCGCGGCGGCGCGGAGTACCTTTCAAAGAAGACCGGGCGGGAGATCCTGCTCAACATGCCCAGGCTGAACCGGCTCAACACCGTCAGCCACGCGCCCGTGCTGGCGCTCGCTCAGTTCATGCTCTACGGCGGCGCCTCGGCCAGGGCTTCAAGGCAGGGCCGCGGCCGCATTTTGGGCGGGCTGAGGGAGATCATTTCGGCCGGCGCGGCTTTAAGGCGCTGAAAAGCATAAAAGCTATAAATAAGCTTACTTTTTTACAATAACAGAAAACTTGCGAATGCTGAAGGAGGTTTCTATAAATGGCATTTGATATCGAACTCGATAACGAGCGCGGCAACGTCGCTCAGCTCAAGGTCGTCGGCGTTGGCGGCGCGGGCGGCAACGCGATAAACCGCATGGTGGATTTCGGCCTTCGCGGCGTGGAATTCATCTCCGTCAACACCGATAAGCAGGCGCTGCTCGCCTCCAAGGCGGACGTGGTCGTGCAGATCGGCGAGAAGATCACCAAGGGTCTCGGCGCAGGCTCCAACCCCGAGGTCGGCAAGACCGCGGCCGAGGAGAGCGTTCAGGATATCGAGGAGAGGCTTCGCGGCGCGGACCTCGTGTTCGTCACCGCGGGCATGGGCGGCGGCACCGGCACCGGCGCGGCCCCCGTCGTGGCCAAGGTCGCCAAGGATCTGGGCATTCTGACCGTCGGCGTCGTGACCAAGCCCTTCAATTTTGAGGGCCGTCCCCGCATGCGGAACGCGCTGACCGGCATCAACGAGCTGCGCGACATCGTGGACACGCTGATCGTCATCCCGAACCAGAGGCTGCTCGCCACCGTCGGCAAGGCGCCTTTCAACGAGGCGCTCAAGACCGCCGACGACGTGCTCCGCCAGGGCGTTCAGGGTATTTCCGACATCATCACCAACCCCACCATGATCAACAGCGACTTCGCCGACGTCCGCACGATCCTTGCCGAGAAGGGCATGGCGCATATGGGCATCGGCAACGCCATCGGCGACAACCGCTGTATCGAAGCCACCAAGCAGGCGATCGCAAGTCCCCTTCTCGAGACCACGATCGACGGCGCGAAGGGCGTGCTGATCAACATCATCGGCGACTCCGCCATCAGCATGACCGAGGTCGACGAGGCGGTCAACCTCGTGACCGACGCGGCCGATCCCGACGCGCGCATCATCTTCTCCATGGGCACCGACGACACGCTGGACGACACCGTCCGCGTGACCGTTATCGCGACCGGCTTCGAGTGGCCCGACGAGCTCAACAGCAACCGCGCTCCCAGGCAGGGCGGCAACCGCATCGGCGGCAGCTCCAACACCGATATCGGCAGGCGCATGGGCGACCCGCGCTACGGCGCCGGCGACCAGCGCTTCGGCAGCACCAACCCCCGCGGCACCAATCCCGAGCACCAGAGCGGGATGCGCGTCAACCCGGCCGGCGGCATCGACGCCTACGGCGCTGCGCCCCGTCCGACCCGTCCCGAGCAGCCCTACACCAGCCCCATCGCAGAGGAGAACCCGCCCCGCCGCACCGTGACGAGGCCCGAGGGCGATATCGACAACCGCCAGAGCGGCAGCCTCGAGATCCCCGCGTTCCTCCGCAACAGGAACAAGAACGGTAAATAATAAAGCATACTTCGGGGGGAGCGGGAGCGCTCCCTCCGTTTTTTGGATCCCCGGCAAAAGGCCGGCGCAGCAAGCATGCCTTTCTTCGAACACGACAACCACAGCCTGCATTACGAGATCTGCGGCGTCAGCGATCCCGTCGCCTACACGCCGATACTTATGCTGCACGGCAACGGCGGGGACATGACCGTTTTCGGCGAGACCGTCGCCCCGCTGCTCAGTTCCAACACGATCATCCTGCTCGACAGCCGCCTGCACGGCCGCTCCGTGCCGCTCGAAGGCGCCTCTATGGAGCTTCATTATTCCGACATGGCGGACGACGCGCTCGCGCTGGCGGAATACCTGGGCCTTTCCGAATACGACGTGGTGGGCTATTCCGACGGCGGGATCATAGCGCTTTTGATGGCGATGCGCTCGATGGCTGTCCGCAGGGTCATAACCATCGGCGCGAACACCGACCCGAGCGGGCTGACTTTCCGCGCAAGGCTTATGATGAAGCGCGCCATGGCCCGCGCGCAGGCGATCGGCGACGAAGGCACCGCGGAGCTTCAGAGGCTGATGCTCGAGGAGCCCCATATCACGCTCTCCGACCTTTCGCGCATCATCGCGGAGGTCACGGTCATCCGCGGCAGCAGGGACCCCTTCATCAAGCGCCGGCACTCCGAGCAGATCGCCGACGCGATCCCCCACGGCTCGCATATGAGCGTTGAAGGCGCCGGCCACGGCATCCCCGAGACGCACGCCGGGCAGCTTGCGGAGATCATGCGGACCGTGCTGTAAGATCCAAAATAATATATTTGATTTTAAGGAAAATATAACAACCGCTCCGAACCCTGCTGCGTTATATAGTCAGAAGAGGAGCAACGAGGGGTTCCGATTCATGTATTTCCTTCCTGTTTATAGGCGAGAGCCGCGAGCACCGCGGCTTTTCGTCTTTTTGGCGGATTTTATTCCGGGTGCTCAACCGACCCGCGCCCTCGGGCGTTATATAGTCGGATAAGGAGCAACGAGGGGTTCCGATCCATGTATTTCCTTTCTGTTTATGAAGACGAAAGACCGCCTGATTTGGCGGCCTTTTGTCGTTTTGGGGTAACCGGATGGATGGTGTGCATGGCTTACCCTTGGGGGGAAGCTGTCACGAAGTGACTGATGAGGTGGAAAAACGACTGATAATTGCAGTTGGGAGGAAAGCGTTTCTTTTCCACCTCATCCGTCAGAGCTTCGCCTCAAATCGGCGAAACTCTGCCACCTTCCCCTCATAGGGGAAGGCATGCGCTTGCGCGGTCCGCGAGTTACAAGCGGAACAAAGCAGGAGAGAATGAGCAGCCACATCGCATGGCTTCCCCCTGGGGGGAAGCTGTCGGCGGGGAGCGCAGAGCGACCCGATGACTGATGAGGGGTAAGGCGCAGATAATTGCAGTTGGGAGGAAAGCGTCTCTTTTCCACCTCATCCGTCAGAGCTTCGCCTCAAATCGGCGAAGCTCCGCCACCTTCCCCTCATAGGGGAAGGCGTGCTGCGCGGTCCGCGGCATTGCGGTGCTGTGGTGCAAATATGTTCCGAAGCAAAGCGGGCGGCAGGTTGCCGCCCCTACGATGGAATGTTGCAAGCGTGCCAAACAATGAGAGGAGAGTGCCGCCCGTCGCATGGCTTCCCCTCGAGTGGCAGCGAGCAAGCTCGCTCGCTGTCACGAAGTGACTGATGAGGTGGAAAAACGACTGATAATTGCAGTTGGGAGAAAGCGTTTCTTTTCCACCTCATCCGAGCCCTTCGGGCCCACCTTCCCCTCATAGGGGAAGGCATGCGCTTGCGCGGTCCGCCGCATTGCGGTGCTGTGGTGCAAATATGATCCGAAGCAAAGCGGGCGGCAGGTTGCCGCCCGTACTCTGTTTTTTTCCCGCGGTGTTTTTTGGGGTTACCTGACCTTAAGGCCGGACTCCATCTCGCTCATGGTGGTGAGCGCGGAGAGATGGACGTCGCCCTCGTCGCTGGCGCAGAGGATCATGCCGCGGCTCTCGATGCCCGCCATCACGCGCGGGGCGAGGTTCGCTACCACGACGACGGTCTTGCCGACGAGATCCGCAGGGCTATACCAGTTCTTGATGCCGGAGAGCACCGTGCGCTCCTCGCCCGCAAGGTCGAGCGTGCACTTTAAAAGCTTCTTCGACTTCCTGACCTCCTCGCAGGCGACGACCTTGGCTAAGCGAAGGTCGAGCTTGGCGAAATCGTCGTAGCTGATCTCGGGGAGCTTCTCGGGCTCGGCGGGCTTCTCCTCGGCGGGCTTCTCCTCGGCCGGCTTCTCCTCTTCGGGCTTAGGCAGCAGGCTCTCGAGGTATTCGAGCTCCTTCTTGAGGTCGATGCGCGGGAAGAGCGCCTCGCCCTTTTCGACCCTGGTGCCCGCGCTCAGCGCGCCGAAATCGGCGATGGAAGCAAAGCTTTGAAGCGCTTCGTCCTTTATGCCGAGCTGGGCGAAGAGCTTGGGCGAGGTGCGGGTCAGGAACGGCTGCAGGGCCACGCCGACGATGCGCAGCGACTCCGCCAGGTTATAGAGCACGGTGCCGAGGCGACCGCGCTTCGCTTCGTCCTTTGCGAGGATCCACGGGGCGGTGACGTCGATGTATTTATTGGAGATACGGATCAGCCTGAAGATCTCGCCGAGCGCTTCGTTCGGGTGGATCGCGTTCATCGCGGCCTCGATCTTCCCGGCAAGGGCCTTTGCGGCGGTTATCACCGGATCGTCCTCCTCGGGCACCGGGCAGACGGGCGCGGGGACCTCGCCGCCGAAGTACTTCTCGATCATCGCGACCGTGCGCGAGAGCAGGTTGCCAAGGTCGTTCGCAAGGTCGGAATTGATCCTGGTGATCAGGGTCTCGTTATCGAAATTGCCGTCCTGACCGAAGGTGAATTCACTGAGCAGGAAGTAGCGGATCGCGTCCACGCCGTAGCGCTCCACGAGCTTGACGGGATCGACGACGTTGCCGAAGGATTTGCCCATCTTCCTGCCGTTGAGCACCAGCCAGCCGTGGCCGTAGACCTGCTTTGGAAGGGGCAGATCCAGCGCCATAAGCATGATCGGCCACACGATGGTGTGGAAGCGGACGATCTCCTTGCCCACGATATGCACGTCGGCCGGCCAGTACTTCTGGAACTTCTCGTCGTCGTCCGAGAGGTAGCCGAGCTTGGAGAGATAGTTGAGCACCGCGTCGAACCAAACGTAGATGACGTGCTTATCGTCGAAATCGACCGGCACGCCCCATTTGAAGGTGCTCCTGGAAACGCAGAGGTCCTCGAGGCCGGGCAGCAGGAAGTTATTGAGCATCTCCTTGGCGCGCGAGGCGGGCTGGATGAACTCCGGATGCTCGTTGATGTACTCGATCAGGCGGGGCGCGTACTTCGATACGCGGAGGAAATAGCTCTCCTCCTCGACCTCCTCCACGGGGCGGCCGCAGTCCGGGCAGACGCCGCCGGACTCCTTGAGCTGGGTCTCGGTCCAGAAGCTCTCGCAGGGCGTGCAGTACATGCCCTTATAGCTGCTCTTGTAGATATCGCCCTTTTCATAGAGCTTTTTGAACACCTTCTGCACGCAGGCGATGTGGTAGTCGTCGGTCGTGCGCACGAAGCCGTCGTGCGAGATGTCCAGAAGCGCCCAGAGCCTGTGGAAGCCCTCCACGATATCGTCGACGTACTTCTGCGGCGTCACGCCCGCGGCCTCGGCCTTGCGCTCGATCTTCTGGCCGTGCTCATCAGCGCCGGTGAGGAAGTACACGTCGTACCCCGTCAGGCGCTTGTAGCGGGCCAGCGCGTCGGTATTGACGGTGCAGTAGGTGTGGCCGATGTGCAGGTTCGCGCTCGGGTAGTAGATCGGTGTGGTGATGTAATAGGGTTTTTTGGTCATGGTATTCTCTCCTTTGCAGGGAATGTAAACAATAAGCTTGCCGAAGGCAAATTTAGCTCGCCGAAGGCGAATTTAGCTCGCGAAGCGAATTTAGCTCGCGAAGCGAATTTAGCTCGCGAAGCGAATTTAGCTCGCGAAGCGAATTTAGCTCGCCGAAGGCAAATCCATATGGCGGAGCGAAATTGCCGCATTCGCGGCAGCGAAATTATCCTTTGGAAAGCTAAATTGAAAGCCTGCGGCTTTCAGCGAAATTGCCGTTTGCACGGCAGCTTGTAAACAAAAGCCCCCGTGCCCGAACGGACACAGGGGCGAACAGACGCGGTACCACCCTGATTCCCCACCTTCGGCTCGCAGCTTACGGTGGGCTTCATTCAACGCTGTAACGCGCGCACGCGCTCCGCTTAAGGGCAATGCCGTTCGGCGGGGAGGCTCCGGAGCCATGTTCGGGTCCTTTACGCGCCGCCTCGCACCTTCCGGCGGCTCTCTTAAGCGGATGGGGACCGTACTCTTTCCTTCAACGCCTTTATAAAATTATTGCAATTTTAATGCTATTCTCCCCGTTTGTCAAGAGGGAAATGCACCTTTTTTTGCGTCGATGCGGTTTTCGGGATCAATAGACCTTGAGCTTGCTCAGATCCGCGGTGAGCTCGGCGCCCTTGACCTCGATCGGGAACTGCAGGATCACGGCGCCTTCGTCATCGTTGTCGCAGAGCACCATGGCATAGCCGCCGTCCTCTATATCCGAGATATTCTCGGGATAGAAGATAAAGGTATAGTCGCCGCCGACCTCGGGATCGTAGTATTCCCTGCCGGTCCAGATGACGTCGACTTCGTCCGCGTCGAGCTCCTTCCTGTACTCCCTGCCCGCGGGCACGATGCCCATCCAGCAGTTTTCATCCAGCTTGAATTCGCTGCTGACCTTGAAAACTATATGGCCTTCCTCCTTGGAAATGCCGACTTTATCGGAAGCCGCGCTGTTCGCGCCGGAGTCCGGAGCGGCGGTCGCGTCGCCGCCGGAGGGCTTCTTGCCGCACCCGACGAGGGCGAACGTCATGGCGATCACGAGGACCGCGATAAGGATCTTTTTCATAAAAAACCTCCCGTTGGTTTGTTTGCTTTCAGTATATCATAACCGGCGGCGGTTGGCAACCGTCACACGACCTGGAAGAGGTAGAACTTAAGGTAATCGGTCTCCGGCACGCCCCAGAGGATCGGATGATCGGGCGCCTGCTGCCTCTCCTCGATCTGGCGGAGGCGGACGCCGGCGCTCTCGGCGGCCTCGGAAAGCATTTTGCGGAACAGCTCGTTGGTCATGAAATGCGAGCAGGAGCAGGTGGCGAGGTACCCGCCGCGCGGCAGCAGCTTCATCGCCTTGGCGTTGATCGCCTTATACCCCTTGATCGCGCTCTGCACGGTCCCCCGGCTCTTGGTGAACGCGGGCGGGTCGAGGATGATATAGTCATAGGGGCATTTCTTCGCCTGCTCCATCCCGGTGAGCAGGTCGAAGACGTCGGCCGTGACGAAGTCCATGCGCTCCGCCAGGCCGTTGAGCTCGGTATTGCGGCGGGTCTGTGCGATCGCGTCCGCGGAGATATCCACGGCGGTGACGTGCTCCGCCCCGGCGAGCGCGCAGTTGAGCGCAAAGGCGCCGGTGTGGGTGAAGCAGTCGAGCACCCTTCGGCCGGGGGCGAGCCGCGCGGCGGCCCGGCGGTTATACTTCTGGTCGAGGAAATAGCCCGTCTTCTGGCCGTTCAGCACGTCGATCTCATACTTGATCCCGTTCTCGGTGATGATCAGCTTCCCGTCGAAATCGGGATCGAGGCGGGGATCATTATAAAAGCCCTTCCCCTCCTCCATGCCCTCCTTGAGGCGGATCGCGACGTCGTTCCTCTCGCAGATCGCGCGGATGCGCACGCCGTATTCCGAAAAGACCGTGATAAGCGCGTCATAGAGGCGCTCCTTCTTTTTTTCGAAGCCGAGCGAGAGCACCTGTGTTACCAGAACGTCCTCAAAGCGGTCCACGGTCAGCCCCGGGAAGCGGTCGGCCTCGCCGAAGATCACGCGGCAGCAGGACCAGTCCTCCCCCATCACCGTGCGGCGGTAATCGATGCACCAGCGGATGCGGCGGCGGAAGAACTCGTCGTCAAAGCGGTCGTTGGCGTTCTCGGAGAGCAGGCGGACGCGGATCAGCGAGGCGGAATTGAAAAAGCCCGTGCCGAGATAGCGGTCCTTCCTTGAATAAACGTCCACGAGCGAGCCGTCCGGGGCCTCGTCCGAGGCGGAAACGACCTCCTCGGCATATACCCAGGGGTGCCCCGCGCGGATGCTGCGCTCGGCCTTCTCGGTGACGGTCAGCTTTATGAATGCTCTTGCCATTGGGTTGCTCCTTTAGGCTTTTTAATATGAAAAGTTTAGCACAGAGCTTGGCTTATTGCAAGAGCTTACACCGCCGCAGGAGGGTTTTCCGGCTTGACCGGAGCTCCCGGGGCGGGGTATAATAATGCACAATGAAAGATTTGGGGAGGAAAGGCCATGTCCATTGAAAGAGCGAAGAGGTATCTTGAGGAAAGGGGGCTTGCCAAGCGCATCATCGAGCCGGAGGCCTCCACCGCCACGGTGCCCCTCGCGGCCGCCGCGCTCGGCACCGAGGAGGGCGCGATCGCGAAGACGCTCTCGTTCCTTATCGGGGAGAGCGTTATACTGATCCTTGCCGAGGGCACCGCGCGCATCGACAACCGCAAGTACAAGGACCGCTTCCATGCCAAGGCGAAAATGGTCCCGTTCGAGCGCTGCGGGGAGCTTATCGGTCACGAGGCGGGCGGCGTGTGCCCGTTCGGCGTCAACGAGGGGATAAGGGTCTATCTCGACGAAACGCTGAAAAAATACGATTACGTCTACCCCGCCGCCGGGAACGACCGCAGCGGCGTCAGGCTCACGCCGGAGGAGCTGTTCGGGGCGATCGACGGCGCGGAATGGGTGGACGTGTGCAGGGAAGCGGAGTGAAAAAGAGAGCAGCGCATGGCTTCCCCTTGGGGGGAAGCCGGCGTCGCAGAGCGCGGAGCGATGCGATGACTGATGAGGGGTAAAGCGGAGGGAAAGAGAAGCCTCGTGCACCAATGGGGACGGTTCTCTTTTGTGCAATATGCAGTATGAAGTTGGGTTTAGCCCGCCCTGCACCAAAGAGAACCGTCCCCATTGGTGCAACTGTTTTTATTTTTGGGCTTGACAACGCGGCGTTTTGGGAGTACAATGTGTTAGCACTCAGAGAGTAAGAGTGCTAACAACCAATCAAAAAACTCTTTTCGAGGTGAAGGATATGAAAAAGAAACAGTTCAAGACCGAATCGAAGCGGCTGCTGGACCTGATGATCAACTCCGTTTACACCAATAAGGATATCTTCCTGCGCGAGCTGATCTCCAACGCTTCCGACGCGCTCGACAAGCTCCATTTCAGGACGCTGACCGACAATTCCGGCGCTGCTGCCGGCGAGCTGACGATCCGCATCACGCCCGATAAGCAGGCGCGCACGCTGACGATCGAGGACAACGGCATCGGCATGACGAAGGACGAGCTTGAAAACAACCTGGGCACCATCGCCAAGAGCGGCACGCTCGCCTTCCGCGACGAGAACGCCGGCGAGGGCGAGGGCGAAAGCGCGCTTCCCGAGGTCATCGGCCAGTTCGGCGTGGGCTTCTATTCGGCGTTCATGGTCGCTAAGAAGATCACCGTGCTCTCCCGCGCGTACGGCTCGGACGAGGCGAATCTCTGGACCAGCGAGGGTCTGGACGGCTACACGGTCGAGCCCGCCGAAAAGGACGGCCGGGGCACCGTGATCACCGTTTACCTCAAGGACAACGAGGGCGAGGAGAGCTATGATAAATACCTTGAGACCTATACGCTCCGGGAGCTGGTCAGGAAGTATTCCGACTACATCCGCTGGCCGATCAAAATGCTGGTCGAGACCACGCGCATGAAGGAGCATGAGTGCGAATGCGAGCACGACCATGAGGACGGCGAATGCGAGTGCGGACACGAGCATAAGGAGCCCGAATACGAGACCGTGACCGAGGATCAGACGCTGAACAGCATGGTGCCGCTCTGGCGCAGGAACAAGGCGGAGCTGACCGACGAGGACTACAACGGCTTCTATTCCGATAAGTTCCATGACTACGAGGACCCGCTCGCGCATATCCACACCAAGGCCGAGGGCGGCGTGACCTATAACGCGATCCTCTACTTCCCCGCCAGCGCGCCGTATAACTTCTATTCCAAGAACTACAAGCGCGGCCTCCAGCTCTATTCCAACGGCGTCATGATCATGGAGAGCTGCGAGGATATGCTGCCCGAATACTTCGGGTTCGTCAAGGGCCTTGTGGATTCGCCCGATATCTCGCTGAACATCTCCCGCGAGATGCTGCAGCAGAACCGCCAGGTCCGCGCGATCGCGAACGGCCTTAAAAAGAAGATAAAGGCCGAGCTCGAGAGCATGCTGAAGGACGACCGCGAGAAGTACGAGAAGTTCTTCAAGGCCTTCGGCCTCTCGCTCAAATACGGCATCTACGAGAGCTACGGCATGGAGGCCGAGAACCTTGCTGACCTTCTCCTTTTCCGCTCCGCGAAGCAGGATAAGCAGATCACGCTGCAGGAATACCTCGACGCCTTCGAGCCCAACCAGACCGAGATCTACTACGCCTGCGGCGAAAGCCCCGAGATGGTGCGCAGCCTGCCGCAGTATAAATACCTGATCGACAAAGGCTACGACGTTTTGCTCATGACCGACAACGTGGACGAGTTCATGACCAAGATGATGAACGGCTACAAGGGCAAGCCCTTCAAATCCATCACCGACAGCGATATCAACGCGCAGTCCGAGGACGAGAAGAAGGCCATGGCCGAGAAGCAGGAGGAGAACAAGGAGCTTATCGAGGCCGTGAAGGCGGCGCTCGGCGACCGCGTCAAGGAGGTCCGCCTCTCCAGTCGGCTTTCGGACTCCCCCGCCGCCCTGACCAGCGAGGGCCCGCTCTCGCTCGAGATGGAGAAGGTGCTCTCCGAGATGCCCCTCGGCGGCGACGCCAAGGCCGAGAGGATCCTCGAGCTGAACCCCGAGCACCCGGTGTTCGCGGCGCTCGTCAAGGCGAAGAACGAGGGCGGCGACCTGGAGGGCTATGCAAAGCTCCTCTACAACCAGGCGCTGATGATGGCGGGCCTCAGGATCGACGACCCCGCCGAGTTCGCCCGCGCGATCAATGCGCTGATAGTGAAATAAGGAGTCCGAATGAGGAAGCTGCTGCTGATCGTCCTTATCTGCGCGCTTGCGCTGACCGCCTGCCGGCCCGCCGTCCCGGCCGAGCCCTTCGACGAGTTCGGTCAGTATGAGGACTGGGCGGATTCCGTGGGCTATGAGAGCGGCGCGCTGGTGCCCGAGGGCATGGACGGCCCGAATCAGGACCGCTACCTTACCCCCGCGGCCGAACCGGGCTATGACTCCGGCCGGATCGTGATCGGCGACAGCCGCTGCTGCCAGCTCGGGATCTACGCGCAGCGGGCGGGGATCGGCGATTTTGCGGTCTACGCCGCCTGGGGCGGGCACTACCTGAGCGAAGCGCGGCCCGCGATCCTGACCGACGCTGCGTGGCAGAGGATCGAGAGCTGCTTTAAGCGGCAGATCGAAAAGCGCGGCAAATGCACGGTCTTCCTCTTTGCGACCGTCAACGATTACGACCACACCATGAACGCCAACGAAGCCAATATCGGGGCCTGCATCGCCGCGGCCGAGAGGCTGGCGGGGCTTACCGCCACGGTCGGCGGGAAGGAATACTCCCCAAGGCTCGTTATAATAGGCTTTGCGGGCTGCAAAAAGGGCGAACCGTTCTACGGGATGCAGGACACGGACTTCAACCGGTACGTGGACGACTATACGGCGGAGCTGCGGCGGAGGATCGAGGCGGACGAAGCGCTTAAAGGCAGCGTGATCGCGTTCACGAGCGTGGAAGAGATAATCGGCGGCGACGCGGATTTCATCAACGACAACCTCCACTACGGCGACCGGACGCTTAAGCTGCTGGCCGAATACGTTTCATCGTTTAAATAAGAGGCACATAAACGCAAAACCGGGCCGAAAGCCCGGTTTTTTGCTTGAGCGGGCTTTTTCGCCATGCTATAATGAGCTTACCGCGTGAGGTTTTCCCTCCCCCGCGCGTGTAATAAGTGAAAGGATCAAAAAAGGAGCGGCCGATGGACAGGGGCAGCGCGCTTTACAGGCAGTATCTTGCCGGCGACGAAGAAGGAATGTACGGGCTCATACGCGAATACCGCGACGGGCTCGCCATGTTCCTTATGGGCTTCGTGCACGACGCTTCCGCCGCCGAGCAGCTCGCCGAGGATACCTTCGTGCGCCTCGCCGTCAAAAAACCGCACGACAGCGGGAAGGGCAGCTTCAAGACCTGGCTCTACACTATCGGGCGGAACATCGCGCTCGACGACCTTCGCAAAACGCGCCGCGAAAGGACGGTACCGCTCGAGGCGGCGGCGCTTTCCGTCGAGGAAAGGAGCCTTGAGGACGCCTATATCCGCGACGAGCGGAGAAGAGCCGTGCGCCGAGCGATGGAACGGCTTTCTGGCGACCACAGGCAGATACTGTTCCTCGTGTACTTCGAGGAGCTGAGCCTTAAGGACGCGGCGAAGGTCATGCGGCGCAGCACTCATGCGGCCGAAGCGCTGGCCATGCGGGCCAGGCAGGCGCTGAAAAAGGAGCTTGAAAGGGAGGGTATTGATCATGAAGACCTATGAGGAGACCGCAATTGCCGTGCTCCGGCGCGCGGAAGAAGAAAACGAGCTTATAAAAAGAAAGAGGGCGCGGCTTGGGAGGATAGGCCTGCCGCTTGCGGCGGCGCTGCTTATCGGCGCGGGCCTGCTCGCCGTTTTAGCTCAAAGCAGGCTGCCCGCAAAGCGCGTTGAAAAGGCCGCGGTGCGCATCCCCTCGATGCGCTTCGGCAGCGACGAAAGGGTCAAGGGCTCGGTCGCTCCGCATCTTTGGCACGACGGCAGGGTCTACACCCCCGTGGACTGCCTCTCGGATGAGGAGGCGCGGGCGCTGCTGCCCCTGCTGGGTGAAACTATCGGCAAGGCGAAGGGCGGCATCTACGACCCCGACAAGAACCCGAACTGGAATATCAACGCGGGAAGGGAGCTTTACTCGGCCGGCTTCGAGCGCTGCGAGGTCTGCACCGTAAAGGGCTACGACCCAGCCTTCCGCCTGGCCGTGAAGAGCATTGCGCTCTATCAGGGGCTGACGCCGAAATACATCTACATCCTCGAGAACCACAGCGGCATACGCCTCGATACCGGCGCGGACCTTTTTGCCGACAGGCTCAACATCCCCGGGCGCGTCGTAAAGGCCGAATACTTAACGCACGCCGAGCACGGCGGAAAGAGCACGGCCGAGCTTCACTCCATGGAGCTGCACCCGCTGGGCGTTACGAGAGAGCAGCTCGACGCCTTTATCGAGGCGATCGTCGAAGCGCCGCTCCTCGACCTCAGGGAAAAGGTCGGGGACGTCCGGGAGTTTTTCGGAGAGGACTATCTTTTCCTGTACCTGACGCTCGAGGACGGCCTCAGGGTGGAGCTTATTGTGAGCGAAGCCGGCTGCGCGTACAACACGGGCTATATGCGCTGGTTCCCCGCGGCGGCGCAGGAGGAGGCGCTGAGACCGATCGTTGAGGCCATGCGGGCGGGCGGATAACGGAGAAGAATGAAGACGGTTCTTCACCTCATCAGGCTGCATAGCCGCCGTCTTCATTAGGGCTCCGGCCCGACTTCATTCTGTTTCCCGACATAAAAGCAGACTGATTCTGTTTTCAGTCTGCTTTCGTTTTATTTGCGCTTGCCCTCCCCCGCCCGCGCAAAAAAAGAAAGTTTTTTATCGATTAAAGGTCGTTTTAAGAAAAGCGAGTATGATAACGGACAAAGGAAAGCGAGAAGGTGCTTTTTAACGAAAGCCGTGGTATAATGGAGCGAAAGCGACCGAGGAGGCAAACGGACCGCATGAACGAAGCGAAGAGGAACGAAGCGCCGCTCTTTCCGGCGGCGGACGCGCACTGCGATTTTCTGTACGGCATGATCCACAGCGGCTATGATCTTAGGCGCCCGACGAAGCGGCAGGCGATCAGGCTCGACAAGCTCAAAGAGGGCGGCGTCAAGCTCCAGCTCTTCGCCGCGTGGGTGGATATGCAGCTCGACGTAAATCCGCTTAACCAGGTCACCGGCATGATCGACGCCTACTACCGCATGCTGGCCGCGAATGGGGAGCTGACTCCGCTCACGAAGGAGTTCGACCCCGAGGGCGACAGGATCGCCGCGGTGCTGACCGTGGAGGGCGGCGAGGCGATAGAGGCTTCGCTCCACAATATCGCGATACTGCACCGGCTGGGCGTGCGCGCGATGACGCTGACCTGGAACGACGAGAACAGGCTCGCCTACCCCGCTAAGGGCGGCTCCCGCAGGGGGCTGACAAGGCTCGGCAAGGAGGCCGTGCGCGAGATGTGCAGGGTCGGCGTGGCGGTGGACCTCGCCCACCTCAACGACGCGGGGATCGACGACGTGCTCTCGATCGCGTCAAGGCCGGTCTTCGCCTCGCATTCCAATTCGCGCTTTATCTGCGACAATCCGCGCTGCCTGACCGACGAGCAGATCGAAGCGGTATCAAAGCAGGGCGGCGTGGTGGGCGTCAACTTCTTCTCGAAGCAGCTCACCGAGCGGCGCAGCGCCACGATCACGGACGTGGTCCGCCATATCGACCGCGTGGCCTCGGTCGGCGGGACCAAAGCGGCGGCGATAGGCTCCGATTTCGACGGCATGGGGACCTATATCGACGGGCTCGACAGCAGCGCGGGGCTGCCGACGATAGCGAACGAGCTTCTGAAACTCAATTATTCCGAAGAGGACGTGCGCAGGATCATGTTCGATAACCTCTATAACTATATCCTGCGGTTCTGCTGAAGAATTGCGCTATGAAAACGGCTTCGGCTGTGGTATAATGTATTTTAATGGCGGAAAGGAGGCGCAAACGCGATGATAACGGCGTATAAACACGTTTTTGCCCGCATCGAAAAGAAATACCTGATCACGCGCGATCAGCTCGGCGCGCTCCTGCCCGTGCTCAACGAGCATATGCACGGCGATAAATACGGCCTGAGCACCGTTTCGAGCATGTATTTCGATACGCCCGATATGCGCATCATCCGCGCTTCGATCGAGGCCACCCGCAGGGGCTATAAGGAGAAGCTGCGCCTGCGCTGCTACGGCACGCCGAAGGCCGATACACCGGCGTTCGTGGAGCTGAAGAAGAAATACCTCGGCACGGTCTATAAGCGCCGCTTCGAGATGCCCTATGAGGAGGCGCTCGCGTTCCTGACCGGCAGGGCAAAAGCGCCGGATACGCAGATGGGCCGCGAGGTCGCCTACGTGCTCAATTTCTACCCCGGCATCCGCCCGACGATCGACATCTTCTGCGACCGGCTGGCGCTGTTCGGCAACGACGACGAGGAGCTGCGCGTGACCTTCGACTCCGCCCCGCGCTACCGCATGACCGACCTCGACCTGAGAAACGGCTCCGAAGGCCGCAGCCTGCTTGAGGACGACCTCTGCATCATGGAGATCAAGTCCCCCGGCGCAATGCCGCTGTGGCTTGTCGAACTGCTCGACGCGAACCGGATCTATCCGCAGAAGTTCTCGAAATACGCCGCGGCTTTCAACATCGAGCTCAAGGAAAGGCTAGGCCGATAAAAACGCTAAAAACCGAAAGGATCCAAATATTATGCTTCACAGTGTGATCTCAAGTATTTTTTCATCCAGCACCTACTCCGTCACCGTGACGGTGGGCGAATACCTTATCTGCCTGCTCTGCGCGCTCGGTCTGGGCCTGCTCATAGCCCTCGTGGGCCGCTTCCGCAGCAGGCAGTCCTCCAGCCTTTCGGTCGCGCTGGTGCTGCTGCCGATGATCGTGCAGACCATCATCATGCTCGTCAATAAGGAGTTCGGCGCGGGCCTTGCCGTGGCGGGCGCGTTCAGCCTGCTGCGCTTCCGCTCCGCTCCCGCCTCCGCGCGCGACATCGTGCTGATCGCCCTCTCCGTGGCCGTCGGTCTCGCGCTCGGCATGGGCTGCGTGGGCATCGCCGTCATAGTCTGCGTGCTGGTGCTCGCGGTGCTGTTCATCCTCTCCATGTTCAATTTCGGCAAGGCCGCGGGCGGCGAAAGGGTGCTGCGCATCGTGATCCCCGAGAGCCTCAACTACGGCGAGGTGTTCAACGACGTTTTAAGCAAATACACGACCTCATCCGAGCTCGTGCGCGTCAAGACCGTCAATATGGGAAGCCTCTACAAGCTCAAATACAATATCACCCTTAAGGACGTCTCTAAGGAAAAGGCGTTCATCGACGAGCTGCGCGTGCGCAACGGCAACCTCGAGATAAGCTGCACCAAGCCCGAGCAGGGAGGCAAGGAAGGGATCTGAGAATGACGCTTGCCCATTCGGGCAAATGATGCCTATATGCTTTGCTGCCTTTTACGCGCGCTTTCCCATAAGAGCCATTCGGCCGGACATTCGGTACGGCCGATTTCTTTTGACATTTTTTAAAAAAGTGGTATATTAGCAGTATGGACGAAAAACGGAGGAACGGAACGAAATGAAGAGGGCTTCCCTTGCTATATTGGCGGCGCTGCTG
>JAEEGL011784165.1_pt1 | contig 17699 bp, 16 predicted proteins | sample 9134231 | NCBI WGS metagenome assembly JAEEGL01 (sample SAMN16246548, study PRJNA631951) | gut metagenome | biome: gut microbiome; feature: rumen; material: fiber-attached | host: Bos | place: Iran: Karaj | collected 2018-10 | reverse complement strand
TTAGGCTGCTCGACCAGCAGATATTTGCCGTACGCCAGGTCGATGTAGGCGTATCCGCTGTTGTCCGTTACCATGGCGCCGGCGAGGTTTGAGTCGACCGCTATTCTTCCGACTTCCTCGGCTGTCGGCACCCTGCCTGTCTGAGTCTCGGAATCCGGGACCGCGAACACCTTGATCTCTATGTCCGAGATCGGATATTCGTGATCCTCGCCTCTTGCTATCTTGGAGATGCGGAGACCCGTCTTTCCCTCGCGGCTGAACACTACGGTGTCCTCCGCGTGGATCCTGGTCTCGCCCTCCGTGACGGATATGAGAGCCTGGTCCTCGCGCTGTCCCGCCGCCGTCTCGTAGCAGTAAACTCCTTTAGCGAGGTACTGCGTTCCGTCGGCCGTGACCCTTATGCTGTCGCCGTCCCTGGCGCTGACTTCGAATTCGTATTCCCTGACTTCCGAAAGATCGGCGGCGGTCACAAGCTCGGGCTCGGAGCCTTCCTTTAAGATCTCGACTTTGAGCCGGACGGAATCCCTGTCGTCGCTCTTGCCGTGGTTGAGTATGACCTTGAGGCCGACAAGGTAAGTACCGTCGCTGCCGGGGAAGAGTCTGGACCTGGTTATATGCATGTCGGAGATCAGTATCTGATTGTCCTCCGGTTCCTGACCTGGCAGCGACACGAGGAAGTTTACAAGAGAGTTTATCCTGTCCGCAACGTCTGAAAGGTAAGTCCTGTAGGGACGCCATGCGCTGAACTGGCCGCTTCCCGCCGCGTCCCACCATGTCCAGCATTCGTTATGGAACTGATGGATCCGGTTGGGCATCCACGGGTTCTTGTAGTTGTTGAAAGTGTACCGGTACGAAACGAGTTCGTCGTGGTCCGCGTTGCCTATGTTTGCGTAATACCAGATCGCCATCTGAACGCCTGCGACGATCTCGCTCCTGTCGAGCTTGTCCGCCATGGCTCCGTCAAAACCGTTTTCCTTGAGGAACGTCTTCATTTCGTCGATCGAAACGTAAGGATACGAATTGATGACGATCGCGCGGAGCTTTCTCGCCGACGCTTTGCTGTAGTACGTGCTGTCCTCGAGATTGATCCGTCTGTAAAGGTTCGTCGTGCTGGGCGATGGATGCGCGTCAGAGCAGTAAACTATGTCGTAGTTGCATTCGCCGTATGAATAGAGCCTGTCCGGGACCCACTTGCCTTCTTCGTTCAGTATGGATCCGTCTGTGGCGTCTATGAGCGCCATTGAAGCCGGGATCTCTCCGCAGCCGTGGTTCGAGCACTCGTAAGCTCCTATCAGCTGATATTTATAGGGGCTGTCGTCGCTGTCGGGTACCAGCACGCTGTATGCTTTCCGGTTGAAATACGTGTCGAGGCTGTCGTAAGGATCCAGCTTGCCCGAAAGTTCGGCGGGGATCTGAGACTGCTCCCCGGCGCTGAGCGAGTCGTATGCAGCTTTTGCCTCGGCGCGCAGCGCGAACATTTCGGAAACGTAATTCTCGTATGCCGCTGCTTTTGCCTCGTGTTCTTCGAGCGCCTCTTCGCTGAAGTTGTTTGAACCGTAGTTTGCGTTGGTTATCGCCCGTTGTGAAGCCGCGTACTCTGTCTTTCTTTTATCCTGCATCTCTTGCAGGGAATCGATTTTTCCGAGCAGTTCGACAACCTGCTCTACCGTATATTGAACGTCCTTTTCCCCGTTGCCCGCAGCAATAATCTGAAAGCGCAGTGCAGTGAGCAGCAGGGCGGCCGTCAGGAGAAATGCGGCCGTTTTTTGGATTATTCTGGACATCTGCTGTCTCCTTGTTTTTTTAGCGTATTATATTATTATATCATAAATTGTTCATCAATGCAATATCTTGCCCGATATATTAGGATTTTACCGGTTTTTTTCGGTTTCAGCGTTATACTCTGTTAATTCCGCGGGCAGAATTTGTAAGTCTTTGCTTCAGATCATTTTGTAAAGCTCGTAGCAGTCGTGCCCTTTGGGAACGTCTTTCAGTTCACCTCTGAGTATATAGCCGTTTTTTCTGAAAAACCCGACGTTCCAGTCGCCCGCGTCGGTCAGGATCACAGGCGTACCGTTTTCCTTTGCCAGTTTCTCCGTTTCTTTCAGCAGATATGTTCCCAGACCCTTCCGCCGGAGCGACTCATCCACAAACAGCGCGTCGATATATCCATATGCGCCTTTGTGCACGTCCGCGATTACACCCGCTATCAGCCTGCCGTCTTTATCAACAAGTTTCCTGTAAAAACTGATATTCTCGTATTCCGGCTCGTAAGCCTTGCTGTATGTATCGAGGCCGTTTTCAATGGCCTCCGCATCGCTTTCGCTGCCGGGCGAAACCCTGAATCTGGCGCCGCTGTTGTTTGCCGGTACGTACTTCGGCGTATCAGCGTCCAGGTACTTGACCAGAGAATAACTGATATGGCCGTTCGGTTCTTTCAGCGTCGTGAAAACCGTGTAGCCGTGCTTTTCGTAGAACGGTCTGGCCATATAACTGGAGGTGCCGAGCGTCACGACCCGACAGCCCTTCTCTTTTGCGATACTCTCGACCTCGCGGAGGATCATGGAGCCGATTCCCTGATGCCGGTAGCGTTCATCTACCCAAAGGGCGCTTAAAAACATTCTCGACCAGTGGAATTCGTACGCCTCCGCAATGCATCCGCCGATGATACCGCCGTTTTCGTCCTCGACTTTGAGAACGAACTCTTCTTCGTCCGCGTCCGTTTCGCGCGGCACGATTCCGTTTATCTTTTCGCCTATATATTCCGCTTCTTCTTTTGTCAGATTTTCGATTCTGTATTCCATTTGCTCTCTTCTGCAGATCCCGGTTTTGCGGTCTGCACCCTCATAGCCGGTTCTATCCCGTCTTCATCCCCGGCGCCGGATTTTACCGGCGCGGGACTTCCGCCCTTAAAAGCAGATCCGAATCCGGTTTCTTTTTTGACACAGATCTTTTACCGTTTTCGGATTTCCGTTCAGAGGTCCTTGTCGGCAACGTAATAGCAGTGGCCTTTGGGCAGATCGGGCGGTTTACAGGCAACTTTGTATCCGTTCTTCAGGAAAAAGCCGACGTTCCAGTCGTAGATCTCTTCGGCGATTATCTTGTTCGCCCCTTTTTCCGCGGCTTTCTTTTCAAAGTGTTTTACAAGCAGCGACCCCAAACCCCTGTGGCGGTATTCTTCGTCGACCCAGATTTTCCAGATCCAGCCGGTGCCTGTGCCGTATACTCCCGCCATAATGGCGGCGACGGCCCTGCCGGTTTTATCGACAAGCTTTCTGTTTATTTTGATGTATTCGTGTTTGGGGTTGAGAAACGGCAGATTATACTCATAGAGTTTATCGGAGATATAATCTGCGTCTTCTTCCGTACCGTCGGATATTGCATATTCTATATGTCCGCACGGTCTGCGGGTCAGTTCTCTGTCGAAGCGTTTGAAAAGCGAGTAGTCTTCGTGTCCGGGCGGACTGTTCCTGACGGTTCCGAATACCGTATACCCGTGTTTAAGATAGAACGGTCTTGCCTGAAAATCCCCGGTTTCCAGATAAGAAAGGTAACAGCCTCTGTTTATTGCGGTTTTCTCCACTTCCCGGAGAAGGTTCGAACCCAGTTCCTGACGGTGGTATTTTTCGTCAACCCACAGATCGTCGACGAACAGACAGCCCCACTGAAAAATATATCCCGTGCAGCCGGCGATAATGTTTCCGTCCTTGTCCGTTATCTTTTTACACACCTGTTTTTCTTTATCTTTAAACCCGTCTGCCGGGGGCACGAGTTTAAAATAGTATTCATAAACAAGCTTTTCAATTAATTCTGAATCTTTGCGGGCGCTTTTTCTCAGCCTTAAATTATCCATATCGTGCTTTCCTTTTTGTGTTTTTGCGATTAATTGCCGTCTCCGAATGCCGTTTTCATACCCGGACAGGACTAAGGACGCTTGGATACGATGCCCGGGGAAGGGCATTTGCGTCAAACCCCGGACATTCCTGCTTCCGCGGGGCGTGCACCCGTTTCCGTTTTCCGTATTGTCAGATCCTTTATGACCTCTCCCGCGATCAGAAGCCCGGCAATCGAAGGGACAAAAGCGACGCTGCCGGGGATATCGCGGCGCTCCGTGCATTTGCGCTCGGTCCCCGGGGGGCAGATGCAGTGAGTCCGGCAGCTGACAGACATATCTTCCATGGGCCTTGTCGGCTGCTCCTCGGAATAAACGACTTTCAGTTTTTTGACGCCCCGTTTTCTGCACTCGGTGCGCATAACCTTTGCAAGCGGACACATGCGCGTCTGGTATATGTCGGCGACGCGGAACTGGCTGCCGTCGAGTTTGTTGCCCGCGCCCATGCAGCTGATAATCGGAACGTTGTGCTTCTCCGCCTGCATGACGAGTTCCAGCTTGGCGGAAACGGTGTCTACGGCGTCGACGATATAGTCGTATTCGTCGAACGGGAATCCGTCCGCGTTTTCGGGCAGGAAAAAGCACCTGCGGGCGGTGATTTCCGCGTCCGGGTATATTTCGAGCATCCGCTCTTTCATTACGTCGACTTTGTACCGGCCGACGGTCTTTCTTGTGGCGATGATCTGGCGGTTCAGATTCGTCAGGCACACTTTGTCGTCGTCGATAAGATCGAATCTGCCTACGCCGCTGCGTATCAGGGCCTCGCAGGCAAATCCGCCCACTCCGCCGATCCCGAACACCGCGACGCGGCTTGAATGCAGTATGTCCATCGCTTCTTTTCCGAGCAGAAGCTGGGTTCTGGAAAACTGGTTCAGCATAAATTTTCCTTTCTGTCTCTGGTCTATATCTCCGGCAGAAATCAGCCTGCCGGAAATGCTGCAGTTCCGTTAAAACGGAGCCGGTTCAGCCGGACTTTCAGTATCCGAGAAATATTTTCAGGTCGTTGTCCGGAAGAAGATCTTTTTTTCCGAGGCCGAACGAATAATCCGGAACGATCTCAAGATAGCGGTCAAGGAATTCTTCATATGTCTTTGCCTCGAAGCAGTAAGGCTTTATGAAAAAGTCTCTGCTTCCGCCGGTCGTACGGTCCCCCGCGGTTACGCTCACTTTGTAGTCGCCGGACTTCAGCTTATAGAAAACATATCTCTCCAGGTTCCATCCGTGCAGACTTATGTGTCCGAACTTAGGAGCATAACTTGCCACGATTTCGTTGGCCTGAAGCGCCGCGCTCTGATAGTCGTACTCAACGGTTTCTATAAACCTTTCGGCGCTTTCAACGTCGTACACGGAATACCTGCTTTCATTCCGGTATTTCCTGACGAATTCAAGGTCTCCGTCGACCCTTTGGATATCATACCTCCAGCTGTTTTTGAGCATCTTTTTGTCGAGCCATCGATAATCCTTTTTGACGTTATTGAAAGCCTTTTCGAGGTAAACGTTTATGTCTGTCCCGAATTTGAACTTCTCCTCCGGATTTGAATTTTTAACCGTATCGCGGGTATATCTGCACAGAAAATCTATGAACTCGTCCGCGGTCGCGCCTTCCGTCCAGGGGGTCACGATATCCGAATCGTCGTAATAGTTTTTGCTGATCTGACCGAAAACGTACTTACCGTGAAGCGGCGCGATCTGCCATACCGGAGTGCGTTTCTTCATCTTTGCCAGAGTCGCCCAGTAAAACTCTTCGCGCAGCTTTTCAAGCGCTTTTTCGTAATACGCGTTTATGTCCATACCGTATCTGAACATCTCCGGGTCGGCGGAAGGATTTTTGTTAAGTTTCTTTTCGCGTTTTTTCTCATTCTCAAGTTCCAGTTCAGCCGCGAAGAACTGATCGGTACTGAGCGGAGTCCACGCCCACACCTTGTCCGAGCCGTGGCTCGCAAGCGCCGGAGCGTAAATAAAGGCTCCTCCGGCTTCGCGCCGCCACTTGTTCCATCTGCCCGCCGCAAGAGTTCCGTCCTTCATTATCAGAAGGCAGTACTGTTCCTCCTTCGGGTTCTTTCTGTCGGCAAACGATTTAAAGCCGTCAAACTGAACGTTTCGGCAGCCTTCTTTTTGTGGTCCGAGATTTATCCAGTTGATTTCTTCATCTTCAAGGCACTCGGTCAGATCATAACGCTCGAGAGAATGCCATCTTTCCACTTCTTCCGGTTCAATTGTGTCGGCGGTCCCGCGGATGAATTTTCCGGACGCTGATTTCTTGTTGCGATAATCTTCGGGATGCCAGCTTCCGGCGGTATAGTCGCCGTTCTTCAGCTCAAGCAGACAGAACTCTCCGTACTGCGGCATGTCTTCCGCCTCAACGGGGTGAAATTCGTTGAAGGACAGTCTGAGATTCGTACAGTTGCATTTAAACATGGTTTTTTCCTTTCAGAACGGGGATATGTCAGTATGAAAAACGTATGAATTGTCCGTCGGCATCCACGTGCGCTTCGACTCCGAGCGGGATGATGCACCGCGGCATCGCGTGCCCGGTATTCACGTTGAAGACGACAGGCAGATCCCGCCTGTCAATCACTTCGACAAGCAGCTTTTTGTATTCTTCGGCATATGTTTCGTTCATTGGTTTGCCGGCAAGTATGCCGGAGACGGAATCGAATACTCCGGCGCTCTTCAGATACTCAAGCGCACGTCGGTATTTTTCAGGGGCAGGTCTTTCCTCGCTTGATTCAAGCAGCAGTATCCGTCCTCTCCAGTCCTCTTTATCCGGAAACAGATGGTACTTTTCGCACTGCGCGGGCATATCCGCATACCGCCCGCCGTCAAAGACGTCGTACAGCGTGTCGATGCAGCCTCCGAGGATTTTCCCGTAAAACACCGGAGGACCCTGCAGCAGCTCAAATCCGCGGTCGGGATGAGAAGGAAGGGGAACTCCTGCCTGGTCAGGAGAAAAACGCTCTCTTTCCTCGTACCAGACGTCGCTTGGTCTTATCTCTGATATTTTTCCGGTGGAGATCAGTTCTTCGAAATATTTTCTTGTATATGCGTGCATTTCGGGCCCGAGTTCGCATACGTCGGATAAAAACGACTGGCCGTAGAAAGTCCGGAGTCCCGTCCTGTGCAGCATGAGATGATTTATCGTTGTGTCTGAGAAACCGAGAAAAATCTTGTCTGTAACCGCATCTGCAAGTTCGTTGTGTTCAAAAAGGTAGGGAAGCAGACGGTAGGTGTCGTCTCCGCCGATGGCGCAGAGGATCATATCGATTTCCGGATCGCGAAATGCCTGAAGCAGATCCTCAGCACGTTTTTCCGGGTGCGCTCTGACATATTCCAGCCCCATCAGCGCGTGCGGCATGAACTTTACGTTCAGCCCGTATTCTTTCAGCCTGCGAAGGCCTATATCAACTTCAAACTTTACTGACTGTTCGCCGATAATACCGCTTGAAAGGCTTACGATTGCAACGTTCTTTACCGTGTTTTTATTCCGCTTCTTCCGGATGCCCGGTGCGACTGCTGTCTTCATTTCAGCGGCGGAAGTTCGTGTATGTCGTAGTTGTCGTAATAGATTTCAAACGCCGTCTCAACGTCGCCTGACAGTTCTATAAGCGCTCCTGCCTGGAACATGGCGGAAAGATTTCCGGAAGGAGCTTTCCACGCCGCGTTTGATACTACCTTCAGCTTTTCGTTGCCCGGAACGTTTGCCCTGATTATAGATTCCGCTCTGAACAGAAGTTCTCCGGTCGCTATATGATAATCGCTGGATACGATGGCCAGATATCTGACTGACGGGAACAGAGAAGTGAGAATATCGTACGTGAATATGGCGTTCTGCGCGGTGGTTACGGAGTTGTCCTCGACAGCGATCCTTTTTTTGTCAACGCCGTGCTCGATCAGCCATTTCGCCATTTCTCCGGCTTCTGAGGCCGATTCGTTCTCTGACGCCGTGCCGCCGCCCGTGCAGACGACGTAGGCCTTTGGATATTTTTCCGCACTTGCGAGCGCGACCTTCAGCCTTTCAACAAGTTCGTCTCTCATGGTGCCGTCCGGGTTGAGCTGAAATCCGAGAACCACGATGCAGAGTTCATCCGTGTCGGGCAGTCCGTCGGGAAGCACGCCGTAGTTTACGGGTTTGCCAAGCTCTGGTGACATCCAGATCTCCACTATTTCCGACCAGCGCTCCCCGGTGTTCCGGTCGGCGGCCGAGAGTCCTTTCAGCAGGGCTTTTATTCTGTCCCTGGCCTCGCCGCCGTACGTTCCGTAGTCTACGGCAATTTCCTCAATGGTCTTCTGGACCGTCTGAGGGTCTTTTTTTTCGCTTTTTCCGCATCCGCAGAATGATGTGGCAAGCAAAACCGCAAGCAGCCCCGCAACGGCTGCAGATATTATGTTCCCGGTCTTCATTGTGCGCATTATTCCTTATTTCCCGTACATATATAGGATTGGTATATAATTATTATAACACAAGCGGGATTATAAGTCAATCTTTTTGCATTATTTTATGTCAGAGCATTGCTCAGATACGCCTGTTTCTTTTCCGGGAAAATCCCGAAAGACGCGAAAAACGGGATACGGCTTTTGAAGCCGTATCCCGGAATGTGGAGCGGGTGATGGGAATCGAACCCACGCAGCCAGCTTGGAAGGCTGGAATTCTACCATTGAACAACACCCGCATTTCCTTGTACGAAATATTATAACACTTTTTTTTGTGTTTGTCAAGGTATATTTGCAAAAAAACGCAAAAAACTCTTTACTTTTCAGCGCAAAAGGAGTATAATATATTTACACAAAACTTTAAATGCATCAAGGAGTTCATGATGAAAGTATTAGTTGAAACATCTGCAAGACACATTCACCTTTCGGTTGAGCATATAGAAGCTCTTTTCGGCAAGGGTGCAACGCTAACCAAGAAGAAGGATCTGAGCCAGCCCGGGCAGTTCGCTTGCGCGGAGAAGGTTCAGCTCATCGGCCCGAAAAACACGCTTATGGTTTCGGTCCTCGGCCCCGCAAGAAAGGCGACTCAGGTCGAGCTTTCTTTCACGGACGCACGCACTCTCGGGCTTAAGGACGTTCCGGTCAGAGAGAGCGGAGACATAGCCGGCACACCCGGCATCAAACTTGTCGGTCCGGCAGGAGAAGTCGACCTTGACGAAGGTGTTATCATAGCCAAGCGCCACATCCACATGACGCCTGAGGACGCCGAGGCGGCCGGAGTAAAGGACAAGGATATCGTTTCGCTCGTTATAAACAGCTGCGGCCGTTCAGCGATACTCGGCGACGTCGTAATTAGAGTCAGCGCGTCGTTTGCTACCGCTGCTCATATCGATACCGATGAGGCTAACGCAACAGCCGCGTTCGGCGAATGCTACGGAGAGATATTCAGATAAGACAGAAATAAATAAGACCGTCCGCGCTGCCATGACAGTGAATCGGACGGTTTTTTAAATCAATCTTTTTTTTCTGGTAGTTCCGGCGTTTTCTCGTATGGTTTTGCCGATTCAAGCAGTTTTTTCCACGGTATACAGCATGCGATGCACAGCAGAACGCCGGATACGGAGAGCGCGATCCAGCTTATGACCGTACCTGTCCAGCCGGTTTTTTCGGCTATAAGAGCAAAACCGTACGTTGCGGATGCGCTCCCGATGTAAACGCCGAAATTAGTAAGGCCGGAAACAAACGATACGTTGCCGAATGATTTGAAATGCTCCGGGACAAAACAGGTGCATATCATATTTACGGCGTGCATACATCCGACAAACAGCGCAAGCGTCAGTATTGTCAGGGATATCCGAATGATTCGGACGACAGATCCTTCGTTCGTATCCGTGAAATATCTGAGAACGATAAGAACGGAGGAGCAAACGACCGCACCACCGAAAAAAGCTGCTGAGCTCAGAATTTCGTTTTTTATAAGCTTTTCATAAACGGCTGTCGACGCGATGTAGCTTATTATAGAGAAAATAGGCAGTATCACTCCGGTAAGTATGGAAATGTTTGTCCCAAGATTGAATGAGGACGAGATATACGAAGGGACCCAAGAGTCAACACCGTCCCGTAGAGCACCCTGAACTGCCATAATTACGATAATAAGCGTAAAAAGCGGAACAAACAGACCTACGGACGATATACGTTTTTTTTCGCTGATATCTGAAGTCTGAGTCTGCGTCTGTACGGCGGGACTGTCGTGAGTTTGAGGAATGACCGAATATTTTTTCTCAAAATATAGAAGAATCAGAAATGCCGCGACGGCGCCGGCGGCTCCGACTGCCGCACTGATATAAAAGATTGGTTTCCATTCTCCTGAGACGGTGATTATAAGAGGACAAAACAGATACAAAAGAATTACGGCGGTGTTTGAGCCCCAGAGAACTTTAACGGCCGAATGTCTGTAATCGTCCTCGTTCAGATAATCTGAAAGCGTTCTGACGATCGGAGGCCAGATGAGAGCCTGACCGAATCCGTTTACGCACCAGACAACGGCCATATATTTGTAATCTGTTTTCAGCGGAAGTATCAGGTTCATTACCGAAGAGAGAAAAAGTCCGCCCGAAATCAGATAGACAGGTTTGATTTTGTCGCCGATCCATCCGCTTACAAGCTGCCCGAGGCCGTAGGTAATAAACAGGCCGGTCAGGACCGCCGCAGCGGAATCCATGGATATTTTTTCGGACTCAACTATTGCCGAAATTACCGTTTTGTAGTTGACTCTTGTGAAATAGCTGCAGAAATATGTTCCGGCGCACAGAAGGGTCAGTATTTTTTTGTCCTTTTTTTCTTCGACGGTTCTGAACGACAGACTGTTTTTGAGTTTGATCATAACGCAATAATGCCTTTTGCCGATAAGAAAAACATGTCGTATTGTTATCTGAAACCGTATGCTATGGTATCCGCGCGATGGCTGTCGCTGCTTTGTATGAGTCTGCCGCCGTGGGAAATAATGTATTCGCGTATTTCAGGCGACGGGTACGGAGTCGTTCTGTACCCGCGCGTTATCGCTCCGTAGTTGATTTCGAACGGAACGCCGTATTTCAGAAGGCTGTCGGCGGCGGATTTCCACGCCGCGACGTAACGGTAATTGCTCTCATCGAAAAGCAGGGTTTTTTCGTTGAACTTGGTCAGAAGATCGAAATGCCCGATAATATCGGCGCCGGTCTTTCTTTTCACGTCCGCGACAAACCGGTAATACTCCTCCGCCAGAGCGTAAATGTCCCCTCCGAAATATTTCGCGCAGGCTGCAAGGGTCGTTTCAGCGCTCGAGTCGACCTCGAACGATTCGTCTCCGACAAATATGTTATGGACGGAGCCTATGATGTAATCATATCCCTCAGCAGGATGTGCGGCGAAATAATCCTGTTCAATTCCGCACAGTATGTTTATCTTTGACTTGTATTTTTCCTTCAGACGGGATATTTCCGCTTTGTATCCGTCCTCGTCCGTCATGCAGTACCTTATGTTCCGTTCCATGTATGCGTGGTCTGAAAAGCCTATGGTGTCGAGACCCAGTGAAATTGCGGAAAGCACCATTTCCTCCGGCGTGTTCTCTCCGTCACTGAAGGTGGTGTGAACATGAAGATCACATTTCATGTCATTTTCTCCTGCTTGACTTTTTTGTCGATGACGTGTCTCGACGCGAGCTCGTTCTTAACGTCGTCAAGATTTATTCCCGCTTCAACCATCAGGACCATCACATGATAGCAGAGATCGGCTATTTCGTACACCGTATCTTTTTTGTCCTGCGCCTTGGCCGCTATGATGACCTCTGTGGATTCCTCTCCTATTTTTTTCAGTATCTTGTCAAGTCCCTTGTCAAAAAGGTACGAGGTGTACGATCCCTCTTTTTTGTCGGTTTTGCGCCCGCGTATAAGCTCCATGAGCCCTTCGTAGGAAAAATCCCCGTTTGTTTCGTCGGCCTCACCGGCGGGAAGAACCGGATGTTCAAAGCAACTTTCCGTGCCCAGATGGCAGGCAGGCCCGTCGGGGATTACCTCGACAAGCAGCGTGTCCATGTCGCAGTCGGCGGTCACGGAAACGATATGCTGATAATTACCGCTGGTCTCGCCCTTCATCCAGAGTTCCCCGCGCGAGCGGCTGTAAAAGCAGGTGAGCTTTTTTTCTAGTGAAATTTCGAGGCTCCTGCGGCTCATGTATGCGAGCATAAGCACTTTTTTTGTTTCCGAATTAATCACTATTGCGGGGATAAGCCCCTTTTCGTCAAACTTTAACTGATCAATGTTCATATGTGTTTCCCCTTCAAATTCTTGCCTCTATCCCGTTTTTTAACATTTCCTTTTTCAGTTCGGATATTTCGATTTCCCCGAAGTGGAAGACCGACGCCGCAAGCCCGGCGTCCACACCCGGCACTTTTTTGAAAAGCTCGATAAAATCCGCCGTGCTTCCCGCTCCGCCAGACGCGATCACCGGTACGCTTACCGCGGCGCAGACCTTCTCAAGCAGTTCAAGGTCGAACCCTTTTTTTACTCCGTCGGTGTCTATGGAATTGACGACCACCTCGCCGGCTCCTTCGCTGACGCATTTTTTTATCCAGCCTATGGCCTCCATGCCGGTGTCGTACCGCCCTCCGTGGGAGAAAACGTGAAAGCTCCCGTCGACTCTTTTCACGTCCGCGGACAGGACGACGCACTGATTTCCGTAAATCTTTGCCGCCCGGCCGACAAGAGACGGGTCGCGTATTGCCCCGGAATTTACGCTGACCTTGTCGGCGCCGCATGACAGCACGCGTTCGAAATCCTCAACGGTGTTTATCCCTCCCCCGACCGTCAGCGGGATAAAGACCCGCGACGCCGTCTCGGCCAGGATATCCGTGAACAGCCGTCTGTTTTCGGCCGACGCCGTAATGTCGTAAAAAACCAGCTCGTCGGCTCCGCATCTGCTGTAATGCTCCGCAAGCGAGACGGGAGATGAAACGTCGCGCAGCCCTTTGAAATTTACGCCCTTTACCACCTTTCCGTCCTTTACGTCGAGGCAGGGTATTATTCTTTTCGTTATCATTCTGCTGTCCTTACCGCCTCCGAAAGCGAAACGGCGCCGGTATAGTATGCCTTTCCTATTATAGCCCCGTGAAGGCCGATGGCCTTGAGAGATCTTACGTCATCAAGAGAACTTACTCCGCCCGAGGCTATGATGTCGAAGCCGAATTTTTCGGAAAGGGCTCCGTACAGTTCTCTGTTTGCGCCCTTCATCGCGCCGTCGCGCGAAATATCGGTGCAGATGACCGTGCGCACGCCGATGCTCTGTATTTCACGGCAGAAACCGTAAAGGCCGATACCGGTGTCCTCTTCCCAGCCCGAGGCGGCTACCATGCCGTCCCTTACGTCGATGCTCACCGCTGCCCGTTCGCCGAAAAGTCTTACGGCGTCGCGCAGAATATCCGTGTTTTTAACGGCGGAGGTTCCGAAAATGACTCTGTCGATGCCGTTTTCAATGTATTTTTCCGCAGTCTCAAGAGTTCTTATTCCTCCTCCCACCTCGCAGAACGCGCCTGCGGCTTTTTTTATTTCTTTTATCAGGTCAAAATTTGGCGTAAGACCGGTTCTTGCCCCTTCCAGATCGACTATATGTATCTGGCGGGCGCCTTCCGACACAAAGTCCAGAGCCACTCTTACAGGATCATGGCTGTAAACCGTTTTTTGCGAGTAGTCTCCCTTGTAGAGCCTTACGGCACAACCCTCATATATGTCAATTGCCGGGAATATCAGCATGAAAAATCTCCTGTACAGAACGCTTTAAGTATTTTAAGGCCGCTTTCGCCGCTTTTTTCAGGGTGAAACTGCGTGCCGAGCACGTTTCCGTGCGCCACGGAGGCAGTTATTTCCGCCCCGTAATCTGTCACGGCGGTGACGTATTTTTCATCGGTTTCGGCGAAATACGAATGCACGAAATAAACGTATTCTCCCTGTGAGACGCCGCTGTAAAGCGGGGTCGGATTTCTGAGAGAAAGGCTGTTCCAGCCCATGTGCGGAATTTTGAGGCCTTCCGGAATATACCCTTTAAGGGGGACAATTTCCCCGGAAATCAGACCGAGGCCGGAGTGAACTCCGTACTCGTAGCTTTTTTCGAACAGCAGCTGCATGCCGAGACATATGCCGAGCAGAGGCTTGCCGTCTGCGCACTGCCCGGTCAAAATCCTGTCGAGTCCCGTGCGTTTCAGCTTTTCGGCAGCGTCGGCGAAGGCGCCGACCCCCGGAAGTATTATTTTGTCCGATTTCCGTATTATTTCCGGATCGGAGGTGACAACGCCCTCGGCTCCGCAGTATCCGAGCGAACTGCGAAGCGAGAAAAGATTGCCAACCCCGTAGTCGACTATAGCTATCATAGCATCCCCTTTGTGGACGGTATTTCACCGGCGTAAGCCGGGTCCTGCTCCACGGCGCATCTGATCGCGCGCGCCGCGGCTTTGAAAGAGCATTCGATGATATGGTGCGAGTTTCTCCCCGCAAACTGCCGCAGATGGAGGGAGCATTTCGCTTCGCGGACAAAACCGAGCCAGAATTCCTCGCACAGCTCGGTGTCGAAATCGCCGACCTTTTCCGTCGGTATCTTCAGGCCGTGATAGAGAAAATCCCTGCCGGAGAAATCGACGGACGCGAGCACAAGCGCCTCGTCCATCGGAAGAATGATATCCCCGTATCTGCGGATGCCCTTTTTGTTGCCCAGGGCGCGCGAAAACGCCTGCCCCAGGGCAATGCCCGTGTCCTCCACGGTGTGATGGCAGTCGACGTCGGTATCGCCAGCGCATTCCACCGACAGATCGAATCTGCCGTGAGACGCGAAAAGCGTCAGCATGTGGTTGAGAAAGCCACAGCCGGTGTTCACGTCAGACTTTCCCGTTCCGTCGAGATCAAGAGTCAGAGATATATCGGTCTCGGCCGTTTTTCTTGTTATTCGGGACGTTCTCACAGTATTTCCTCCAGTGTTTCGGCAAGTTTTTCCATTTCCGCAGCGGAGCCCACGGTGATCCTGTTAAAATCCCTTATGCGCTCTCCGTCAAAATGCCGCACGAGTATCCCGCGTTCTTTCAGGGCAGAGCAGATGTAGTCGCCGCTTAAGGTCGCGTGTTTTGCGAAAACGAAATTCGCGCTCGAGTCCGTAACGTAAAAGTCCAGTTTCTTAAGCTTTTCCGTGATAAAGTTTCTGTTTTTCTTTATTTCATCAACGCATTTCCCGAAATATTCCTCGTCGGCAAATGCTCCGGCACCTGCCGCCATCGTCATCCTGTTCACGTTGTACGGATTGGTTGAAAAACGAACTTTGTTAAGGTCGCTGATGATCGGGGGACAGGCAATGCCGAAGCCGAGCCGCCCTCCGGCCAGGGAACGGGATTTGGAGAAGGTTCGCACGACAAGAAGGTTACTGTACTTCCTTATAAGCGGGAGCGCGCTCTGACCTCCGAAATCAACGTATGCCTCGTCGATTACAACGACGTTGCCGGAGTTCGATTCAACTATCCGCTCAATGTCGCGGAGAGACAGGGCGATCCCCGTGGGGGCGTTGGGATTGGCGATGAAGACCGTTTTCCCGGCCGCTGCGTATCCTTCGGGATCTATTTTAAAATCTGAGTTTAAAGGTATTTCGGTGCGGTTTATCCCGTAGAAATCTGCAAATACCCTGTAAAATCCGTAGGTGATGTCGGGGAAAACCGCGCCGGTCCCGCCGTCGCAGAATGCGGCGAAGGCAAAATTAAGAATTTCGTCCGAGCCGTTGCCGAATACTATTTCATCCTCATTTATGCCCAGCGCCTCGCACGCCGCGCCGGTCAGAAGGCGGCAATCAGGGTCGGAATACAGGTTGAGTTCCGACAGCTGTCTGCGCGCCATGAAGGTCGCAAGGGGCGAGGGAGGGAAGGGCGATTCGTTTGTGTTGAGCTTGATGTACTGCCTTTCCTGAGGCTGCTCCCCGGGAACGTAGGGGCTGAGACCGGCGAGTCTCCCGCTTAAAAATTCGCTCATCTGTTTTTTCTTTCCGCGCGTATAAGAGCGCTTTTCGCGTGTGCGGTGAGCCCCTCCCTGCGGGCGAAGAACGCGACGTCCCTGTCAATGTCCGAGAGCGCCTGTTCCGTAAAGAAGGTGTACTGCGTTTTCTTTATGAAGTCATCGACCGAAAGCGGGCTTGAAAATCTTGCCGTGCCGCCGGTCGGAAGCGTGTGGTTTGTTCCGGCCATGTAGTCGCCGACCGCCTCCGGGCAGTTCCTGCCGAGAAACACAGAGCCCGCGTGTCTCACTTTTTCAAACAGCTCAAACGGATCGTCGGTGCATAGCTCAAGATGCTCCGGTGCCAGTCTGTTTGCTATCTCAACCGCCTCCGCCAGGCTCTCCGCTATGATTATTCTGCCGTTTGCGTCAATCGAGGCGCGCGCCGTTTCCTCCCGTTCCAGACTGTGCAGCTGCTTCTCGATTTCCGCGCTGACGGCGGCCGCGAGCGGCTCCGAATCCGTGATCAGCACGGCGCTTGCGTTTTTGTCATGCTCGGCCTGCGACAGCATGTCCGCCGCCAGGACCGCGGGGTCGGATTTCCCGTCCGCAATGATCATAATTTCGCTCGGACCGGCGATCATGTCGATGGATACTATGCCGAACACCTGTCTTTTTGCCTCCGCAACGAATGCGTTGCCGGGTCCCACTATTTTATCGACTCTGGGAATGCTTTCGGTTCCGAACGCGAGCGCGGCGATTGCCTGTGCGCCGCCGACTTTAAATATTCGGTCAACACCTGCGACGTGCGCGGCCGCGAGGATTGCGGGATTTATTTTTCCGTCCCTCTGCGGCGGAGTGACCATAATGACCTCCGGACAGCCCGCTATCCTTGCGGGTATGGAATTCATAAGCACGGTCGACGGGTAGGCGGCGGTTCCGCCCGGAACATAAAGACCGACCCTGTCGACGGGAATGATTTTCTGGCCGATCACCGTGCCGTCGGGTTCCCTTATTTCAAAGCCTTTGCGTTTTTGTTTCGAATGAAACCTTCGTATGTTGGAGGCCGCCCTTTCAAGAATGCGTATGAATTCGGGATCTGAGGCGAGGACCGCCTGCTCAATTTCCTCTTTTGAAACGGCGAAATCCGTTATTTCCGCTCTGTCAAATGCTGAAGAATAGTACCTCAGAGCCATGTCGCCGTTTTCTTTTACGTTTTCGATTATCTCCGACACGGTTTCGGCGACCGACACCCGCGCCTCGCGACGGGAAAAAATCTCATTGTCCGGTACCGATCCGTATTTAAGTATTTTTATCATTGTTGTTCCTCAACCCCGCAATCAGGGTGTCTATCTGCTGTTTCTTGAACATGTACGCCGATTTGTTGGCTATTACGCGGGCGCTGACGGGGAAGATCTCCGCCTTCACCGAAAGATTGTTTTCGCGCAGGGTGGTTCCGGTTTCAACTATATCCGCGATCACGTCCGACAGTCCGAGCACCGGAGCGATTTCAATCGAGCCGTTGAGCGGTATAATGTCAATCTCCCTGCCGACGGAGGCGAAATACCGGCGGGCGGTTTTCGGATATTTTGTTGCCACGCGCAATGTTCTTGAAGTGTCGTCCGTAAAATTGTCCGGACCGGCAACGACCATTCTGCACGCTCCCCTATGGGTATCGAGCAGTTCGAAAACGTCGGGCGAGTGTTCGCTCAGCACGTCTTTGCCGGCGACGCCGATGTCTGCTGCGCCGCGCTCGACGTATATATCGACGTCAGACGGCTTTACCCAGAAGAAGCGCACGCCTTTTTCAGGGTTCTCGAAAACGAGTCTGCGGTTCTGCTCGGTCATTGAAGGACAGTCGTAGCCCGCGTCGGCAAACATGC
>JAEEGL016611665.1_pt1 | contig 17701 bp, 14 predicted proteins | sample 9134231 | NCBI WGS metagenome assembly JAEEGL01 (sample SAMN16246548, study PRJNA631951) | gut metagenome | biome: gut microbiome; feature: rumen; material: fiber-attached | host: Bos | place: Iran: Karaj | collected 2018-10 | reverse complement strand
CAGCCATCTGTTGCTGGTTCAACCAGATTTTGCCATCCTTGGCATAGAGGGCTACTGATGCACGTCCGTCAGCTGTGCGATAGATGATGATATTCTGCTGTTCGTCCATACTTTATTTATTCAAATACTTGTCGTAATATTGCTTGTTTCAATGCGTCGCACTCCTGGGATTACAGGGGCGGTTCCTTTGATCAACTTTCTTATAACTCGGTGTTGTATTGTGCGTCATAAGCGTGGGCTTTATAGTAATGTGTGGCAAAGATATAAAAAATGCTCGACATCTACAAGAAATCCCCCTTTTTTTACTCATTTTTGATAAAACGGATGTGACAGGTACCAGGTACCCGTTGCAGAATTTTCAATTTCTAAAATTATTCAACTGCAAGGCACCATGCTTTGGAGTTTTTTTATTACCTTTGCCGCCATAAACAAATGTGCATAAAAGAACAAACTACAACTATATAAACATGAAGAAGCAAATTTTCAGCAATTTTTTTAGTTATTGACTATGAGTAAATCATCCATCATACCTCTTCTCGTCATTGTATTCATCGCTTCTCTCTTCGCTTGCGATAAAAGAGAAGGTAAGAAGCAACTGTCAGTACACCCCACTTATAGCTGGGCTGACTCAATGATACTCAGAGAAGGTATCGATGCTGGCGATACGGCGCGTTCCTACTTTCTGATAGACAGTTTGGAAAAGACGGGCGACCTGAACGAATTGGGAGCTGAGACGTTCCGCCTCCTCACTCATCAGCGTTTCTATCATCATGATGAGATTGATGCCGAAGTAGAGAGATTGGGCAGGCGGATAGCTGCCCATAATAGTCTTAAAGACCGCAAGCAGTGGTATTATAATTATGGTGTCAGCTGGCTGGCTTATGAGTTGTATATGACTCACAACTATGAGGGCTTCCTGCGTGTAGCAGTGCCGTTGATAGCATCGATGGACTCGCTGGGTAATGGACAATACGACCAGATGACCAACGTGCTGACCATGATGGCCTGCTGCTACGTTAAGCTGGGTGAGCCCGAAAAGGCGAAAGGCGTGGGTGACAGGGCTCGGAAGCTGTGTTGGGAGATTCTTTCTACAGACTCATCGGGGGGTATTCATCAGAGGCTTGTCAATTGTTATGCCAGAGTGAAAGATGCCTACGTGATGGCACAGGACTGGGAGCAAAGCAAGAGTTGGTTAGAGTTGGTTGATTCAGTAGAACAAGTATTCAGACGCAGGTATCCAAACGCCAGGGTTTGGGCAATTTATGATGGTTATATTCATCTGGACCGTGCCACCAAACTATGGATTATGGGGCAGAGGGATTCGGCTGCTGCAGAATATGAGGAATTCTGCAAATACAAAACCACCCGTGAAGTGAATGGCTATATCCAGGCTAATGACTACCTAATGCCTGCCGGACGCTGGAAGGAGGCTGCCGAGAACTACGAATATCTGGACAGTTTCATCAAGTGGCGGGTACCCAAGGTGTATCTGGAGGAAATTCATGCCTATTATCTGCCTAAGTTCCGCGCCAATATCAATGCAGGACGAAAAGACTCAGCACTCTATACCGCCAAACAGATAGCCGAACATTTTGACTCGGCCTACATGTGGCAGAAACGCAGTCAGATGGCAGAGATGGCAACCGTTTACGATATTCAAGGCAAGGAGATGCAGATAGCCGAACAGAAGGCAAAGCTGATGCATACCAGAGCGATAGCCCTTGGCGTGGTTGTCATATTACTCGTCATATTCTTTGTCATCTATGCGCTGATACGTCGTCGTGAGCACAAACGCTTAGAGGAGAAGAATCAGCAGCTCACCATTGCCAACGAGCGTGCAGAAGAGTCATCGAGAATGAAGACCAAGTTTATCCAGCAGATATCGCACGAGGTCCGAACACCGCTGAATATCCTTTCTGGCTTCGCTCAAGTGCTTACTTCAGGGATGAGACTCGATGAGGATTCACGCGAAGAAGCCAACAAACAGATTTTGGAGAATACTAACCGCATTACGGGGTTAGTCAATAAGATGCTTGAACTGTCGGAAGCCAGCAGCCATACCGTCATCGAACTTACCGATCATGTCCTGGCCGTACAGATAGCTTTAGGTGCTGTAGAAGCCTCAGGCATTGAGCGAGCCAGTCATCTGACATTCCAATTATTGCTGGACGAGGGATGTGACACAGTAGAGCTCACCACAAGCCAGCGTGCTGCTGTCCGTGCACTTTCACTGCTGCTTGATAATGCCCGTAAGTTTACGGCTCCAGCAGAGGCTTATGGCCATCAGGCATCATCGGATAAGAAACAACGGGTTGTCTTGAAACTTAGTGCCGTTGACGGTGGTGTGCAGTTTATCGTTGAAGATACGGGTATTGGTGTTCCTGCTAAAGAAGCTGAGCACATCTTCGATGAGTTCGTGCAGTTAAATGAATACTACGATGGTACAGGCATCGGACTCACTGTAGCTCGTAGCTTAGCCCGCCGCCTGGGTGGAGATATCCAGCTTGATACAACCTATACTGATGGAGCGCGGTTTGTGATGACGCTGTTCACGTGTGCGGGTTAGCCCAAGGATCACAGGGATAAGGATCACAGGGACCTGGTACCTGTCACAACAGTATGATGTCGGTTCAGAACGTCTCTTCGTGGTCGTAGCGTGGCGTGTGGCGGATGACCTTGTTGACGGCAGCATGGGCCATGGCCTCGTAGGCACGGTCGCTGGGGTGCAGATGGTCGCCACTGTCGAAGCCGTCGGCAAAGGCCTTAGGGTTGGTGACGCTGCGCACAGCGGCATCGAAGTCGATGCAGCCGTCGAAGATGGGCGACGTGCGCAGCCACTCGTTGAACTGCTGGCGCATCCGCTCGCGGTCCTCGTTATAGGTGCGCCAACCAAAGATGGGCAGCAGCGTGCCGCTCCATACCTTCAGTCCCAGGGCCTTGGCGGGCTTGACATAGATTTGCTCTACGCCCTGCTCCATGTCCTCGACGGTGGGCAGGTCGCTCCAGGGACGGAAGGGATTGACGTCTGTTCCCACAGGATGGATGATGTCGTTAATGCCGTGCTGGATGATGACATCGGTAGCCCCCGCCACATTGATTTCGATGGGGAAGCGCGTGGCGCCCTTCAGTCCGTAAGCCTGATAGGTGATGCAGTCGTACTGCCGCAGGATGCGCGTACCACTGACGGCACGGCGGATGATGGAGGCAGTGGAGCCAAAGGCCTGCTGAGCCATGTAGTCGGGCCATGCCTGTGCCGTGATGGAGTCGCCATAGCATACGATGGCGTGATTGTCGGCAGCGGTAAGAATGTCGATGGTGTTCAGGAAATAGAACCAGTTGGTGCTGCGCGACAGGTTCAGAGGCAGCTCGTCAGCCTCGGCATAGTTGCCATAGGCGTAGTAGCCCTTTGACAGCGGACCGGTGACGAGCGTGCCGCTGTTCATCTGGGTATAATCTGCCAGATAGAAGCTCACCTCGATGGTGTCGCCACGATGTACGTCATAGCTGACGGCATCGCTCTCCGTCTCCGTGCCAGGCTGCAGGGTGACGCTCTGATTGCCGCCAAAGGTGACGGCGGTATGGCCTACGAATACCTTGTTGAGCGTGACGGGCTCGATACCTGTGAGGTTAGAGAAGCGGAAACGCAGCATGGTGCCACTGAAGCACATGCGTATGGGGTAGCGCAGCGTGAGGTCCTTGGCATAGATGGCCTCGCGGCGATTGGTGATGGAGGTGGCATTGCCCCAGCATGCCACCCATTTCATATTGTCATCTTTCATTTTCTTAATGCTCAATGCATAATGTTCAATGCTCAATGCTCAATGTTCAATGGTCAATGGTCAATGTTCAATGGTCAAAATATCATCATTGCCAGCAGATAGGATACGATGGTGGCGACGGAGACGCTGATCAGGCCGGGCATCATGAACGAGTGGTTCAGCAGGTATTTGCCGATGTGAGTCGTTCCGGAGCGGTCGAAGTTGACTGTGGCGATGTCGCTGGGGTAGTTGGGGATGAAGAAGTAGCCGTAGACGGCAGGGAATACGCCCAGCAATACTGGGCCAGGGATGCCAAGCTTATAGGCCAATGGCAACATGGCGACAACGACAGCTCCCTGGGAGTTGATAAGCACAGAAACCATGAAGAACACAAAGGCAATGCTCCAAGGATAGGCCTTCACAACACCTGCCAGCATGTCCTGCATCTCGTCCATGTAGTTAGAGAAATAGGTATCTGCCAGCCAGGCGATACCATAGATGGCGACGACGGCGACCATACCTGACTGCCAGACGGGACCTGCGACAGCCTTCTTGGGAGCAGCCTTACAGAAGATAATCATCAATGCTGCAGCAGAAATCATCACAATCTGGATGACGAGGTTCATCTTCAGGGCGATGGTACCTGTCTCTGTTAAACCAGTAGCGACAATGCCTGCTTTTGCGAGTGCTGCTGCAGAAATCTTCGTTCCGCCAACAATCATCACATCACCAGCACCTTTCACCACTTTCACCGCAGTATAAGAGGGTAACAGCTGGGGCAGGGCAGCGAACAGTACGATAACAGCCAGTGCACCAAGGAAGATGAATACGGCATTCTTGGCAGACTGTGGAATCTCCTTGTCAAGCGTGGTAGCTCCACCACCATATATATAGTCACGTTGTGCAGGGTCGGCAATCTTCTTCTGGAACTCTGGATCCTTGTCAAGGTCAAGACCGCGACGATAGGATGCCGTAGCTGCGGCCATCAGGCCACAGATACAGGAAGGAATGGAAATCATCAGCACGCGTGGAATGGTGATGTCGAAACCATTGGCGTTAGAAATACTGACGAAAGCCACAACGGCAGCAGCGATAGGTGAACAGGTGATGCCCACCTGCGAGGCGATACTGGCCACACCACAAGGACGCTCAGGACGGATGCCCTTCTTCAGTGCGATATCACAGATGATGGGCATCAGCGTGTAAACCACGTGACCAGTACCTACCAGCACTGTCAGGAAGAAAGTGGTGAGTGGTGCCAGGAAGGTGATGCGGTCTGGATGTTTGCGGAGCAACTTCTCTGCAATCTGGATGAGCCAGTCCATACCGCCCGAAGCCTGCATAATACCTGCGCAGGTAACGGCGGCAATGATGATATAGATAACATCGGTAGGTGGTGTACCTGGTTTTAGTCCGAAACCGAAGATTAACAGGGCGAGGCCGATGCCGGAAATGGCACCCAGGGCCAAACTGCCATAACGAGAGCCAACCCATAGTGCGCCGAGCACTATCATGAGTTGAATAATCATAGTAATTGTCATATATATATAATGTTTTAGGGTTTTGTAGACTTTTCTTTTGCAAATGTAATCATTTCTTTTGGAATAGCAAATTTTTGATACACTTTTTTTTTAAGTGCGTGGCGACTGATGAGAGTGGGGGAGCAGGTGACGTTTTTAATCGGTGTAATTGTTACACCAATGAATATTCTTTACATAGTACTATTTTCTATCGTGAAAGGAAGAGAACGCCGTCTTGCTGTTTGTAAAATATTATTTCTGCGTCTATTTGCGTCTGAAAATGGGTAAAAGATGAAAAAGACGCCAGCGGGAGGATGGTGAACGAAGAGACTGCTGGGGGCGACAGTCGTCGCTTGATACTCGTCGACCATCAGAATGGTGAAGGGTAGGGGAGTGGTGACGGATGATTTTGGGAGGATGGTCCTGGGGACGGAAATGGCAAAAATGGGGGTTGACGGCTTGGTGTCTGTTGGGGCGTTTTTGGTCGGCCATCAGGCCAGGTCTTTGGTGAAGCAGGGGTGGGGGTGCTGAGGTGAATGTAAAGGAAATGGAAGAAAATAGATAGTGGGGCGCCAGACAACGAAGATGGACGGAAGGAGAGGGGAACAGAGGTGTATTTAGACGCCTGAAAAGGTGGTTTTTGGGCGGTATTTTTGCTTGTTTTCTATTATTGTAACTGCTTAAAACCGAGTTGAGTAGTATTGTGTCGTTATAGTTTTAATTAGGGGTGTTTTTGGCCTTTTTTCTGTCTGTCATTCTGTGACCTGTTTTTGATACCCCCGATTTTATGGGGATAATAGCGTTTCTTCTCTACTTTTATGCTCTACTTTTATAGTGTTTTTCCTCTACTTTTGTGCCCTACTTTTTGCTCTACTTTTTGCTTTACTTTTTACTTTACCCGAAGTATAGAATAACACCAAAAACGGGCAAAAATGGGTCGTTGAAATGGTTTTTATTTGATTTTTAGCCCATTTTTGGGCGTTTTTAGGGTTATTCTTGACTTCTTATTTTTACCCATTTTTTGCCTGTAAATGATAAAAACAACAGGTAAAAAACACCTAAAATCGTCGTTTTTCTCTCCCTTAACGACATACTGTTGACTGTTGACCAGGAAAAACGTGTGTTTAGTTGTAAGAAAAAATGTTCTCCCCTACTCTTGGTGTATCAGCAGCGTAAATAGCCGTCGGGTGTAAGTGTCCATCATCCCCGAGTCCGTTTTACCAACCCTGAGGGTATGACAATCCGAGGACGATGATTGACGAACTTTGGATGCTTCGTCTTTATCAATCTTCTCTTCACTCACTCTGCTGTCAGCATAACTCTTCTACCTTGACTGAGTGCAATTAGCTGCAGTACGTATAGTACGATCATTCTTCTTCGCCATGACAAGCATCGTGTGGCGTAATGCAGAAATGTCAAGAAAACGGAGTTATGTTCCTGTACTCCTTTCTACCAGAAGCTTCGTTTTGTTATGCTCCGAAAACTTTACAAAGCAAATATTTCCTCCTATTTCTATATATATTATGATGGATTTATTTGCGTTTTTTTTCAGAAAAGATTGTGTTTTTCCTTAGAAAAATTTTAATTTTGCAGCATTAAAACCAAACTAAACGTATGAAGAAAATTATGTTTTTAATGCTGCTGGCCATCCTCTCGCTGGCAGCTACAGCACAAAACAATGGGTATGATCCCGAAGTGGAGAAGATGATTAAGGAGGGCATGAAGAAGCGCTCTCCAGGACTGATGTACCATGAACTGACGATGAAAAATATGGACGACAAGGACGTGAAACTGAGCCAATGGGTGTGTCGTGGCAACTATGTGCTGGTCGACTTCTGGGCTTCCTGGTGTGGTCCTTGTCGTGCTGAGATGCCCAACGTGGTAGCATGCTACAAGAAGTACCACGAGAAGGGTTTTGAGATTGTTGGCGTGTCCTTTGACCAGCGAAAAGGCCCCTGGGTGCATGCTGTGAAGCAGCTGGGCATGACGTGGCCCCAGATGAGCGACCTGAAGGGGTGGAAGTGTGCTGCCAGCGACCTCTATGGTGTGATGGCTATTCCCAGCAATGTACTGATAGACCCGAAGGGTAAGATTGTTGCGACAGACCTGGTTGGCCACGAACTGCAGCAGAAGCTACGAGAGATCTACGGAGAATAGTCTCTATTGCCCTTGCCTACTTAACCAAACAACACAAATAAAACAACACATGAAAAGAATGATGATTCTTGCTGCCTGTGGACTGATGGCTTTGGGCAGCATGGCGCAGCAGCAGCTGGGCCAAAGACCACGTGTGAAGTCGCCCGTGGTGAATGCCGATGGTACAGTGACCTTTAATTTCTACGACCCTACGGCACAGTCGGTGAGCGTCTTTGGCGACTTCAACGAGATTAGTGGTCAGCAGTTGCCCATGACGAAGCAGGCTGACGGCGTATGGACGGCAACGACCGCTGTGCTGGCGCCAGAGCTGTACTCATACAGCCTGACAGTAGACGGCCAGCGCTTTGTAGACCCTGCCAACAGCTACGTCAATCGCGACATTTCGACGCTGAGCAATATCTTCATCGTGTCGAAGACAGAGAATGACAAAGGGCATCTGTATGCTGTCAACAACGTGGCGCACGGCACGCTGTCGCGCGTGTGGTACGACAGTCCTACGCTGGGCCAGCAACGCCGCATGACCATCTATCTGCCCCCCACCTACGACGGCAAGAAGAAATTCCCCGTGATGTACCTGCTGCATGGACATGGTGGTGACGAGACTGCCTGGGGCGACCTGGGACGTACGTCGCAGATTATGGACAACCTGATAGCTGAGGGTAGGTGTGTGCCGATGATTGTGGTGATGCCCAACGGTAATCCCACCTGTAACGCTGCTCCAGGCTGGTGGCACGAGGGAATGTACACCCCTGACGGCAACGCTTTCAACCAGCGTGGTGCCAAGTCGACAATGGAGGAGAGTTTTATGGATATCGTGAACTATGTAGACAGCCACTACAAGACCATCAAGAAGCGCTCAGCACGTGCTGTGACAGGACTGTCGATGGGTGGTGGCCATACGTTTGGCATTGCCCGCCTGTACCCAGAGACCTTTGACTACTACGGTCTGCAGTCAGCAGCATGCCGCATGCCCAAAGACCTGGTGCCCAACACGCCGAATTCGAAGCTCAACGAGGACTTTGACGGCCAGATGGCACGCCTCTTTGCTTCGAAGCCCAAGCTGTTCTGGATAGCCATCGGCAAGGATGACTTCCTGATGCAGATGAACACCGACCTGCGCAAATACATGGATGCCCACCAGTATCCGTATGAGTACTACGAGAACGATGGCGGCCATATCTGGCGCAACTGGCGCATCTATCTGACGATGTTTGCCCAGAAGATTTTTAAGTAGTTAAGAAGTTAAGAAGATAGAGAAGTTAAGAAGTTAAAGAAGTTAAGAAGTTAAGAAGTTAGGCGAGGGAGCAGTGCTATTTCTGCTCCGGAGCCTGTGGGAAGGCCCTGCCTTCACGGATGACGCGCAGCGTCTCGGTGATGGCAGGGTCGTCGCTATTCAGATACTGTATCCACGCCTCTTCCTTCATCATGTTATATACGATGCGGCTGATAACATAGCGTTCAAGCAGCTTGTGGGAACGCTGAATCAGCAGGTTGCGACGCTTCAAGCCGTTCTTGTCAGCATAGGTGGCAAAGCGGTCGACGATGTTCTGGCGCTTCAGGAAGGAGGCCATCTCGTCGACATCGCTGAACTGGCTGAGCTTCTGGCGGTTCTCGTCCGTATAGCTGTAGGCAAACATGATAATCTGTCCGCTGAGCGAGGCTTGCTTATAATAAGAGGTGACATCTGTGGTGTCTTCAGCGATGAAGATGTCGGGAGTAATGCCGCCACCGCCAAAGACGGGACGTCCGTTGCGCGTATGGTACTCCTTGCCCTCGTGCTTGATGCTGTCTTGCGAGAAGAACTCGCCATGCTCGTAGCGTGCCAGGATGTCCTCTTCATAGTTCTTGTTGTCGCCGGCAGTGTAGGGCTTCTGGATGCAGCGCCCAGAGGGAGAATAGTAGCGTGCTATGGTGAGACGAATCATAGACTGGTCGCCAAAGGCAAAAGGCTGTTGTACGAGACCCTTGCCAAAGGAGCGGCGTCCGATGATAGTGCCACGGTCGTTGTCCTGGATGGCGCCGGCAAGAATCTCGGAAGCTGATGCCGATGTCTCGTCGATGAGGATGACCATAGGCATTTGCTGGTAGCTGCCGCGGCCGTCGCTGCGATACTCCTGGCGGGGCGACTTGCGGCCCTGGGTATAGACGATGAGACGATTCTTGGGCAGGAACTCATTGGCGATCTGTACGGCAGACTGCAGATAACCTCCCGTATTGCCGCGGAGGTCGATGCAGAGGCCCTGGAAGTTCTCCTGAGAGAGCTTAGCCAGTGCGATGAGCAGTTCGGGGTAGGTGTTCTCGCCAAAGTTCTTGATGCGGATATAGCCCGTCTTGTCGTCGAGCATATAGGTGGCAGTAACACTCTTGGTAGGTATCTCGCCACGTGTGACTGTGATGTGGCGCAACTTCTTCTCGCCATAGCGCAGAATGCCCAACTTCACCTGTGTGTCCTTGGGACCCTTCAGACGATGCATGGCCTCTTCGTTGGTCAGCGTCTTGCCCGTAAAGGGTTTGTCGTCGACAGTGACAATCTTGTCGCCGGCAATGACGCCAGCACGCTCGGCAGGACCATTGCTGATGATTTGCTGTACACGGAGCGTATCCTGGCGAATGGTGAACTCGATGCCTACGCCCGAGAAGGAGCCACGAAGGTCGTCGTTGGCCTGCTGGACATCCTTGGCGGAGATATAGACGGAGTGGGGGTCGAGCTCTGCCAGTATCTGTGGCATGGCTTTCTCCACAAGTTCGCCAGAGTTGACAGTGTCTACATACTGGTCATCAATGATATGCAACAGGTTGTTTAGCTTGTTGCTGTTGGAATTGATGATGCTTAGGCGATTGCCTGAGAAGTGGTTGGCGTAGAACGTGCCAATCAGGATGCCAACGACCACGCTGGCGGCCATCAGCAGCGGTGTGAAACGACGATTCTTATTGTTGTTCATTATTGTTCTTTCGTTATACCGTGATTGCGTTATTGCGTTATTACGTTATTACGTTATTACGTTATATCGTTACTCCTCTCCTAAATAGACCACCTCGATGCCTGCGCGCTGCAGCAGTTCGATGCCATCGGTAAGGCGGTATTTCTCACCATAAACGACACGCTTGATGCCTGACTGGATGATGAGTTTGGCGCACTCGATGCAGGGTGAGGCAGTGATATAGATAGTGGCACCCTCGGAGTTGTTGCTGGAACGAGCCAACTTGGTGATGGCGTTGGCCTCGGCATGCAGTACATAGGGCTTGGTGATGCCGTTGTCGTCCTCGCAGACATTCTCGAAACCGCTGGGCGTGCCATTATAGCCGTCGCTGATGATCATATTGTTCTTGACCACCAAGGCACCCACCTGACGGCGCGTGCAGTATGAGTTCTTGGCCCAGATGCGAGCCATCTCCAGATAGCGCTGGTCAAACTTTTTTTGCTTTTCTGATTCCATTTCTCTTTAATAATGCGTCAATAGTCGGCTCGCCACCACGGAAGCGGCGATAAAGTTCCATAGGATGTTCCGTACCTCCCTTGGAGAGAATCTCGTTGCGGAAGCGCTGGGCAGTCTGCTGGTCGAAGATGCCGTGCTTCTGGAAGACGCTGAAGGCATCGGCGTCGAGCACCTCAGCCCATTTGTAACTGTAGTAGCCTGCCGCATAACCGCCCGCCATGATGTGCGAGAACTGCACCGTCATGCAGGTGTCGGGCAACTGCTTGCCCAGGATGGCTTTCTTCCACGCCTTCTTCTCAAAGGGGATGATGTCATCGGTGAACTCATCCTTCTTGGTGTAGTACGCCATGTCGAGCAGTCCGAAGCTGACCTGTCGCAGACAGGCCGTGGCCGCCATGAAGTTACGGCTCTTGACGATGCGACTGATGAGTTCGTCGGGTAGGGGATCGCCCGTCTGGTAGTGGAAGGCGAAGGTGCGCAGGAAGTCTTTCTCCACACTGTAGTTCTCCATGAACTGCGAGGGCAGCTCGACGAAGTCCCACCAGACGTTAGTACCGCTGAGCGACTCGAAGCGAGTGTTGGCAAACATGCCGTGCAGTGAGTGGCCGAACTCATGGAGGAAGGTCTCTACCTCGTTCAGCGTCAGCAGGGCAGGTTTGTCGGCAGTAGGCTTGGTGAGGTTCATCACCACGCTGACATGCGGACGGACATTCTCGCCCTTCTTGTCAATGAACTGTCCTTGGTATTCCGTCATCCACGCACCTCCCTGCTTGCCTTTACGCGGGTGGAAGTCGGCATAGAAGACAGCCAGGTAGCTGCCGTCCTTGTCGAAGACCTCGTAAGCCTTGACATCAGGATGGTAGACGGGGATATCCTTGTTTTCCTTGAAGGTGATGCCATAGAGTTTGGTGGCCAAGCCGAAGACACCCTTGATGACGTTGGACAGTTCGAAGTACGGACGCAGCATCTCCTGGTCGATATTGTACTTCTTCATCTGCAGCTTATGCGTATAGAACGCCGAGTCCCAGGGCTTCATGCCCCCCTCCTTTTGGAGGGGTTGGGGGAGGCTCTTCTTCAGTTCCTCACGCTCCTTGACAGCTGTGGGCTTATAGGCATCGATGAGGTCGTTGAGCAGTCGATAGACACCCTTGGTATTGCTGGCCATACGACGCTTCAGCACGTAATCGGCATAGGTCTTGTAGCCCAACAGCTGGGCAATCTCACGACGCAGGTTGACAATTCGCTTGCATATCTCCAGATTGTTCTCGCTATTGTCGTGGGTACATACCGTATTGCGGGCCATATACAGTTGCTTGCGCAACTCGCGCTGGGTAGAGTAGGTCATGAAGGGTGAGTAGCTGGGCATGTCAAGCGTGAATACCCATCCCTGCAAACTCTGTTCCTGGGCTGCCAAGGCTGCTGCCTCGCGGGCTGTCTCAGGGAGTCCGTCGAGCTGTGCCTCGTCGGTGATGTGCAACTGGAAGGCCTTGTTCTCCTTCAGCAGGTTCTGCGAGAACTGCAGAGAGAGCATGGAAGCCTCCTCAGTGAGTTGGCGCAAACGAGCCTTTCCTGCCTCGTCGAGCAGGGCACCAGAGCGCACAAAACCCTCGTAGCAGTTGTCAAGGAGCATCTTCTCCTCAGGTGTCAGACGACGATGGTGCAGGTGTACCTGACGGATGCGCTCGAAGAGTCTGGGGTTCAGTCGTACGTCGTTGGCATGCTGCGTCAGGATGGGCTGCATCTTCTGGGCCAGTGCATCCATCTCGTCGTTGGTCTCTGCAGAGAGTAGGTTGAAAAAGACAGTGCTAACGCGCGACAGGAGGTCGTAGTAGCCCTCGTCCTCCTCAGTATTGATGATGGTATTGTCGAAGGTAGGCTTCTCAGGGTTGTTGATGGTCTTCTCTATCTGTTCGTTATCACGACGAATGCCCTCCATGAAGGCTTCTTCGTAGTCCTCCAAGCGGATACGGTCAAAGGGTACCGTGTCGTGGGGCGTACCATAGGGTTCGAAAAAAGGATTGACACGCTTTCCTGCTGTCATTTCCTGTCTATCTGGTTCGTTCATACTAACTTTTCTCTCTTTTTAACTTGCAAAGATAGTGCAATTAGAGCGAACCACAAAATAAATTAGTATTTTTTACACTCTTACATCAGCAGGCGTTCCAACAGCGGTATCTCGATGCGTCCTCGATGGAGCGTCAGCTGCTGGTCGTGCTGCATGGTATTCAGGGCGTGACTGATGTCAAGACGACTGTCGTTGAGGTCGTCGGCAATCTGCTTCATCAGCACATAGAACGTCTTTGGGCCAGCGGGGTAGAGGCAGCGCGAGAAGAAGTAGCGCACCAGACGGTCGCGAAGACTTTTGGGTGCTGAGCGCCAGGCATGTCGATGCATGCGCTGGGTTTCTGTTGCCATGATATTGAGCAGGTTCAGACGGAATACCAGTTGCGTCTCCAGCAGCAGCAGTACTTCTTGCTTGTCGATGGTTATCAGGTTACAGGCACTGGCAGCCTTGAATGAACTGCTGTAGCGCTGTGTGATGCCGAAGATGCGGTCGGGCTGCACGATATAGGGGGCCTTGACTGTCTCTACGACGCGGCATTTGCCGTCGTCGCTGCGCGTCTCACACAGGAGACTGCCATGGGTGAGGAACGCCAGCTGCACGCAGCTGTCGCCCTCTTTGTAGAGCATCTTTCCTGTGGATAGCTTGAGAAATCCCAGCTTAGTATGTGTCACCACCTCCATCAGGTCAGCGTGACTCATACCTTGGAATAGCGAGAAACGTAGCAGCTGGTCGTAGATCTCCATAACAATGATGTGTGATGCGTGACGCCTATTGTATTACTCTGCAATCTTATCCTCGAGACTAGGAGAGTACCACACTCTGTTGATGCCATTGTCGTCGTAGATGAGATAGGCCATGAGGTCGGGGTTGCGCTCCAAAACCTTCTTGGCACCCTCGAAGCCCATTACCATAAAGGAAGTGGCATAGGCATCGGCACGGGCACAGTGGTCGGCAATCACTGTTGCAGATAGAATGTTATGCTGTACAGGATAGCCAGTTTTGGGATTGATGGTGTGGGCATAGCGGCGTCCCCCCTTGTAGTAGAAGTTGCGGTAGTTGCCACTGGTGGCCATCGCCTTGTCTGTCAGGTTCAGGACAGTCTGCAATTCATGGGAAGTAGCCAGGGCGTCGTCAGTAGGCTTGGTGACACCAATCTTCCATGGTAAGCGCTGCTCATTGATGCCGTGGGTGACGACCTCGCCACCAATCTCCACCATATAGTTGGTGATGCCTTTCTCCTCCAGCAGACGGGCAGCAGCATCAGTGCCATAGCCTTTGGCAATGGCTGAGCAGTCGAGCATGACACGTGGGTCTGTCTTCTTAACCTGTCGTCCAACAAGGCTCACTTTCTGATAACCGATGATGGTCATCAGCGAATCTATGGCGTGCTGGTCGGGCAGCTCTTCGCTCTTGATGCCGAAGCCCCAGGCATTGACCAGCGGTGCTACAGTGATGTCGAAAGCGCCATCAGTGTCTTTGCTGACCTGCTGGGCCAGTTTGAACACCTCTATAAACATGTCGTTGAGCTGGACAGGTTGGTTGTTGTTGATCTGCGTAATGATGCTCTTCTTGTTGAACATGGAGAGGGCATTGTCTACCTCTTGCAGTCTGCCTTCTATTTCAGCCTTCAGGTCATCATCATACTGATAGGTGATGTGATAGGTGGTGCCAAAGATGGTACCAGAGGCCTTTTGGTATGGAATGCTGCGCTGCTGACGGATGATGAGCACAGTGCCCACGATGAGCAGCACCAGGAAAGGTACTTGCCAGAGTAGTCGTTTATTCTGTTTAGTAGTCATATTTTTAATAGTTTCTTTTGTTGCGGTATTGGGTTTTTGTTTGTGACGAAAGAATGTTAGATGTCAATGATGACATTGAAATTGAGGGTGAGGTTGTCGGAATCGTTGAGTCCGAAACCTGGGACATACCAGGAGTTGCCAATGTCACCCTCCTTGTGCATGAGACGACGCTTATAGCGCACTGTCCAGCCCAGGTGGAAGGGACCCATAATGGAGGCATCGATGCCAAAGACACCCTCCAGCCAGTGCTGGTAGCTGCTGATGCCTTCTTCGTTGAAACTGGATTTCGTCTTCCATACGGGGTCCTCCAAATCGTCGCGGCTGATGTCACACTTGTAGTAGGTATAGGCATAGCGGAAACCAGCATAGATGCGGTAGGGGTCGTGCTTCTTTTTCTTGATGTTCCAGTCCATTCCCAGACGGAAGTAGGGAGCTGTGGTCTTATAGGTCAGTCCTGTCACCTCGTCGGCCTTGTGGTTGGCATGACCTATTCCCATCTCGAAGATGGGGAACCACTGGTCGTGCAGATTGATGCGCAGAGCACCCTCATACTCACCATAGTCGCTGAGCATCAGCTTGGCAGGCCCCACGAGGTCGAAAGACAGGGCAAAGCCACGGAAGAATGCTACCGAATCTTTCTCCATCCGGAACAGCTTCTGGCCCTGTGCTTGCAGTGCTACTGACAGCAGCAACAGCACACTAACGGTCAGCCTTGAGGTATAGGAAGAGATGCTCTTGGCTATCATAGTTAATTTCGCGGTTATTGATGGTTATAGAGTCGATGCCGTGACGGGTGTACTTCAAGTCGGTAATCGTGTGAAAGTAGGTGGCATGGCAGTCGACAGACTCAAAATGAGGGCTGTTCTCCTTGGAGATGCAGATGGTGTCAAGCCATGTGTGTCCCAGCGTGTCCTTCAACTGCGTAAAGAGGGAGTCTTCGGGAAGGGTATGGCTAGTGAGGATGCTAAAGGAGGTTGCCTTGTTGCCACAGAGACGATTGATAAGCAACGTGTCGCGCTTGTTGTCTTTGTAGACGATGCGGTGCGACCATACATTCAGCGTGTCAATATTCATTGTGTCTGTGCCACCCTTTGGCTTTTTCAGCACAAAGGTGGTGGCCACCCTGTTCTGTACGGGGCAGTCAATGCTGACGCACGAAATGATGGCAGTCAGTAGCACAAGGACAACAACTATTTTTCGCATCTGATGGTTGTTTCGACTTGATAATCGTTACGGCCAGCACTGGAACGGCTGATGAGGTCGCCCAGGAATCCAGCAAGGAACAGCTGTGTACCTATCATCATCATGGTCAGTGCAATATAGAAGTAGGGTGAGTCGGTAACCAGGCGCATGGGAACGTGGTTATACAGGGCCCACGCCTTGTCAATACCCAGCCAGAGGGCAGCGCAGAATCCTATCATGAACATGATGGTTCCTAAGAATCCGAAGACGTGCATAGGCTTCTTACCAAAGGTGCCCAGGAACCACAGCGTCAGCAGGTCCAGATAGCCATTGACAAAACGGTTCCAGCCCATGAACTTGGACTTGCCGAACTTACGGGCCTGGTGGTGTACAGGCTTCTCGGCAATCTTGTCGAAGCCGGCATTCTTAGCCAGATAGGGCATGTAGCGGTGCATCTCGCCATAAACCTCGATATTCTTGACCACATCCTTACGGTAGGCTTTCAGACCACAGTTGAAGTCGTGCAGGTTCTTGATACCGCTGACCTTGCGTGCTGTGGCGTTAAACAGCTTGGTGGGGATGGTCTTCGACAGCGGGTCACCTTGTTTGCGGTTCTGCTTGTAGCCGCTCACCAGGTCGTTGCCGTCTTCCTTAATCATGCGATAAAGCTCGGGAATCTCGTCGGGAGAGTCCTGCAGGTCGGCATCCATGGTGATAACAACATCACCCTCAGCCTCCTTGAAACCACAATAGATGGCATGGCGCTTTCCGTAGTTGCGGCGGAACTTGATGCCCTTGACGTGCTCTGATTTCTCAGAGAGTTCTTTGATGACGTCCCATGAACGGTCGGTACTACCATCGTTGACGAAGATAACTTCATACGAGAAGTGGTGCTCGTTCATGACACGCTCTATCCACGCATATAACTCGGGAAGAGACTCGTCTTCATTATAAAGAGGTATTACTACTGATATATCCATCTTGTGATTTTACTATTTGACAAATTTACTATTTGACAATTTACATTTTACTATTCGCTGTTTCTCTCTTCATCACTGCTGCGATGGGCAGTGCCAGCATGAAACCTGTCGTTATATTTATTGTCAACATGTTGACAGCATAGTCAATGGGGCGCATCTCTGCCAGCATCTTCATGCTCTCCTTCATCTGGTCTGCCAAACCATAAAGCTTCAAGGCAGCCTGTCCTTCTTTTGTGCCGAAAAACTGGGTGACAGTGCTCAGCAGATAACCTTTGTCGATAAATGCAAAATAGATGTAGACAGCTGCTGCCAGCAATACTCCCGCATAGAAGAAAATCAGTACGGTGTAGGCGTAGCCACGCAGAAAACTGATAGCTCCATTACGGGCTCCATCGCGGAATTTGCGCAGGCGATTGGCAGCGTAGAAAGGCGATGCCACCAGCAATATCAAGGCCAACATTCCCAATAGGGGATTGGCGATGCCGAGGATGTAGCAGGAAAAACTGCCAATCCATAACAAGGACAGTAGAGCGCCGTCCTGTCGTGCAAATGCTTTGAGCTGATGATACTCTTCTGGTGTCATAATTCTATTAAATCGGGTGCAAAATTACGAATAATCATGCGAAATACAAAATTTTTAGCCAAACATTTGCGGTTTCTCAAAAAAAGTGTTACCTTTGCAGCCGCAAAAACGGGCAGTCCTGTACGGCCAGCTCCCTCGGAATCCCCCAGGATGGGAACATAGCAAGGGTACTTGGTTGTAGCGGCGCGATGCAGACCGCTGCCCACCCGCCTCTTTAGCT
>JAEEGL015057244.1_pt1 | contig 17701 bp, 14 predicted proteins | sample 9134231 | NCBI WGS metagenome assembly JAEEGL01 (sample SAMN16246548, study PRJNA631951) | gut metagenome | biome: gut microbiome; feature: rumen; material: fiber-attached | host: Bos | place: Iran: Karaj | collected 2018-10 | reverse complement strand
TTCAGACGAATCAGATCTTCAGGCGAGTTGGCATATATTAATAAAGGTACGTTGTCGAACGAAACCTCGCGCTCCTTACTCATTGTGAAAGGTGTATAAAACACTCCATAACGCTCGATGCGGTTCAGCACTTCCGAAGACTTCGTTCCCGATGTATGCACAGCAAGTCCTTTATAATCAACAAGATGCGACGCCACCTCAGAAATCTCGTCATCACGCACCGCAATTATCAAAAAATCCGATTTTAAAACTTTTTCGTAGTCGGAAACGGTCTCAACACCCAAATCCTGATGCATTTTTTCGCCTTTAACAGCATCTCTGACATATACACAATAAGGGGTTATCTCTTTGTTTTTCAGTACTTTACAAAGAGTATAAGCCACATTGCCGGCTCCAACAATCGCTATTTTGCCAAATTGCAGCATACAATTATTTCAAGCTACGAAATTACAAAATTTTTCGAGATAGTTGAAAAATTGGCTAAATTTTTCTTTGCAGATTGAAATTTTTACAATATTTTTGCGTTTATATTGTTAATTGAAAAAAAGTATAAAAATCGCAATAAAATGATTGAGACAGACATTCGTGAATTAAACGAAAAAATTCAGAGAGAGAGTCAGTTTATCGACTTGATCAACATGGAAATGAGCAAGGTTATCGTGGGTCAGAAACACATGACAGAACGCTTGCTCATCGGTTTGTTGTCGAACGGCCACATTCTTTTGGAAGGTGTTCCTGGATTGGCTAAGACATTGGCTATCAAGACATTGGCCAACATCGTCGATGCCGACTTCAGCCGTATACAGTTCACCCCAGACCTATTGCCAGCTGACCTCGTAGGTACTATGATCTACAGTCAGAAGACCGAGGAGTTTTTGGTAAAGAAAGGCCCTGTGTTCGCAAACTTCGTGTTGGCGGATGAAATCAACCGTTCCCCTGCCAAGGTGCAGAGCGCATTGCTCGAGGCCATGCAGGAGCATCAGGTTACAATCGGCGAGAGCACATTCGCATTACCGGATCCATTCTTGGTCATGGCAACACAGAACCCAATTGAGCAGGAAGGTACCTACCCGCTTCCAGAGGCACAGGTCGACCGTTTCATGTTGAAAGTCGTCATTGATTACCCAAAAAAAGAAGAGGAAAAGGTGATTTTACGCCAGAACATCAACAAGGAATATCCTGAGGTTCATAAGGTTACGTCGACAAAAGACATTTTGAACGCCCGTAAGGTCTGCCGTGAGGTTTATCTGGACGAGAAGATTGAGAACTACATCACCGACATAGTGTTCGCATCACGTTATCCAGAGGAATTCAAACTGAAGAAATTCGCCGGAATGATCAGCTACGGCGGCTCTCCACGTGCCTCTATCAACCTCGCTTTGGCAGCAAAAGCATACGCATTTATCAAACGTCGTGGCTACGTCATCCCAGAGGATGTGCGCGCTGTCGCCCCGGATGTGATGCGTCACCGTATCGGCCTGACATACGAGGCAGAAGCAGAGAATATCACAACAGAAGATATCATCAATGAGATATTGAACATTGTTGAAGTGCCGTAAACAATTGAGAATTGAGAATTGATAATTGATAATTGACAGTTGATAATGGAAGCAACTGAATTATTTAAGAAAGTCAGGAAAATCGAGATTAAGACACGAGGGCTGACCAATCACATCTTTTCGGGTCAGTACCACAGCGCGTTCAAGGGTCGAGGCATGACATTCAGCGAGGTGCGCGAGTATCAATATGGCGACGATATCCGCAACATCGACTGGAACGTCACGGCGCGATTCCACAAGCCTTTTGTCAAGATTTTCGAGGAGGAACGCGAGATGACGGTGATGTTGCTCGTCGACGTGTCAGGTTCCAACGACTTCGGCTCCATCGACGCCACCAAGCGTGACATCACGGCGGAACTGGCGGCGGTGCTGGCATTCTCGGCGATACAGAACAACGACAAGGTCGGCGTGATATTTTTCAGCGACCAGATCGAAAAGTTCATCCCGCCGAAGAAAGGTTCAAGCCATATCCTGCGTATCATTCGCGAGATTGTGACGTTTACGCCACAACACAATGGCACCGACATCGGTGAAGGCCTGAAATTCTTGACAAGTGCAATAAAAAAACGCACCACGGCATTTCTCATCTCCGACTTCGTGACAAGCAAGCCATTCGAGCAGGAAATGAGGATAGCGGCCCGCAAACACGACCTTATCTCATTGAGAATCACCGATAAACGCGAACTCATCGTGCCAAAGATAGGCCTGGTAAAGTTTCGCGACAACGAAACCGATAAAGATGTATGGGTTGACACCTCAACGAGCGCATGGAATGAGGCATATCAGAAATATGTGCAGCACGCCACCGTGTCGCTGAACAAGACCTTTGCCAACAACGGAATCGATAACACATTGATTTACACTGACGAAGACTATGTCAAACCATTGATGCAACTTTTTAAAAGAAGAGAATCGAGAAAATGAGGAAACTTTGTTTCATATTGTTTTTCTGCATAATGTCGTTACTCGGCGGACATTGTGTCGCTCAAAACGTTTTCCTCAACAAAAACGTTAACACCGACACCATCGTAGTTGGGCAACCATTTGATTATCAGTTGTATATGACTGTCCCGAAAGACTATTATGTAGAATGGAAACAGTTTGGCGATACATTAAGCAAGTCGATTGATGTTATTGAAGCTGGCGACGTCGTGACAACGCCTATCAACAACAGCGACAATGTGAAGATGACGCAGAACCTGAAATTGACCTCTTTCGACACCGGCTATGTATATGTGCCATCGATTGAGATTGTATACAGCACGAGCATCAAAGACAGCATCCGACGCAAGCTTTACACTGGAGAATATGAGCTTTACGTGACTACTGTGGCGGTCGACACCACCGAGGCTTTCCGCCCAATAAAAGACGTGCTTCGCCAAGGCGCCACAGCAAAAGAAGTGTTGTTCGTGGTTGTAGTTGTATTGATTATAGCGGGAGCCGTTTACCTTTTCATTTATCTGAAAAAGCACAAAAAAGACCCTGAAACTGTCGTTGTAGAGAAGAAAAAACCGACAATTCCTGCCATTGTGACAGCCCGTGCCAAACTCGCCGAGATAAAAGACAACGAAGCGTGGAAATCATTGAATACCAAGGACTATTACACCAATTTGACCGATATCGCACGCGAATATCTCGAAGGACAATTCGGTATTGAAGCTGTCGAGATGACCACTGACGAGATCTTACAGGCTGTTCGCACATTGAATATCAATGAGATAGCGAAAGACAAGCTGCAAGAAACCCTCATATTGGCAGATTTTGTCAAATTTGCGAAAGCTAACCCTACGGCAGAGCAAAACGAGGAATCATTCAAAGAGACCAACTATTTTGTCGAAGACAGTTACGCCTATTGTCAGGAAGTTGAGAAAAAGAAGAAAGAGGAGGAGGCAAAATGAGTTCGATAGAATTTGCATCGGCCAGCTACCTTTATGGATTGATAATCATTCCATTACTGATAGTATGGTATATCTTCAGGGGCAGGAAAAACGAGGCTTATGTGAAGTTTTCCGACACCTCGTTTTTCGCGAACATGCGCAAAGGCTGGCGAATCTACGCCCGACACATCGTTTTTGCTCTTGAGATGTGCGCTTTAGCGTTGTTAATCATTGCGTTAGCGCGTCCGCAGAGCAGCTCCACCAACAGAAAAATCAACGTGGAAGGCATCGATATCATTTTGACGATGGATATCTCGAGCAGTATGCTTGCCATGGACTTGAAGCCAGACCGTTTGGAGGCTGCTAAAGATGTGGCATCCGACTTCGTGAAAGGCCGTCCGGAAGACCGCATGGGACTGGTAGTTTTCGCCAGCGAGACATTCACGCAAGTGCCTTTAACCACTGACCACAACATGCTACTCAACATGATCAAGGACATGACATGTGGCATGTTGGAAGACGGCACTGCCATAGGCGATGGTCTGGCATCCTCGGTAAGTCGATTAAAAGACAGCGAAGCCATCTCGAAAGTGGTGATTCTGCTCACTGATGGCGACAACAACGCGGGCTCCATCGATCCTGCCACAGCTGCCGAGATGGCAAAAATCTTCGGCATCAGAGTGTACACCATCGGCGTAGGCTCAAGAGGCACAGCACCTTATCCGGCACACACACCGTTTGGCGGCACACAGATAGTGCAGATACCTGTCAACATCAACGAGCCGCTGCTGCAAAACATAGCCGACCAGACAGGCGGCAAGTATTACCGCGCCACATCTAAGGAAAGCCTGCAGCAGATTTACGACGAAATCGACCAGCTGGAACGCTCGAAAATAGAGATAAACGAGTTCACGCGAGTGCACGAAGAATTTTTACCCTTCGTTTTGATGAGTTTGGCATTATTGTTGTTGGTATTTTTGTTGCGTAACACTGTTTTTAAGACATTAACGGATTAAGGATTTATCATGGAGACAAGCATTTTAAGATTTGAAAACCCGCAGTATCTGTACTGGTTGCTGATAATACCAGTGCTGATAGCCGTGTATGTCCTGATTCGTATCTGGAACAAGCGACAGTTTGCGCGTTTCGCCAACATCAAGTTGCGCGGATACCTCATCCCGATGTTCTCTTCAAAGAGGGCTAACACGAAATTTATACTGTTTTTACTGATAATCGCATTAGTTATAGTTGGTGCGGCGAACCTGCAGTCAGGCTCGAAGATGGAGAAAGTGAAACGTGAAGGCATCGACATCTTCCTTTGTGTCGACATTTCCAACTCTATGCACGCCGAAGACATAGCGCCAAACCGTCTGGAACGCTCGAAGCAGGCCATCAACAAGCTCATTTCCAAGCTCGGCGGCGACAGAATAGGTGTCATCGTCTTTGCCGGCAATGCCTACGTGCAACTGCCAATAACCACTGACTATTCAGCCGCTAAGATGTTCCTATCGACGGTCGACACCGACCTCATCCCGACACAGGGCACCGAGATTGGACGCGCCATCGAACTGGCAATAAAATCATTTGGAGAAAGCGAGCACAACAAAGCCATCATCATCATCTCCGACGGTGAGGACCACGAGAACGGCGACGCGGTGAAAGCAGCGCAAGACGCAGCAAAATACGGCATCAAAATCTACACCATAGGTATGGGTCTCGACGAAGGAGCCCCTATCCCACTCTACAACCAATACGGCAAACGCACGGGTTACAAGAAAGACAAGGAAGGCAATGTGGTCATAACCAAACTCGACGACCATATCTTACGCCAGCTGGCAGAGATCGGCGACGGACTGTATGTCAGAGCCAACAACTCAAATGTGGGTCTCGACAAGATTTACGACGACATCAGCAAGGCAAAGAAATCGGAGATAGAGGCTAAGGTGTTTACCGACTACGACGACCAGTTCCAATGGTTTATCGGTGCAGCTATCATATTGTTAATCATTGAGATACTCATATCTTCAGGAAAGAGAAAATGGGAATCGAACTTTAAATTTTTTGAGCCAAAAAATGAAAACAATTGAAAAAATAGGCATATTGCTGCTGTTTATGGCAATAACACTTGGCGCTGATGCCCAATACAGGGACATACGTCAAGGCAACAGGGATTACCGTAAAGGCAACTATACAGAGGCTGAAAACGATTACAAGGAGTCGCTCAACAAAAAATACAACGACAAGGCGCAGTTCAACCTCGGAAACACATACTATCAGCAGAAAAACTACGAAGAAGCCGCCAACTGTTACGGCAGTGTCACCGACCGCAACGTGGCGAAAGACGTGGAGGCCAAAGCTTATTACAACTTCGGCAACAGCATGATGGAGCAGCAGAAATACCAGGAGGCATTCGACGCTTACAAAAAATCGCTAAAGCTCAACCCTGACGACGAGGATGCGCGATACAACCTCGAATATGCACGCCAGAAACTCATTTTGCAGCAGCAACAGCAACAACAGCAGCAGCAACAGCAACAACAGCAGCAGCAAGACCAGCAAAATCAGGATAAGAAAGACGACAAGCAGGAGCAAAATCAGGATCAGCAACAGCAGCAAAAACAAGAGCAGCAGGAGCAAAATCAGGATGAGCAGCAGCAACAACAGCAACAGCAGCAACAACAGGAACAGCAGATGTCGAAAGAAGACGCTGAAAGGATGCTGCAAGCACTTGAAAATCAGGAAAAACAAACAATGGATAAGATGAATGAGGCGAAGGCAGCACAGATGCAGAAAAGGAAAATACAAAAAGATTGGTGATTTTTAGTTTAGAGTTTAGAGTTTAAAGTTTAGAGTCAGTTATATAGTTTAGAGTTTTGAGTTAAATGAAGAAAATCGGATTAATATTATTGTTTTTAGTGACGGCGTTCTCGGTGAGCGCTCAAGACAATGTCAGTTTCAAGACGATATGCAAGAAACAGGTCGTGGTCGGTGAGCAGTTTCAGGTATCGTACGAACTCACAGGCGACGGTTCCAACTTCGAGGCCCCGAATTTCACTAATTTCGAAATCGTTGGAGGACCATTCTCATCGCAGAGTTCCAGCGTACAGATAGTGAACGGCTCGGTGACGAAATCGACAACTCACACTTATTCGTTTTATCTGAGAGCCATCAAAGAAGGCTCATATACCATCCCATCGGCAACCATCACTGTCGACAAGAAAAAAATCAAGAGTACCACCGAGGAAATCACCGTGGTGAAAGACAATAGCGTGGTGACGGGCAGCAGTAGCGCGGGAAGTGCCAACACAGGCGCCAAAGAAGTGTTTTTGGAAGCTTCGCCAAGCAAAAAAACGGCATATATCGGCGAACAGATATTGTTACGTTACAAGATTTACTATACCATCCCGATTTCGCAGCTATCAATCTCGAAAGCGCCTTCATATTCGGGCTTTTGGATGAAAGACGTAACCGAGAATAACGGCACATTGCAACAGTCATCGATAGTTCGCAACGGCACTGAATACCATGTAGCCACAATCCAAGAGATAGTGTTGATACCACAAAAGGCAGGCACCCTCACCATCGACCCGTTAGATATAAGCTGCATCGCACAAATAAAAAACGAAAACCGTCAGTCGAGAGGCTACGACCCGTTTGATAACTTCTTTGGCGACATCATGGGATCTTCGTATACCAATGTTAAAAAAGAGATAAAGTCACAACCAATAGATATTGAAGTAAAAACATTACCTGCAAAAGACAAGCCCAGTAGTTTTAAAGGCGCTGTTGGGCAGTTTACATTCACCTCGAGCATTGACAAAACCGAGATGAAGTCAAACGACGCCTTCACCGTGACTTATACCGTGTCTGGCAACGGTAACATCGAACTTCTGGAGCTTCCGAAGCCTGTTTTTCCACCTGATTTCGAGGTGTACGACCCAAAAATCACGACAAATACCAAGAACAACAGTTATGGCATCAGCGGCACAAAGAAAGCTGAATATGTAGTTATTCCTAGGGTTTCAGGCGAATTCAGCCTCAGTCCGACGGAATTCTCATATTTTGACCCGACGAAGAGCAGATATGTCACTTTAAGCTCCGACAAATACGAGTTACATGTCGAGAGAAGCGCCAACGAAGGCAGCAGCGGCATCATCTATGCTGGCGGACAGGAATCGATTAAGGTGGTTGGCAGCGATATCAACCACATCATGATAAACGGCAATCTCAAGAAAGACAGCATTTTGCTCTTTGGGACACCACTATATTTTATCATGATAGTCCTGATGATAGCCTTATTCATAACTGGACTAGTATATTACAAAAAAATCAACAAATTCAACCAGAATCAGGTACTGGTGCGAAACAAAAAGGCTACGAAGATAGCGAAAAAACGTTTACAAAATGCATATAACTATCTGAAGATCAAAGATTCGGCTCATTTCTACGAAGAGTTTTCACAGGCATTATGGGGCTATATCTCCGACAAACTTAACATCTCGCGCTCGCAGCTGTCGATGGACACTGTGAAAGAGATGATGGAAAGCAAGAACGTACCAGAAGACATTGTAAATCAATTTATTGAGTTATTGAACAACTGTGAGTATGCACGATTTGCGCCAGGCGATCCAGAAAAGAAAATGGAAGAGTTATATGAAAAAGGTGTTGAGGTTATTACTAAAGCGGAAAAAAATCTGAATTAACATGAAAAAGACATTATTTATATTGGTTTTAATGATTCTGGCGGCTGGTTTAAAAGCGCAAACCATTCAGGATCAGCAGTTTGAAAAGGCGAATTTCTATTATAACGAGGCGCGTTACGACACTGCAGTGGTTATTTATGAAGGCATTTTGCACGACGGATATGTGTCTGCACCTTTATTATATAATATAGGCAATGCATATTTCAAGATGAGAGACTATCCGATGGCCATTCTCAATTACGAGAAAGCGTTGAAGATAGAGCCCAACAACGAGGATATCAAGCAAAACCTGGCCATAGCCAACGCGCTCATCACCGACAAGATTGAGCCAGTACCTGAGTTTTTCTTGAGAAAAGCATGGAGAAACGTTGGCAACAAACTCACTGCCGACGGTTGGGCTATAGCGTCATTAGTATTAATAGCTTTGTTGTTGATAGTGCTGTTTTTGTATCTTACAGCAAGGACCAAGGGACTGAAAAAAGGTATGTTTTTTACAGGTATATTGTTGGTTCTCATTGCATTATGCAGCATTATCTTTGCTTCACAGAAGCACAAATATATGAACGAGCACAACGATGCCATTGTCATGATGCCTACAATAACAGTAAAAAGCTCACCGACATCTTCAGGCACTGACCTTTTTGTGCTTCATGAGGGCACAAAAGTAAGGATTTTAGACATTGCTGACAGTTGGAACAAAATAAAAATCGCCGATGGCAGTGTCGGATGGTTACCTTCTTCTTGCGTCACAAGATATTGACATTCAATGGTTTTATGGGTTGATAGAGAAAAAATTTACATTTTTTCCTAAAATAGTTTGCACAGGTCAAAAATTTGTTGTATTTTTGAACCCTTAAAATATAGTTAGTCCGTATTGAAATTAATAACTAAATTACGTGATATGAAAAAAAGATTTTTACCGTTAAGTATGCTTTTGATAACCATGGTGTTAGCTCAAGCAAGTATGGTAGCTAACGCTGCTGAAATTGGAGGAAAATACACTCCAAGATCAGAATCAAACGCTACAATTTCTTCATTTTGGAAGAGTATTCGCGCAAATCAGGAGACAGGTTTGATTGACCCGGCATCATTGATTGCTGGTCAGAAAGCTGCTCAGGCATCGAGAGACGCTGAGTTGGACTGGGAGCAGGCCGGTCCTGATAATTTCGGTGGTTCAACAAGAGCCGTTATTTATGACAACAGCGGTAACATCCTTATCGGAACAGCCGGTGGTGACATTTACAAGACGACCAACGATGGTATCACATTCCAGTACATGGCACATGTTGACGCTCCTATCAGCTGCTTAGCCATTATGGGCGACGTGCTTTACATCGGTACTGGTGATGGTTTCAACGCACATCTCGTAAATGGTCTTGACATGTACGACTACTCCACAAGCTTCGTTGGCAACGGCGTTTACAAACTGGAAGGCAACCTCATGACACAGGTGGCAGGTACAGGCAACGCCAAGTTCGTCAATGAGATGACAGTTGTTGGCAACGACATCTATGCGGCTACAAGCGAAGGTCTTATGAAGAACTGGACTGTGGTGGAAGAAGGCGACTTCAGAAGTGTCAAATCAAACAATGATGGCGACGTCCTTGCAGTTAACAACAAGGATGTGTTTCTTGCAAAGGCAGGCCAAGGCTTTATTAAGATGACAGGTAATGGTGGTTTGCCAGGCAACAACAATAATCCAAAGATTGTTGCAATGTCACCTACAAACAGAAATTTCATCTATGTCGCATTTTTGTCAGGATCATCTGGAAATTACAAAACTGGTAATATCTATTTTACAGAGGATGGTGGTGATACATGGCAGATTGCATATACAGCAACAACAGTTGTGGGAGTGTATGCGATGTTTGGCGCTCATGCCGACTACACAGGTTTCATGGCAGTGTATCCTAACAATGAAAGAAAGCTCCTCGTCGGTTCTGACAACCTCTGGTTATTGCATGATGCAACAAGTTCTGGCGCCAACAGCTACAGACCAACACAGATATCAGAATACAACTGTTCAGAATTTGCAGCTATCGCTTGGAACCGTTATTTCTATCTCCACCAGGGTATCATGAATATTGTGTTCAAACCATCAGATCCAAACACATTCTTCATCGGCACTGAAGGTGGTATCTTCAAAGGTGAGTATTATGCATCTCTTTATTCATTTAAAGGTGGCAACCGTTACTTCATTACAGAAGACAATCACTCATCAACAGCACGCATGATGAGCGTTACAGTAGGCGGCACCACGAAAGTCATCGGCGGTTCACTTGACCATGGCACAATCATGATGCTTGCCAACGACAGTGTTGACAACGTCACAACAGGTAGAGCTATCTTCCCGAATGTCACATCAACCAACAACACATTCGGATACTTCAATTATGATTATTCAGGTGGTCCTTGCGCTATTTCGACAATCAATCCTAACATCATGTTTGTGTCGCAAAGAGGATCAAGTTCTAATATGCCAATCCACAGAACAGAGACCAACGGTGAAGACTATGACCTCACCAAGTTCAGCGCAGAGGGTGTTATAACAAACGAAGCTTTCAAGACACCATTCGCATTATATGAAAACTACGCTGACAACCACACTGCAATTGAAATCAGCGAGTTGCTCGACAGTCTCTATGTGTCTATCGACACAGTAACAGTAACTTATGGTGATACAATCTATCTCAACAGCAACTTCCATGTGACACAAGGTCAGATTTGGGCAGCTGATACAGCATACAGCTACAACTTTGTCAACATCAACGACACAGTTTATACAATCAACGACACATCATTGTTTGTTGACGAGGTCTACCGCGACACTATCGTCATTGTCGACATAGATTTCGACACTTTGTATCTGGCTATCAGAAATGACGCCAAGGCTGGTGATGTTCGTCACTACTATAGCAATCAGGGCGGTTATCCTCTTGACTACACCCTTCCAGAGCCACCACATGACTCAGCTCACATTGATCCAGCTGGCGGTTACAAATGGGTGTTAGGCGACACTATCTGGGGCTTGCACGATCCTCTCAAGACCAATTTCGTGTGCGCAATTAAAGACAAGGTTTACATGACAAGAAATGCCCTTATCTTCAATGAAGATACGAAATGGTTCTTAGTAAGCGCTATCTCTGGTACACCATCAACAGTGACTATCAGCGCTGACGGCAACACAGCATACGTTGGTACAGTGGGTGGCAACTTCTACAAATTTGAAGGCATCGACAACGCTTTCACAGCTGAACAAGCCGACGTCAACGATACTCTCGGCAACAAAGTTATCGATATGACATCAAATCTCGAGACATTCGCTGGCCGCGCCATCACAAGCATCGCCATCGACCCGAATAATGCTAACAATGTCATAGTGACATTAGGTAACTACGACAATGACAACTACGTATACAAATCAACCGACGGTGGTGCAACCTTCACCTCGATTCAGGGCAACCTCGGCAGATTCCCTGTCTATTCAAGCATCATTGAGAAGAGCTCAGGTCTCTATATCATAGGTACAGAACACGGCATCTACACCTCAGCAAACGGCAGCACATGGGAGAGATCAGGCAACATCACATGCCCGATTATGGATCTCAAACAGGCTATCATGGCAAATCACGACGATGTGATTGACGTCCTTTATGATGAGATGGGAACTCCAACATACGTTGTTTATCCTGGTATCAGCAACGAAGGTATGATCTATGCTGCAACATATGGCTGCGGTATTATCAAGTGCGGTACTTACAAAGAAGGTTCAGACCACGGTATCAATGAGGTGTTCGCAGGCAACCAGAACGTCATGATCAACGTTTATCCTAACCCTGTTAGAGGCGATGCTCAGTTTAACTTCACAATGTCTGAGAATGGCAATGTGAGCTATCAGATCTTCGACCTCGCAGGCCGCATGGTTATGAACAGCGAACTCGGTTTCTATGGTGAAGGTGAGCACACAGCCACAATCAACACAGAGAATCTGACAAGCGGCTCATACATCATCCGCGTCATTGCTGGAAACACAATGAATACAGGTAAATTCTTAGTGTACTAAAAACGATAAAAATCAAATAGAAAAGGCTCCCAATTGGGAGCCTTTTTTTGTTTAAAGATTTTTAATAGATGTTTTCTCGCTGGTACTGCTGATACTCACCATAGGCAGGACATGTCGATTTGCTGCTTCTGCACGACGACATCACCATGCCAAGGGTAAACGCGACCAACAACACTAAAACAATTTTTTTCATATTGATAGGATTTATTAATTTCACACAACAAAGAAACGAATTTTTTTCTAATTTTGTACATTATTTGTAAAAAAAATTATCATGGTTGAAATCAAGAAGCCAGCAATAGAGCAAGGATGGTACGAGGTGCTCAAGGACGAGTTCGCCTCATCATACTTCGCCGGCATCAAGAGTTTTCTCATCGACGAGAAGCGTCAGTATGTAGTTTACCCACCTTCACCGTTGATTTTCAATGCATTCAACCGCACGCCTTTCGACAAAGTCAAGGTTGTCATATTAGGTCAGGACCCGTATCATGGTGTCGGGCAGGCACATGGCTTGGCATTCTCGGTGCCTGATGGCATACAGCCGCCGCCGAGTCTGCAGAACATCTTCAAAGAGCTGCACACGGATATCGGAATGCCCATACCACGGAACGGGAACCTCGAGAAGTGGGCCGACGAAGGCGTTTTGCTGCTCAACGCTTCGCTTACAGTGAGGGCTAACATGGCTGCATCACATGCCAGGATAGGCTGGCAGCAGTTTACCGACGCGGCGATAAGAGCGCTCTCGGCGAAGAAAGAACACCTGGTGTTCATGTTGTGGGGCAACTACGCCATTGCCAAGGAAGGACTGATCGACCACAGCAAGCATCTGATATTGAAAACGGTGCACCCTTCCCCACTATCAGCGAGCCGCGGATTCTTCGGATGCCGGCATTTCTCACAAGCGAATCAATACCTTATTAATAATAATATAGCACCGATACGGTGGGATTCCGTCATTTCGAGCGAAACGAAGTGAAGTCGAGAAATCACCGGCAATCGAATTGTTTAGAAATCAAATTGAATAGCGGTGATCTCTCCACTCCCTACGGTCGGTCGAAATGACGTTTAAAAATGTAACAATGGAAAAATTAGTTTTTGCGACGCATAATAAGAATAAATTAGCGGAGATCAGAAATATTTTGAAGAATTACGAGATCGTGGGCTTACGCGACATCGGGTGTATGGAAGACATCGTGGAAGATGCCGATGACTTACAGGGCAACGCCAAGATCAAGGCGGATTATGTGACGAATAATTATCATCTTAACTGTTTTGCTGATGATACAGGGCTTGAGGTCGAAGCTTTAGACGGTGCACCCGGAGTGTATTCGGCGCGTTATGCCGGCGAGGGCTGTTCATATCATGATAATGTGGTGAAGCTTCTTGCCGCGATGAAAGGAAAGACTAACAGAAAAGCACGTTTCAGAACCGTTATCGCATTGAATCTTAACGGAAAACAATATTTCTTCGAAGGCATCGTCAATGGCGTTATCACTGAAGAGGAACACGGCGATGGAGGCTTCGGCTACGACCCCATTTTCCTACCTGACGGCTATGATGAAACGTTTGCGGAGATGGGAATGGAAGTAAAAAACAAGATTTCACATCGTGGACGTGCGATGCAAAAACTTGTTGAGTTTTTACACATATAAAATATTTTTTGTATATTTGCAGATTGTATTGACCATAAATTTTCGGAAAATGAAAAAGGCATTATTGATTGTAGCTTTGTTTTTGCTGGTGTTTTCAGCGAAGGCGCAGGAGAAATCATACACTTTTGACAAAATCGGAAACACCGTTGAATTTGACATCTCGAAAATCAGTCTTTTCGAGCAAAGAGCGCATTTCCTGTATTTATTGAACAACGACGATCGTTTTGTCGTAACGGCAAGCGACAGAGACGGCATTTTCGTTGTAAAACGCAATGACAACAGCTATAAATTCAACCTTGAGGATACTTTCGCCGAATTTTTTAATGAAGAAAACAAGGCATTCGGCAAGATGTCGAAAGATGAGGTCGGTGAGCTTTACGGTGAATGGAAATCGTCGTTGCCAAGCATATTTATTGCGTCGATGATGATGGATGTTTATGTCAAAGACCGTCAGAACAATCTTTGTGCCAATGCTGACCCGTTCTGCACCGACAACGGTATATATCAGTTCCCGGCAGGTGTAAACGCCGGCCAAGGCGAGCAAGGTCCAAACTATGACTGTTTGCATTCGACTCCTAACCCTGCTTGGTATTATATGAGAATGGCCAACTCGGGAGGCATGAACATCTATATGTACAGCACGCCTGGCGAGGATATTGATTTCTGTTGCTGGGGACCGTTTAGCGACCCGACATCACCATGCCCCAACGGCCTGACATTGGCTAAAAGGGTAAGTTGCAGTTACTCGGCGAATCCAACAGAAAACTGCATCATTCCGAATTCAGCACAATCAGGAGAGTATTACATTCTTGTGATCACGAACTATTCAAACCATAATTGTAATATCACGTTCAGCAAGACATCGGGCTCGGGCACCACTGACTGCTCAATTCTTGAACCATTTTTGACTGCAAGTACGCCTTGTGTTGGAAGTAGTTTGGTGCTTGAGGCGAATGTCATTGAAGGAGCTACATACAATTGGACAGGTCCTGACAATCAGACACATAACGGCAGAACATGGACACGCACCAATGCCACGCTCAACATGTCCGGTTTATATTCATGCCATGTGGTAGCTGGCACACAGAGTGGCACAGAGACCATCAACGCGCAAGTGCTTCCCAATGTGACGTCGAATTTCACCTTCACAGAAGCCATAGCAGGCGATCCGGTACAGTTTACAGGCACTGAGACCACAACTCCGGCAGGACATACCAGCGAGATTAACGTGAGACAATGGAGCTTCGGTGACGGCACTACAAGCACAGCTGTCAACCCGACACATACATATTCCACACCAGGCGACTATCAGGTGTCGTACTTTGTGGCGGCAAGTGGTAACGGCGGCGAATGCGGTGACACCAAGACGAAGACCATCCAAATCAGGAATGCGCTCAACGCTAATGTGAGCAGCGACAACACCAGTTTCTGCGAAGACGATGCTGTACCTCACCTGACAGCGACAGCAACAGGCGGCTATGGAAACTACACATATTCATGGACAGCAACTCCGCAGTGCACCATCGACTACCCTAACTCCGCTTCGACGACGGCACATCCGACGGTAGGCACGACCACTTTCAGCTGTGTGATATCTGACGGACACTCAACACAGACGAAGTCGGTGAGTGTGACTGTCAACGCGATACCTGACGTCACAATCACGGGACCTAACCCTGCACACGTAAACTACGGCGGCACAGCCACTTTGTCGGTGCCGGAACTCTCAGGAGCCACCTATACCTGGACTTCGGAGCCTGCCAACCTGATAGCATCGGGCCAAGGGACACACCAGATACAGACATCGAGTCTGACGGTGACGGTACCAGTGACATACCACGTGACAGTGAGCAAAAACGGCTGTTCCGACTCTAACAGCTTCACTATCGCAGTAGGTGACGCCTTGATGGCAACAGTGACAATAACCGGGCAGCAGGAACTCTGTTCGGGTGAGTCGACATCGTTGAAAGCCATCCCATCAGGCGGTAACGAGCATTACACATTCGACTGGCAGCCAGCCAACAAGATTGAAGGCTCAAATACCACTCAGGAGATCAACACAGCAACATTGAGCGAGTCGATAAGCTTCACTTGCACAGTCAGAGATACTGACAACCATTCATTCGAAGTGACCTCACCATTGATTGTGGTGAATCCAATCCCTGAAGCCAATGCGTATATTGAAGCTAACGGAACAACATACAAGACATACAATATCCTTGCTGGAAATCAGGTTTTGCTGTCGATGAATGATATTGCAGGAGCTACATATTCATGGGAGCCTGCCAACCTGATCAGCAACTTCATTCAAGACAATCATAGGATTGCAAGAACCATCGATCTTCCAGAGAATGACAACACAGAGTTTACAGCCACAGTGACAACCTCAAGCGGCTGTATCAACGAAGACAATCTTATTGTGATAGTACATAAGGCATTGGATGAAAGCTACATTTCAGCGTCAAGCATAGAGATTTGTGAGAATTTCGAGGTTACCTTAACCGCACATCCTGATGGCGGAACAGGCAATTTCTCATATCATTGGACACCAGAAGAGTATTATTCCGACCCATATTCGCAGACGACAAATGTATATCCTAATGTAAATTATAACTCATATTCTTGCACTATCACCGACGAAGGCATTGATGACCGCGCCAACAACAGAATTACAAAAGAAATCGACATTAATATCTTAGAAAAGCCAAGTGTAAACCCAGAGTTGATTGGCCAATATTTTGTACAGCCAGGAGTAGATTACATGCCTTACATCTATGAGTACAACGTCCAAGTGTCGAGTTTGCACGGTTATGACATCGAAAATGCCGAGTACGAATGGGAAATAGCGAGTTATTACGAAACTCCTAACCATATTGCAGGCACAGAGAGCACCTCGTCATGGCAGGTTTACGCTGATGCCGAGGATAAAAACAAAGCTTACGTCTCAATTGATGAGGAAGGTAACGCCATCTTGACGTGTAAGATTACAACAGACTGCGGCTCAACCGTTTCCCAAAAGTTCATATATACTGACGGATACGGCCAGGGTGCTTCTGTTAATGAACTGGATTACGACAAGATGATAGCATTGTACCCGAATCCTTCGAATGGAGAGCTTTACATAGGATACAGCGAGTTGCTTACGACTGAGTCGTTAACCATCAGCATTTACAGCTACAACGGCATGCTGATAGACCAATTCAAGGCCGACGCAAGCAGTAACGTGACAAAGTATTCTATGGAAGGACTTGCCAACGGATTGTATCTGATAAAGATTAACGGAAACTATTTCGTGGTGACGAAGAAGTTTGTGCTCAATAAGTAAGGAGCTTATTTCCAGCCCCAGCATGAATCGTGTAAGAAGTTGAATTTCAACGGCAGACCGATACTGAACATCACTTCCAAGCCTCTGTTGTAACGGCTTGCGTCTTTCACATGATATGCAAGATTGTCGATATATACCGGCTCTTTAGCACCGTTTGTATTCAGCAGACCCAGATTATAGCTTCCGTCGAGTTTCAAGACGAGTGTAAACACCTGAAAATGAATGTTGCATCTGATACCGACGCCGAAGGCCAGCGACAGGTCGAACGAGCGCATCGCGTCAGATTTTGAGATGTCGACAGAGGTGTTATACTCAGGACTTTCAGCAAAAGTCTTAGTCATCTTGCCGCCATAACACATTCCGAAGTCGGGAGCGATGAATATATACGGGTTGAGCACATCGGTATGTCTGAAATAATATGTTACAGGTATTCTGAGATCGAAATAATGTGCTTTTATCTGGTCGACTTCAGGCATATCGCCTCTGAAACTGAACGATTTCTGGTATCCTCTATCAATCATC
>JAEEGL010063018.1_pt1 | contig 17701 bp, 16 predicted proteins | sample 9134231 | NCBI WGS metagenome assembly JAEEGL01 (sample SAMN16246548, study PRJNA631951) | gut metagenome | biome: gut microbiome; feature: rumen; material: fiber-attached | host: Bos | place: Iran: Karaj | collected 2018-10 | reverse complement strand
TTGGAAGAAGTCACTCCCATGCAAACAAGCTCACAGGTCAAAAGGTTATCATAATCCTTATTAAGAAAACGCTTTAGAGCGGCCACGTCACACGGGCAACCAACGAACAAAACATACGTTTCTGTTTTAAGATCCTCACGAACTTGCTTGAAAACACCATTCTTTTCAACTTGAATATACTTGGAGCCAGCAAAAGCCAATAATTCATCCGATGATCTGGCGACAGAATAGTACGTACTCGTATAACTATCGTCAAATTTCACCCCATAAACGACGCCGCCCTTATCTATAACCATCTGAGAAAGAGTAGTCACGAAACCACCTGATGTGCTAGACTTCATAATATACGGATCAGTAGAATAACCCGCATATGTCTTCAAGTAGAGCGAATCTGTATCACATCTATTAATCACCGGGCATACAAGTGAACATAATCCGCAATCAACACACCGTTCCTCATCCAACTGGGGATATGCAAATTCCTCTTTATCATGGCGCATCGTAATGGCAGACTTATTACAAATATGTTGACAAGCGGAACACCCGCAACAATCTTTTCTTGTCTCTTTATTAGTAAGGTTTTCGCCGCTCCAAAAATTTTGTATGTGTGCCATAACAAACAATTGCTTAAATAGAATGATTAAATAATCGCAATACTAACAATACTTGTTAACAAATGCTTTCGCATAACTTAATCAATTTATGAGCACGCTCTTCGCTTGTATCAAAATGCCGCAACTGAAGGAGACCGTATTTTATAAGCTCCTGTTGAAGCTCTTTATCTTTAGATAATGAGTATATTACATCAGCGGCAGATTCTGCGGACAAAGGCGAATAATACACGGCCGCTTTACCACAAAGCCCTCGAGCAAATTCAAGATCGGTCGTAATAATAGGTTTTCTCATCACCATTGCTTCCGGATAAGTAGCAGTAAAACACTCAATAAGGGTGGGCTGAAACTCAAAGTCGCATTGGTCATATAAGGAAGGGCATGCCGAGATAGCAACCCTTCCCGTAAAATAAAAGCAATCCTCTAAGTCGTCGGGGATGTCGGGAAATTGCTGCTCGTCTAACGTAAAGACAAATCGAAACATGAAATCCGGGTGCTCTTTCCGGAGAATCCTCGCGATATCTAGTGCAATAGTATTATTTTTGTGCAGCCCTTGGGTTGTCACACTCAATAATTGTATTCCTTCAAATGAAGGCAGAGGATAATGGGTCCACTCTGATGGCTGATCAAAGACTTGATTGTAGTTATTCGTTATCGTATACACCTTACTATGAGGAAACTTTTGTTTCACCAGTTCAGTTATCAATGGGTTCTCTGTATAAAAACACTTTGAGCTCCGCCGGAAAACAAGTTCCCAAAGCTTTATTCTACATTTCGCCATAAATCTCTGTGCAACTGCCATTCTACTAAAGAATGGAGAATCAGTCAGAACTAACTGAGACATAGCGAAACCACATATATGGCTACAGCGCGGCTTCCACTTCATCGGGCCAAAAACAGTCAGTACACAATCAATCTCATTGCTTTCCACTAATCCGTCCAAGAATGAGTTTCTTGAAGTGAGGAGAGACTTGAAATCTTTCCGCGGATAATTATATCTTACAATCTTAACATTCTTAAAAGAAGATATAACACCTACCGTATTATCAAAAGCTGATGATAACACACAGACAAATAGATGATTGGAGTAACGACTCAGATATCGACAGATAGAGTCAGCAACCTGAATTCCTCCACCGCCACCAAGGTTTGAAGCATTAATGAGGATTCGCATATTACTTTAAAAGCAGATGTAGTTTATAATAGAATGCACCAAACCCATACCACAAACTGATTAAAAGCGAATAGATAACATCTCTAAACCTTAGCCCTTCCCGCCGATAAATCTGAGGGAGATAACGCCTGACGGTTTGTTGCAAATTTCTAATTTGAGCATAATTATCATATCCACTTTGAGATGCCGCTCTCAGCAAGTACATATCTTGCAATCCAAATGTTCCACGAGCCAAATCTAGATACTGTGGCCATCGACGACTAACATCTTCGGTAATGAGAGACCAGGTTTGATGCCCTGACAGTTTATTATCTCCGAACGACTGATGAGTAATACTCTCTTCATTCATCCTGTAATGATACAACTGCTTGTTACTGACAACGATCTTCTCAACCTTTTGCAATATATCCCAAACAAACAAAGCATCTTCCCCATAACTTATTCCGCGATGAAACCTTTCATTGTGTAATAAGTTACTTGAAAGTAGCTTATTACACAATGATCCAACAAAGTATTCATGATGAAGAAAGTCCTTTACGGCTTCTTCCTGAGACAATGACTTGACCTCCGTATTACCCCTAAAAGGCCTAGTATCATTGATTACCCGATCACACATTACGAATTCAACCTCTGACTCTATTGCCAGCGTTACTAAATACTCTACCATGTCGGACTCAATCCAATCGTCCGCATCAACAAATAAGACATACTCTCCCTTAACCTTACCAAGCAAATTGTTTCGGGTCTCTGCAACTCCTTGATTCTCTTGGTGAAAGATTTCGACGCGTGAATCCCTTTCAGCAAAATCTTGCATAACCTGCAGGGTGGAGTCCTTGCTACCGTCATCAATAACAACAAGATGCAAATCTTGATATGTTTGCGACAGAATACTTTCCAAACAATTAGCTAAGTACTCTTCAACATTGTATGCCGGAATGAGAATGCTTACCATAAAGATGCACGCCTTACTATCAACAATGCCATTGTTTATCGATAATTATGAGATTAAAGCATTCTTCAATGCCAAGATAGCGAACGACATTGATTAAATTCTCCCTTCTATATGTAGACGCAATAGCGGTTTTTCTACCCAACTATATCTGCTACATAACTGCTTCTGGGTTCCGTGCTTTCAAAAGAAACAAGCACTCCCCCCATGGGCCTGGTCAGCAGGTGTCGATAGAATCTCTCGAATGATTGACTGGAATTCCATGCTGCGAAACTCAAGATCGCAATCCTTTACGACGATTCCGTCTTCATCCGAAATCGCAAACTCGGCCACAAGGCATGTTTCAACGACGCCTTGAGTTGTCTTCTTGACTGAGAATACTCTCGCTTTTGGAAGAAATGACTTGATCCTTTCATCAATGCTATACGTCTCAATGTGCTCTCCTGACGAACAATAAGTATTTATGAGGGATGTCTTCTGCAGAGACACTGCTGATGGCGTGTTTGAACAAGGGGGAGGGGCATTCAGTTCAACAAGGGGCTTAGGTGTAGTCCAACCTTCTTTTTTGAAGCGGTTGCCTTCGCCGGCCATACGAATGATAATGTGAAGCGGTCTCATTTACAACTCTTGTTTTCTTGCCATTTCTTCTGTTCTTCCAACAAACAAGTTAACATGTACTCCGCTACTGCCTCTCCACGGAAGTGCGTCTCGGCAAACTCATATCCAGCCGAGGCAATTCTCTCAAGTTCTTTTTGATTCTCGGGTTGTTGATAATAAGTAATTTTCGCTTTAAGATCTCCAAGAGTGCCGTCATAGCCTATGTAGTGAACTCCTTCAATCATCCCATAATCCTCATAATAGCCCAGTCTCTGCCCCAAATAAGCGCAGCCACAAGCCATACCCTCGACGAACCCAATTCCGGGTACGCCTAATACTTCCTCACCAACTAAACACATCTTAAAGTCATTAAACTTCTCGACCATATTGAACGAAAAATACTTCTTTTGGTGGCCAGTATGAGTTGTATTATACCATACCTTCTTGTAATGTGTAAGCTTACTATCCTCTGGAAGATACTTCTTCATATCCGTATCTTCAAGATAATCACTGTTATAGCATGCTAATAACGGTTCCAATTCTTTTTGATTTATGAGAATCTGTTTCCTCGATGGTTGATCACAAGAATCGCCATATACTTCCATGAATTCCGGGTGATGCTTATAAGTTATCGTTCCTGTGGAAAAACAACGACACTCCCTATCATCGAAGGACTTTAATCTTAAAAACCTAGGAGCCGCCACGAAAGGATGAACTAAAAAATCGCCCTTATACCATGAATAAAACTTCTTGAATATTTCCGAGTACTTACCTAAATTGCATTCATTAATCAACAAATTTGGATTTGCTTTCTTTATCAATGCAGAATCAGATTTCTCTCCATGAAAATGTATCATACTAATGGCCTTGAATGCTGAAATATCGCTCATATCAGTAAGAGAACATGGAACATGCCGATAACCAATCACAATATCATCCTTGCGAATATCTGATTTCTTAAGTACCTTAATACTTTTGAGAGAAATACCATTAAGACGCATAACAAACCGATTCTCCGCAAATCGAAGCCCACGAAGTATAAACATAATTGGCCGGGGTAGAGACTTTATTAAAGTAAAGCCATCCTTGTTTATGTAGTTACACACTTCAATATCCGGATGACTAAGAAGATAGTCCAAAAGATACTTATGCTTGAAAGCACAGGACTGCTTCCAGATATGCTTTTTTAAAGTTTTAACAAGAAACTCATTTGCGTGAAGATTAATAAAAACAATTCGGGGCATATGATGAATACTTTTAATAGGTCATGACAAGGACTCACTTAAATAATTCGTCGACTGACGAACCAAATAGGATAAACGCTCTTGAACGTGACCATAATCAATACTACAATCATCAGGGACATCATTCATTTCAATAAACTGCTCCATTAATCCTAATTGCGATAATAAAGAAGCAATCCTTTCATCCCTTTTATCATTCTGCTTAATTGCATAAAAAGCTTTATTCAACTTGATTGAAACTGCCGTCCCGTGAAATGACGAAGTAAAAACACAATTAGCATTCTTCACATAGCTAACAAAAGCAGAAGGAGACGCCGTCAAATCATACCCGTCGCCCATAAAAGACTGTATATGTCCTACCAGTGAGATAACTTTTAATCCCCTTTGTTTAGCATAAGTTTCCGCCATTCTCCGGACAGCTTTATGATAAGTAATCTCATAAACCAAAACATAATCACGCACTGTTGGAATACTCGAATAAAGAGAAGAATACACTTCGGGGGCACAAATCAAGGTTGGATCCAAATTGATAAAAATCGTCTTGTCTGTTAAAGGTTGTAGCAATTCTCGCAAATGATATTCGCGGACCCCAATAGCATATAAACGCGACAACTTCTCTCTGAATAAACACTTTTGTCTTTCAGTAAGGAATTCATATGTCGTACTCGCAGCATAGGAAATCACCTTACACTTCATTCCGTCACCGTAATACGGCCCGTCAAACATATTATTAGTCAGTTCCTCGTTCCAGATTTGATCACTTCCTAAAACAACGGCATCAAAACCATCAAGTTCATCACCAACAGTATATGGGAAAAGATTTAACTTCTGCCGTACAAATTCTTCAAAATTATCGTAGCGTACTCTTATTTCATAGCTATGACGTAGTTTGTTAACAATTGTGGTGACCATCTTTTTAATTGACCTCGACAAGCAACTTCTCCAAGATATTGTACGATTAAACCACTTTGTATGATACTCTGGAGCATAGTCTATAATAAATGCTTCGTGGCCCATCCTTTTCATCGTTTCTTGAAGCGCAAATGCTTGAAGCATAGCGCCATAATTATGGGCAAAATGAAATGTGACTATTCCGACCTTCATATTATTTAATTATCCCGACTATCCAGGAAAACAAAATCCGCCTAAAAACGGAGAAAACTACAGTTGGATTAGATAACAGTTCTTCTTTGCACGATAAGATAAACTGTTTCTTATCCACTTTATACAAAGAATACAATTGCGCACTAACCATTATAGAATGAATTGCTTTCGACACCTCTCCATTACACATTTCCGCAATTGCACGCCACCCATTGAAAAGAATCAAAGCCTTTCCTCGCTTGTGAATATCGTTGGAAATCCCTTGATTATTTCTTCGATATACCGACATCTGACGATTAACACCCATAAGATGTCCCTGTAAACTAGCGCATAAGAAGAGTACCGAACTATAATTCATTATGTTAAGGGACTTAGTAGTAAAATCTGAAAGCCATATTGAACTTCTATATAGAATAGTACTTGTTTGAAATGGATACCCCCGGAGGATGTCTAAATAGGAATACTCCTCTTTGACTGTTTCCCCAAATAATACAGAATTGCCATTATACCCTTCAACAAATAAATTGTGGCATGAGTGATAAGTAAGCGAGCATTCTGGATGCCGTTCCATAAAATCAACTTGAGTCTGCAATTTATTGGGATCAGTCCAGTAGTCATCACCTTCGCAGTGAGCCACATATTTTGAATGCTCTATCCAAGGACGCAAATACCCATTCCTACTAATTCCTCTTTGATAATGATTGAATTCCAGTAAAACCGGCTTAATGATATTTGGGTATTGTCGAGCAAAATCCAAAATGATTTCTTGCTGATGGTCATCACTACAATCATCGATAATCACAGCACAAAAGGGAAAATCCACTTTCTGACTTATTATTCCCCTCAATGTATCTGTTATAAATTCATGTTGATTATATGTTGCACAATAAACGACTACCATATAATCAGATAGAGAGGTATATTGGGATTCCATTGAATCTATAATCTACAAATTAACAATAACTTCTCCCCTCGGCTCTCCCAAACCTCAAAACCATTTTTCAAATAAAAAAACTTAGCTCGAGAATTGTCTTCCCGAACTTCTAATCGTATTTCCTTCACATAATCAGGTACATTGTTTTTTAACTCCTCCATCATCTTGAAGCCACATCGGTGTCCTCGCTTTTCTTTAGCGACCCAAACATAAGGGATATAGGCAAATCCATCTTCTCGATTAATGTAGAAAGCTATAAAACCCAATAACAATTGATTCTCACTATATAACAGAACCCAATTCGCATTGGAATATAACTTATTAATAATCGAAGAGATATCGGCATTAGTACTTCCTATAGAAAAAGGAAAATCCACGGAGCATTCATTCAAAATAGAGGCAATCTCGGACATGCTAAGTACCGAAGCCGGCACTGTAATAATATTGACTTGCTCTTTACCCATACTATTTCTTTTTCAAAAATGAACAACCGATGCCGACTATGAAAGAAAACTCCTTTAACTTAAAGAACTTACTGAGACCAATAGTCGTAATAGTTCCAATGATTAATTGAAGAATCAGAAGCAAAATTGGCTGAGCAGGCAACAGACCGATTATAAAAACAATTGCGGAAACAGATAAAGCAACCGCAAAAGATGGTACGATATCTAGTACTTGTTCTTTCAACGAATAGTTTAGGAAAGAGCCCGAATAATAAGAATTTAGAATGTATGCAATAAAACTGGTTACCACACTGCCAGCCAGCATCCAGTAAATTCCCACAAAAACACCTAACAATAACGGCCCAATAAGTATTATTTTTTTAGCAATCTCAAGATTTAGAAACAAGTCGCTTCGACCTTGGACCTGCAGCATATTCAAATTAATAGCATTGAGCGGATACAACATCATCTGAAAGCAAAGAATCTGCAACATCGGGACTGACGGCAACCATTTCTCTCCAATTAACACAATTATCATGCTCTTTGCAATGGCTGCAAGACCTAACATCAAGATAAAAGTGACATACATAGTCGTTTTTATCACTTGCTTATAAGCTGTTTTTAATCGGCTCTTATCATCCTGTATCTCGCTTAAAGTGGGATAACTAACCCTCGATACTACGCCTGTAAGATTGGTAGAAAAGAGATCGGCAAAACTCTTTGCACGAGTATAATAGCCCAATGCTGATGGGTTATAACACTTTCCAATAACTACTTGATACATCTCTTTCCATCCAGTGTCTATCAATGTCGAGACCATTAATTTCCATCCAAATCCAAATAACTCCTTAAAACTATTGACGGAAAAGGAGAACCTTGGAATCCACTTATTTACTATCCACAACAGCACAGTTTGGACAATATGCAAAGAGATATATTGACCGACAATTGCCCACACTCCAAAACCTCTATAAGCCATAATAATCCCTGTAAAGCCTCCACAAATACTCGCAAAGAATGTCACTTTCGTTTGGCTCTTAAAGTCAAGTCTCTTGGTTAGCCGAACTCGCTGGGTCATCGCCAAGGCACCTATTACCAAATTCAACGTGCTGACACGAGTGAGCGCTACCAGTTCTTGACGATGGAAAAAGCGAGCGATCAGTGGCGCACAAAAGAACATCACACAGTATAGCAGAACGCTCATCACAAAATTAACAATGAAGGCTGTATTGTAATCCTCTTCAGTTGCATCCTTTTTTCTGATAAGAGCGCTACTAAAGCCACCTTCGATTAACGCTGTACAAATCGCTGTAAAAATTGCAATTAGCCCAATTAACCCATAGTCTTCTGGATTTAACAGACGGGCTAGAATAATAGATATGACAAAGTTTACGACATACTTCAAAACATTGTCTGTCGCACTCCACGCCGCACCCTGAACGGCTTTCTTTTTTAGGTTCTCTTCAGGCATAATATTGCCAATCGATTACAAGTCTTCTCAAGGGAAAAGCAAACAGGCTGACTAAAAAACTAAGAATCTAATGCCGTCCGCAAAAAAAACAACGAGTAATTTCGTTCCTCTTCCAGAATCTTCCTCACATTGTTATAAGGGATTTCATCCATCGATAAGACACTAACATCATTAATGTAACGACTCTCCAAACCTAGTGTAGAAAGAATGGACTTTTGTCGAGATGATTGGTCAAATTGTCCATAATTCCGTACAACCGACCAAAAACGCTTTTCAAAATTAATCGCGAACAACATACCATGATAGGAATCTGTTACTATTAAATCCGCACTGTCGAATAACCCAAGAAATTCAGCTGGTCCAGCGATGACATTCGTAATCTCAATGTCGGGTCTTTCTTCAAGATGAAGGCCAATACTCACAATACTCAAACCCTCTTTTGTAGCTAAATCGGCGACTCTATCTAGCAACAGATCTGCCGGTTGATCTAAAAAATACAATAGAATAAACTTCTTCCTATTGGATGGCTGTACTATCTTTTCCCATTGTTCTCTAGTCAACAACAACGTTGGATCCAAAACAACAGGTACAACACGACCTGTAAGCTGTTTAACCAATTCTTGACCTTTCGTTTCTCTAATAGAGACATAAGGGATATCATTAATATAACCACGCATCTCCCTTTCATTATATCGAGGTATATAGTCTCTTCCTATGCTTGGAGCATATGCTATACGCTTCTCTTGAGGGGCAAAACGAAGGTACATCATAGGATCAACAAATAAGGTAGTTGAACACCATATCTGATCACTTCCACATACAAATTTGGTAAACTCATCCGAACTAGAACACTTTTTGAGCTCGTGAGGAGAATAAAAACGCCTGTTAAAATTCATTTCAACAAATCGTTCAAATTTCTCGGCTTTTTCTCTATCAATCGGTTTGGATTTTACCTCCTGGGCCATTTTAAGTGTGGCTCGAATCAGTCTAGGGTGAAAAAGCAATTTCATACCTGAACTGACAAGCTTCTTAGGACGAATATCCAAATTTCGAGATAAACCACCACTCTCCCAGACGACAACAGATTCCCACCCAAGGCTATTGATCGCTTGGCATAGTGCATAAACTTGAAGAACCGAACCGTAATTTATAAAATTAGTTCGATTGACAACAGCGACCTTACGAATCATAAATTATTCAAGTTCAATGTGAATGAAACCATTAATTCCAGCAAGGATATTATCCATTTCATCACGTGTCTCGGTTCGAATAAACAATGATCCCAGAGATGTATTCGCTCCTGAGAACGGCTCAATCCTCTCACCGACAGACTTACTATATCCTTCGTCAATAACGTACTTATTCTTAAAAGCAGCGTCTATCTTTATGCTTTTTAAGAGTCCAGAATCACACGAATGAAGAATGTAGTTACACCAAACGCCATTATAAACTGGCCTAGAGAGATCTTCCACAGCCAAACCTAATGCCTGATTAACCTCTTGAGCAATCAAATCTTGACCACAAGCTAGTCTTTGAAGCTCTGCTATTCTATTACCCCCTCCTCTTGGTGAAACCTCCATTAAGTATGCTTTTCCGTTAGAACACACACGACTTTCAACATTAAAGATTCCAGACCTAATACCCAATAAGTCGAAGAGACGTTGTAACTGTATCGACAAATCGGTTTGAAATGCCTGTGGCATTGATGATGGCCAGATTTCGATGGCGGGAGTATAAGGATTCAAAGCGGATTGATCAAATAGTTGATCGGAAAAAGCCGGATGTACAAGTCTCCCATCAATGGCAAAGACATCAGCACTAGATTGAAATCCAACGACATCAAGAAACTCTTCAATAATGATTTTGCCGGATAGCGATGAAGACATCGCATTTGTCGCAGCATACTGCAAGTCATCCCGGTTATCAACCCTCATCACCCCCTTACTTCCAGCAGAATCTACAGGCTTAACGATAATCGGAAAAACAAACCGACCCGAATCCAATAGTGCGGATTCAATGCTATCGTAACATTTTGCCTTAGGACAATTAAAACCATTATTAGTTAGAAACTCTCGGAACAGCGACTTATTCTGCAGAATACATGCGGCGTTATAGCTGCATTGAAAAGGTAGGTGCATCATCTCAGCGACATATGCTGCGGTCACGACGCCGGGATCTACACCAAATGACATAATCCCATCTATCTGTTTTTTTCGGGCCACCTCTAAAACAGCTTCCTTATCTATAATGCTCACATTTACATACTCGTCACTATATTTATGGGCCACATTATCTGGCAAATAATCAGCAGTGATAACATAATGACCTCGTTCATGCGCTTTTTTAATAATTGGCAACAAGTAACGAATGCCGCCAAGAAGCATTAGTTTTTTGGGAGATCTCAAAGCGATACAGATTACGATATGTAAATAAAGACTAATGTCACCATAGCATATAAAAGTGACTTCATACTAGGCACTTCAACGGCATTCTCAATCACGACTGACATTAGAGGCATTAAGAAAACAAGATAATAAAAAGCAAGCCTTATAAAATTAGAATCGACCCATGAAGCAGGCGTAAGCATTAATGCCATAACAATTCCCAAAAACAATAACTTATAATCATTTTTTTTAACAATTCTAGCGGAATAATAGCGGGCGGCAAAAGCGGATAAAAAAACTAACAGACTAAATACTGGAGTTCCTAGATTGTTTTCGGAATCAATAGCATAGTTGCTAAAAATCGTTCCAGCGCCAATAAATGCTACAATTGGCTTGGCGAAGAACATAAACACAGGAGCTAGTATTAAAGAGATTCGCAACAAAACCTCCGGCCTCTTGTAGTTTATCAAGAAAAAAATAGGACTAAAAATAAGTGCAGTTGTATGTATTGAGAAACCAACCAGAAATAGAATGATTGAAAGAACCTTTCTATCCTTCATAAAAGCAAACAACGCACAATACGATAATCCCATAGAAATCGCCTGTCGTATTCCTGTTTCAAAAAAAGGGGCAAACAAAGCTTCATATAAAATAGCTCCAAGAAGAACACCGCTGACCGTCGGTGTATACTTATATAAAATAGTAAAAATCGGAACAGTAATAATACAAGCAACCAAAACTAAAAAGAATCTAAAATCCGGCCAAATTAATTGTGTAAACTTCACAAAAACATGATAGCCAGGATCTCGGTCACTATACTCTTTATAAGAAAAAGAAAACTGTTGTAATAATTGGGATAATGACTCTTCCTTTAAATTCTCAAACGAGTTCCAATAGTTAATAGTGTCATTCAGCTGATGCTCATAATCACGAAAACCGGCTTGAATAATAAAAAAAAGACACAAAAAAACACAGAGATATCGCTTAATTACAGGATGTTCTTGCCAAGCTCGTGAACGCATGCTCGCCATCACGCACAAGAGGCTTAGAACGATTATTACCAAGTGTTTGTTAAACATCTCTTTGTCAACTCATCAATCTATAACAACTGTCACTCCGCTGGGAGAAAAGACTATACTACTAGGTCTAGGATTCTTATAATATCATCTTCTTGAAGCGAATGATGCATAGGTAAGCATATTACACTCTCCGCCACTTTCCAGGCAGTAGGAAGATTCTCTTTTGCCGCGCTTGGGAACCCGCGATAGGTACTAAATGTGCTGATGAGAGGATAAAAGTACCGACGGCCTAATACATTACTCTCTTTCATCATAAAATACAGTTCATCTCTCGTCTTTCCGTATTTCTCTGCATCAATGAATATCGGGAAATAACTATAATTGTGACGCACGCCAGGCATATCATCAAAGAATCGTATCCCAGGAATATCCCGAAGAGCTTCTCGATACTTGATTGCGACCTGGTGTCGCTTCTCAATGGCATCATCTACCTGCTTGAGGTTCAGCAAACCATACGCAGCCCTAACCTCGTCCATCTTGCTATTAATACCAGGTGCGACCACCTCTGTTTCTCCGGCAAATCCGAAGTTTTTGAGGTAGTCGATACGCTTTTTCGTTGCCTCGTCATGAACGACAAGTGCGCCACCTTCAAGCGTATTGTAAACTTTCGTGGCATGGAAAGACAATGTACTCATGTCTCCAGCATTGAGGACACTTTCGCCGTCTACTTCGACGCCAAAAGCGTGTGCGGCATCATAGATAACCTTAAGACCATACTTATCTGCAATCTCCTGGATTTGCTTCATCTTCACTGGCTTACCATAGCAATGCACAGGCATGATGGCCGTGGTCTTTGGCGTGATTGCTGCTTCAATCTTGTTGGGATCAATGCCACAGGTTTCCTCTTCAATGTCAACAAAAACAGGACGGCAACCATTCCACCAAATGCTATGAGTAGTAGCAACGAAACTATAGGGAGTTGTGATGACTTCACCTGTGACCCTGAGGGCCTGCAGCGCTGTCAGAAGCGGCAATGTCCCGTTGGTGAACAGACTGATATAAGGGACTTTCAAATACTCGCAAAGTGCTTGTTCCAACTGCTTGTGGAACTGTCCCATATTCGTGACCCATTTGCTCGACCAAATCTCTTTGAGCATTTCGTGAAATTCATCGAGATTCGGCAGCAATGGCGAAGTGACTGTAATCTTATCCATATGTGTTTGGTTTCTCTTACTTGATATTCTGCCGCTCTAGACCCTTATTGCGGAAGAAATTGGAATTTGTCTCTTCCTTCATTTCGTCAATCACCTTCAGTAGGTATTGACCGTACTGGTTCTTGAGCATGGGTCTAGCGATCTCCCGCATTCTTTCCTCGTCTATCCAGCCATTGCGGTAAGCGATACCTTCAAGGCAAGCAATCTTCAAACCTTGACGCTTTTCGATAACCTCAACGAATGTACTCGCTTCACTTAGACTGTCGTGCGTTCCTGTGTCCAGCCAGGCAAAGCCTCGGCCAAAGACAAGAACTTTAAGATCGCCGTCTTTCAGGAATTCTTGGTTGACCGTCGTGATCTCCAACTCCCCTCTCGCACTGGGCTTGATATGCTTGGCAACATCGACAACCTTGTTCGGGTAGAAGTACAAACCGACAACTGCATAGTTGGACTTCGGTTTCTGCGGCTTCTCTTCGATACTCAAGCAATTGCCATCCTTGTCAAATTCGGCGACACCATAGCGTTCGGGGTCATTGACCCAATAGCCGAACACCGTCGCTTTCTGGTTCTCCTCGGCATCCTTCACCGCCTTGCGGAGAAGACCGGTAAAACCACTTCCATAGAAGATATTGTCGCCGAGAACGAGACAAACGCTATCTTCCCCAATGAACTCCTCTCCGATGATGAATGCCTGCGCAAGCCCATCCGGGCTCGGTTGCTCGGCATACTCGAAATGGACACCATAGTCGCTACCATCTCCGAGTAGACGCTTGAACCCGGGAAGATCCTGGGGCGTTGAAATGATGAGGATATCACGAATTCCAGCTAGCATCAGCACACTGATGGGATAATATACCATCGGCTTATCATAGATGGGCAGAAGTTGCTTGCTGACTCCCTTTGTAATGGGATATAATCTTGTGCCGGAGCCGCCGGCGAGGACGATGCCTTTCACTGCGTGGGTAATTATCCGGACTGTCTTTATAAAATAAATGTCATTCCCAGTCGAATCAACCATCGACGGAGATCTCTTGGAGATAAGGAAATCCAAGTTGTTTTTATTTGCATCGTTGGAATACTCTTGATGAGTTTGAGGCCGCGCTAGATGAGTAATCAAGTATTACCACAAAGACTGAATCAAACTGCGATTGGGCGAATTGAATCCGGCACAATGCCAAACTCTCCAAATAGCAAATCTTTTAATCCGTCAAACTATGGGACTCACTTCAAATACCCGAGTCAAAGCCTAAAGGATTATCCAAGTAAGGGAGGATATACATATCAAATCATCACACTCTTCAATTCCTCCTCATATTCCTCCGGGACACCACAAAAGACCACACTACTACGAGGAATGACGTTAATATGAATACGCTTTCCTTTTTGAATCAAGAGATTATAAAGAGGAGCAACATATAACTCCGGAGATTGATTTGAACAACTTAGAAGGTTTTCATTATATGCATTTACAAAATCAAGGGCCTGTTTAAAATAATAGACACCCGTGGAACAATGTGTCGAGATCTCTCGCTTTTCAGCAGTTTCAACGACCCTCGTAGATTGATCAGACTCAGTCCTTGCATAAGACCAGTTAGCTCCACTCCCCTCAAATACTTCCAAATAGCCGTCCCAATCATCAATGCCTTCAGGAAAAGTGAAGCCAGGTCTGAAGGTATCAATGTTGAAAATCAGTATACTCTCATTATCTTGGATGCCTGCCTCTTCAATACCTTTAATGACAGTCTCTGCTTGCTCTCGAGTGGGCTGATTGAGCATCACTATGCTATAATTCCTAATACCAATCAATTCACATTCTTCTTTTATAAACCGCTCTGTGTCGAAAACATCCCTAGCAATGAAAACAAATCGTTCCGTATCGAAATACTGTTCGAAACTCTCTACTGCCTTGCGAAAGAGACTTTTATTCTTCACATATAGCATATATTTAGGCAAGGTATAACCTGCCTTGTTAAAGCGTCAGCTCAAGCCCGCCATCAGTATTACTATGGTCATTTCTACTGGATATGTTTATATTCTACATATAATCTCAAAGCATTGGCAACCATCGCTTTTTGGCGCTCTGGTTTATCAAAATGGAGAGGCAGCATTGAAAGGAAAAGATGAATCATAATAGGATAAGTGGTCAACTCTTTCAAAGAACGATGAGCAAAGTTCATTGAACGAAAATACTCTTGTACAGCAGTTATAACTTCATTTTCTGAGAATTCGAGCTGAACATCATAATCACTTTTCTCTGCATAACAGAAATTGCCACCTATAATGTAGTCATACATGCCGAGAATCGAATGCGCAAGCTTTGCTACATCATACCGGACATCACCATAAATACTCTGACATCCTTCAACATCTAACCCCCGGGGATCTATGACACGAATTGATTTTGACTTAAAATCGTAAAGAATATTACTAAAACAAAAATCGCCATGCATCAAAGAGACAAACTCGGTATTATGTTTGTCAATCTCTGCATCCATTTCCTCGGCAATTGAAAGCAAACCAGGCACTTTTATACCGTTAATACACCATTCTTCGTTAAGATCCACGCCACTTGTTTGAGCATACTCCTTCAAACGAGACAGCGTTTTCGGGCCATAGAGTCGGGAATTATTAATGGCAAAAACATCTAGATTATCCGGCTTGATTCCCGCTTCATCATTTATGAATGCGGCGCAGGAATTCATTATCTCCTTCCACACAAAAACGGGATTCCTACCGAACACAAATAGGTTAGCTAAAGAACTAAGAAAATAATACTCAATCTCATAGAAACCACGACCATCATCAGCAATACCAGAATCCCAAAGCGCAGGAGCATAATGCCGCATCGACTTGGGCATTGACGCGAACCAATTAGCTTCTGCGAGGATCTTTCGAGAATCCTTGCTATACTTTATCAAGGAATACCGGCTAACTTTCAGTGAATTAAACACCCGCTGAGTAGTAAGCTTAGAAATTGAACGGTAATAGGTATTAATTAGGCCGAAATCCATCCAGTCTGGCAAAACTACCGATTTCATACCTACTACTGATTGATACGCCTCGATTCCAGCCATAAAGACGTATCCATTTTCTGTGATACAACGGACTAAACTAGAAGGTGAAGAAAAAGAGAAGAATCCTGAATAGATTTGCGAATCATTTACGGGACTAGTCGTCGCCCATGAATAATCATCTTCAGCCTGGCCAACAGAATAGATATCAGTTTCAGAGATTAGCTTCGAGAAAAGAGTATCTCCGTGAAGAATAAAAAGTGATTCAGAGTATCGTCCAATCACATTCAGCGCATATACAACCGATTGGCCTAATGAAAAGGACGGCGGGATACTAATTATGGTCACATTTCGCTCATAAAGCTTCTTGGAATCCATTTGGGTAGGCACATATCCCTTTGGTAATGTGAGGAACACAGGACCATGACCAATCTGATCCACCAAGTCTAACTGATGTTCAAACAACCTACGATTCTGAACAGGAAGCATCGCAGGAGGTAACTTGCCAAACTCGGAAACTAAGGCCGGACTTACATATGCTGCTGAAGTTATAAGTATCATTTCACTAAAGAATGAGTATATTCTTTTTCTTTTTTCAAAAGCTTTTCGATTTCTTCCTTCGTCATACTATGGAATTCTGAAGGCCGGATTGACTTGTCGTCGATATACCATCCTTCAAATCCACACCAAGGCTTTCCCACAATTATTTCATCAAAAGGGACCTCATGCTCCGTAAGCCACCGAATAATATTGGGAAGGGTATAGACATTGATTTTACCAACTTGTCCCTCATAAGTTCTCATTTGACGGCTCGAGTGGATTATAATTTGGAAACCATCTTCCTTGTACTTCTTTAACAAATCGATAGTCGGTTGTATTGGCTTACTATGCTCATAATCGCCATGCTCCGTAACTGTGATGGTGTCATCAAGATCCACCACAATCTTCTTAACTGTATTAAGATCTTCCATATATAAGTTTTATTGTTTACGGTAATATGTAATAATCGAATCCCTTAGTATGGGTTAAATCAAATACAAAAGGCATAAAGAATAATGCAGTATTTGATCAGGGACATAACCCAATTTATGATATCTCGCCTTTAATGCATCGATCGGAAAGTGAAGAGCCGTGACCACCCCCAGTTGCCAACACCACCCGAAGCAGATGTAAAACGGCAAACCATACAACACACAATGGATGAAAAGGTGATACCAATTGCTGCCTTTTGAATCGGCCAGAAAAGGGGTTTGGAAGAAATAGTCGCCGGCAAGGTGACATAATAGAAGCTTATAAAGTGTTTCAATCATAATCAGAATAATATAAAAATCACTTATTGTTTATGTGAACCATTTTCCTATCGGCCTTTAACGGAGGAACAATCGGACATTTATCCTACACTTCGACACTTTCACATTATCGGCCTCTGACCTCTATCTAGAACTGCGTTTATTCCATTCATCGGAACTCACACCCATCATTAATGAATGCTCTGCATGCCTTCGCCCGCTGATGGGCTCATACCCCATCGGCCTGTCATAGATGG
>JAEEGL017310921.1_pt1 | contig 17702 bp, 11 predicted proteins | sample 9134231 | NCBI WGS metagenome assembly JAEEGL01 (sample SAMN16246548, study PRJNA631951) | gut metagenome | biome: gut microbiome; feature: rumen; material: fiber-attached | host: Bos | place: Iran: Karaj | collected 2018-10 | reverse complement strand
GTCGAACGTGCCCGAGGTGCTGTAACCCAAGATGGTGCGTGCCGACTCGTCGCCGCCCACGATGACGAAGCCGCCCTGGTCGCCCAGCGAGGGGTTGTTGAACACGTAGTAGTGGGTCTTGCCGTCCTGCTTGCCCACGTAGGCCAGCTCGAACGTAGAGGCCGATGCCTGCTTCAGCTTGCGCTGCTTGGAGGCACCGAAAAACTGTCGGGCGCGGTTCAAGGCTTCCGACTGGCTGACTTGCTGTGCCCAAGCGCCCTGCGCCAAGAGCATGACAAGGAGTAAAATAAAATTCTTCATAATCGTCATTGGTTATTGTTTCTGTCTTCTTGTGAGAACAAAGAGATTTAAGTACATGGGGCTTTTTTGTCATAGAATTTTAAGAATTAAGAAGAGCCATGCGGCGAGGCGAAGAAGTCGCCTTTGGCGCTGAGAATTTGAAGAAGCTGACGCGGCGTTGGGCTACCAAGCCGCAGGGTTCTTATAATTCTCCGCCGCTTGCGGAATTCTTTTTTCTTTTTATTCTTCAAATTCTATGACTTTAAAATACCCTGTCTCCATCTTTCTTTGCTATTATCGGCCACAAATTTAGCACTTTTATTCGGAATCTGTGTGCTTTTTGACCCTCGAAATGAAGGTTTTTGTACCTTTTTCTTGGTCGTTCGGTGGAAAAAGCGTTATTTTGCACTCTGAAATCAAACTAAACGTCGTTTTATCACTTTACAACATCCAACGGATATGTACATTCAAAAGATTCTTCTGGCTCTCCTGCTCGGCATCGTGTCGATGAGCGCCAGCGCACAGGTGGACGCAAAGATGAAGGCACTGCAAGCCAAGGGCTTCGGTGCGAGAAACATGGCCGCTCAACAGGCTGACAGTGCGGCTCGGGCTGCTGACAACGAGAAGGCTACGGGCGACACCGAGCCTTCGTTCCCCGGCGGTGACATCTTCCTGCAAGCCTATCTGAAGAAGAAGCTGCTCCACTCCAACGTGAGCGGCAAGGGCGACGTGGTGGTGAGCTTCCACGTGGACAAGCAGGGCAACATCTACGGGGCTGAAGTGACAAAGTCGGCTGGCGGCACCCTCGACACGCAAGCATTTGACATCGTGACGGGTATGCCTCGCTGGAAACCCGGCACCACGAACGGTGAGCCTGTGGATAAACCCGCGAGCGTGACGGTTCATTTCGGCGCAGAGGATTAACCCCCTTGACGCTACGGGCTTGTCTATCATCTCACTTCCCGTGCGCCAGATATAACACGAGCCGCGTGCATATCATCTTGCACGCGGCCCGTTGTTTTTTATGACTTCCGCTACATCATAGACCCTTGAACGAACACGAATCTAACGAATCTGCACGAATATCGGCGGGAGGGATATTGGAAGCAGGGATGCCTTATCGCGATGAGTAAAGCAGAAAAAATACAGAAAAAATCAGCCGTTTTCAAAAAAAATCTTGAAAATGGCTGATTTTTCTTGCGTGGTTCGGATATTATTCAAGTTCCACAACGACACAACTTCTTTGTTGTTGTGTCGTTAGAGTTTTCTTTAAGTCAAAGAATTTGAAGGATTTTAAAAATAAGAATTCCGCAAGCGGCGGAGAATTTTAAGAAGCTAACGCGGTGTTAGTAAACTGGCCGCAAGGTCTTAGAATTCTCAGCGCCGAAGGCGAATTCCTCACACCCTGCATAGCTCTTTAAAATCTTTAAATTCTATGACTTTAAAAAACTTTAACCACTTCCGAAACTTGATTACTTTATTTCACCCACACTTTCCTTCCGCCCCTCAGGTAAATGCCAGAGACTTTCGGTGTGCCTGTCAGCCGGACACTCTGCAAGGTGTACCAAGCACCGGAGCGGTCAGCAGCAGCCGACTCTCCACGCCGCTCAGCGTCGGTGGAGAGGGCGATGATGCCCGTGGAAACATCCTCGTCGGCTTCCTCGTCGAGGTGAAGGATGATGGAGCGGATGGCAGCCTCTTCGAAATTCTGGGCATTAATGTGGAAGTAGGCGCGTTGCGCATTCAGAGCCACGGCGGAAGAAGAAGGATAGTAGAGCGTGTTGTTGCTGCCCAGATAGAGCGTGTTCGGGTCGCCACCAACAGCAACGGTGAGCGGTGTGTATGTGCCCTGGAAGGTGACCGCACCATCCAGTGTCACCGCCTTGGGAGCAGTGGCATCGATAGTGACATAGCGGAAAACGGGATTCTCTATCGTGTGAGGCGGCTCCATATCCGTGTTGGAGTACGCTGTAAGGTTGTCCCACTTGATAAGGTAGGGTGTGCCAGCCAGCAACTTTTCATAGACAGGCACTTGGGCGAAGTTGAGGGTCAGCGTACCGTCGGCAGACAGCGAACTGTTCTCCTCATTCAGCTCCATCACGGTCACGCCGTCACCGTTGAGAGGACTTTCTCCGATTTTCACATCGAAAGGCAGACAGAGCGTGTTCCAAGCGCCGTCCTTGTAGAAGATACGGCCTGCAAGGGTGACGGTCACGTCCTCTTTCTTATCCATGGCAGCGATGGCTTCGGTGTTATCGACAGCGTTCTGGAGCGTGAGCTGCTTCTCGGCAGTGGAATTTTCCACCAACATCTTCATGCCATTCAGCGCATTCACTTTGCCCATGTTCGCCTGAAGGATGTTGCCCGAAGGAATATTTTCCACGACGGTGGTGTATTCATCGTTGTCGGCGGTCAGGCGAAGGATGCGACGCACATCCACCGTACTCAGCGTGGGGTCTTGCTCCATCCAGAGGGCGACGATGCCTGTCACCATGGGCGCAGCCTGCGAAGTGCCTTGCATACGGCCATAATAATAAGAAGTATTCCCTCCATAAGAAACATTCACTTCATCGGCCAAAAAAGATTTATAACTCGTTGATTCATTGAGTGCATGATCCGAAAAATAACTCTTGTCATAACCGTTGTAGGCAGAGAGGATGGGAGCACCAGGGGCAAGGATGTCGGGACGGGCAATGCCGTTGCAGTCGATGCCATAGGAAGAGAAAGGGGTGACTGCTCCCTCTACCTTCATTTTCTCGTCCAAATAGTGATACCCACCTCCTGTAATGCTTGGCCAACCTGCACGTGTGATGTAGGCACCCACCGAGATGACGGCATCGGTGCAGGCCATGGTGTTGATGGAAAGGTCGGGAGTGCCCTGGGTATAGACCCCGTTGCTGGTGCCCTCGAAGGTGGCCTTGCCAGGATGGGTCGTCATGCGGATGGTTTGCCCTGGCTCTCCCTTGATGAACACGCCCAGATAGCGATTCTTATCCTCTTTATCATCCTCATTGTAGGCATTAAGATAGGCTCTGCTGGGGACATACAAAGAGTGGTAGTAAATGCCTTTATCCAATTGGGAAGTGGTTTTGTTATAAACCTTACTCTCTGACACCAAACTCATCTCCCCTTCTGCAGGGGTACTTATGCTGGAAAGCGGATAGATTTGCGCCACTGTCCCATTTTGGTCCAGTTCCACGACTTTGAGGTCGCAGTCAAAAGGCTGGCCGTCCGTGCTATAGGCAATCATGCTCAATCCTCCGTAATAGCGGTAGTAGAATGATGGAGTTTTCGCATTTGCTGTTTCCAGCAGGGTGCGCAACTGATAGCCGTCGGCATCGAGTGTGCCCAGTGTCTGCTGAATGCTCATCTTATCACCGCCCTCGTTGCCAGCCGAAATCACAATCACACGTCCGGGCTTGGTGCCATTGAGGGTCAGTTCGTTGAAGGCTATGCAGCAAGGATTTAAGCCGTCATGCCTACCTACATTACTCCCCAAACTGATGTTCACCACCGCTGGCACAAGCTTGTTTGGTTCCGACTTCGAGTCGGCATACTGAAAGACGCCCTTGACACTTTCGATGATACGCGAATCAGACAGTGAGGAACCCAGTCCGCACAGCACGAGATCGGTTTCGGGAGCCACGCCACGCACGTCACGCGTCGTGTAGCTGCTGACCACGCTGCCGGCAGCGATACCCGAGGTGTGAGTGCCATGCGATCCACTAACATAATCTGTGGTCTTTGCCGCAATGTCGGTGGGGTCGGTGTAGGAAATGGGAAGTTTATTCACGTCGTTGCCTTGCATCACCTTCTTCACGCGTGACGTTCCCTCTGCATCGCGAAAGGCAATGTGGTTGTACTCGATGCCTTGGTCCACCACACCCACCACGACACCCTTACCGGTGTAGGCGTGAGGAAGTCCTGCATATTGCCATACAGGAATCATCGTCCCACTTTCATCATCCGACTGAACTTTTGCCGTGCCGTCCAACATCGTCACACCCGTCGTCTCGCGTGCCACATCGGTGTGCAGCTCGTTCATCTGGTCGGCCACCACACGTTCTATCTCCCCCACCCCTTCGAGGTCGTAAAGCCGCTCGGCTGGCACCTGCATGATGACCAGCGGACCGATGACATCGCTCACGCTGATGCCCAACGACTCCAGCCGCTCGGTGGGACATTCCGCTCCTGGCTTCAGGAGGGCGAAGGCAGAGAGCGACTGCACCGTGCCGTCGGGGTTAAACTCCACGTTGATGTCGCGACGCACTGCTTCAGGGTCGAACTTAGGCTTTGCCGCCCGCGCACGACGAGTGGCAGACGGACGTGGCACCAAGGAGGTAAGACGTGCATCAAGCAGCTGCGCATGGAGCGTGACTCCTGGCGCGAGACAAAGTAAAAGTAAAAGAATATAAAACTTTTTCATCTTCAATTCATGGATTTATTGTTGGGTATTTTAAATTATTTCCCACTTCCTTCCGACAGGTCAATGCAGGGAAGCTCGATGGTGCTGCCCTGCAAGCCGTCGCTGGTGGCGGTGAGGGTGGCTTTGCCCGCCTCGCCACGCTTGCCTTGGAGCACCACGAGGCAACTGCCATAGAAGGCACGGCGTTGGGTGGCTTGGAAGCGTTCGAGACTGATGGGCGAACCGTTGTCCACGCCTACCACCTTGGCAGGGCCTGACACACTGAACTTCACGAGGTTGGAGGCGTTGGGACAGATATTACCGTCCTTGTCGCACACATACACATCCACATACGAGAGGTCGCGTCCGTCGGCAAAAATCTGTTTCTTCTCGGGCACGAGCACCACGTGGTCGGGTCGGCCAGCTGTCTTCCGCACAGCCTCTGCCACAATCGTGCCGCCCTTGTAGGACACGGCACGTATCTCGCCGGGAGCGTACTTCACCCGCCACCACACGTGCAGCGAGTCGAGTCCGTCGCCCTTGCTCTTGCGACCCTGACTCTCGCCATTCACAAACAACTCCACCTCGTCGGCATTGTTGTAGTAAGCCCAAAGGTCCACCATGCCGTTCTCGTCGAGCAGACTGGGCGCAATGCCCTCGCCAGCGTAGGTCTCCTCGCCCCAGTTCCAGTGGGGAAAGAGGTGGAGCACGGTGTCGTTGGTCAGCTCAGCCTTGTAGAGATACGCCACATCCTTGGGGAAGCCCGCCAAGTCGAAGATGCCGAAGTAGGACGACCGAGCCGGCCATCCGTAGGGGGTGGGTTCACCGATATAGTCGAAGCCTGTCCAGACGTATTGCCCTGTTATCCAAGGGTTCCGCTTCATCAGCAGGAGGGTCTCTTCGTGGGTGTTGCCCCACGGAGCATGACAGTTTTCATAGGAGGAACAGGAGTAAGTAGGGTCGGCGAAAGGCTTGTCCCAGCGCTCCGGCCACATATATTTATAATCGGAGGGCATCCGATAGTAGCCACGAGTCATCAAGGCGGAGTTGCTCTCGGTGATGATGAAGGGCTTACCGGGGAAGTTCTTGTGGACATCGGCCACGTTGGGATTGTGGTAGTTGTAGCCGATCACGTCGAGGGCACCCGAACGGAAAAGATGGTTGCCAGGAGCCGGCTCGTTACACCCTGCCGTGATGGGACGTGTGGAGTCGAGCTGGCGCACCATGTCTGCCAATTTCTTGGTCAAGAGCGAGTTGACACTCATTTCGCCATCCTCCTTGGCGAGCTGGTCGGCAGAATGGCCGAAGTTCAAGATGAGGTTGGCTTCTTCGAGCGAAAGGGTGTCGGCATCGGCATGGCTCCACTGCTCCAACACCTCGTTGCCGATGCTCCACAGGAGGATGGAGGGGTGGTTGCGGTCGCGCAGGACGAAGTCGCGCAGGTCGCGCTCGTGCCACTCGTTGAAGTACTTAGCGTAGTCATTGGCGGTCTTCTTCTTGCGCCACATATCGAAACTCTCGTCCATGACGATAAAGCCCATCTCGTCGCACAGCTGCAGCAACTCGGGCGAAGGTGGATTGTGGGAGCATCGGATGCCGTTGATGCCGATTTCCTTCAGCTTGGTCAACTGGCGAATCATGCCCGTAGTGTTGACCACCGCACCGAGGCATCCGAGGTCGTGGTGGTTGCACACACCTTGTATCTGGAGGGGCTTGTCGTTGAGCGTCAAACCCTTGTCGGTGAAGGCGAAACGACGGAAACCGATGGGGGTATGGTAAATATCGTGGTAACCATCCTTGAAGGATACCCCCACAAAGCCAACTCCCGTGAGAAGGGCCAGAGACATTCCCAGACCGTTTATCACGGCTGTTTTGGCACCATTCACAACGCCTCCGCTATTGCCTATAACGTTGGTAGTCAGCGAGTAGAGATGTGGACTTTCGGGACTCCAGAGCAGCACGTCGCTCAAAGTAAGGGTTTGCACCACGGAAGCCGTGTCGTGGGGCGGCACCGTGACAAAGGCGTAGTCACTCTTGGCTGCATACTTGTCCTGCGGGTCGTGCATGTAGTGTACCACCTTGGCCTTGCGCGGCTTCTCGCCCTCGTTGCGGACGGTGGTGCGCACGGTCAGCGTGGTGCGCGTCGATATGCTTTCCCCGTTTTTGTCGGTAGTGATTCCGTTGACGCTCGTCGTGACATACACGCCGTTCGTATCGACGTGCAGCTGCGGCAATGCCGTGAGCCACACGTTCCTGTAGATGCCGCAGCCCGAATACCAACGGCTGTTGGGCTGGTCGCTGTTATCGACACGGACTGCCACAGTGTTCTCGCCATCGAGATGCAGGTAAGGCGTGATGTCGTAGCCGAAGGAGATGTAGCCGTAGGGACGGGTGCCCAGCTTGTGGCCGTTCACCCACACGGTGGCATTCATATATACGCCATCGAAATCGAGCCGAAAGTACTTGAACTCTTTGGGATTCTTGGCTTTCTTCTTGCCGTTTTCCTTGGCTTTTTGGGAGGCTTTTCCCTCGTTATTGTCCAAGGTGAACGTCTTTCGGTACCACCCCACTCCACCAGGCAGCGCACCGCCACCCGTGCCCGAGGGGTTGTCCTGCGAGAAGTCTCCCTCCACCGCCCAATCGTGCGGCAGGTCGAGCGTCCTCCAAGCCGAGTCATCTACATTCGTTCCACTATAGTCAGCCGTTTTGTCAGCCAACAAAAAACGCCAGCCGTCGTTAAACAGCTGGCGATTCATATCTTGTGCATAGACAGCCACACAGACCGTCCATGCCACGAGTATAAGTAGTCTTTTCATGCTATTTCGCTTGGTTTTCATACCCACTTTTGGCCGATGTCCCAATGCTCCGCACACTGCACCAGCGTCTTTTCCATAGGAAGATTAAACTCCTCCACAATCAAGTCCACCACTTCTGGATTCTCGTGTACCCACTGCCCTACGGCAATGATGTACTGGTCTTCCGATGGCGAGTAGAAAATACGACCACGTGGTTTGTCTTCGTAGGCACCCACGTATGGGCCTGTGCCATCCCCGTGGTACTTCTGCTTTCGGAAGCCCTTCTTCCACACGTCTTCATGCATCTCTGTACACGTAATCAAACCGCCTCGCGCATTCGTCGTGGTGAAGTCGGACACCTTGCGAGTGACCACACCGAATAACTCCTTCTTGGCACGATTGTACCAGAAGATGCCCACCTTTGGCTCATCGTCCTTACCACGATTGGCCGCCATCGTCTGCATGGCCTCCTGATATTGATCGGCTGAAAAATCCTGCACACGTATCCCTTTGTGGACAGCCACAGGTGGAGCCGTCATCTGCTGTTCGGTCGAAGGACTGGGCACAATCTCGATGTCCAGAATCTTTTTAATAGACCTTTGGACAGATTCCTTGAGCGTTTCCTCGATAGACTCCTGCACGATTTGCTGGAGCTGTTCTTCAGTGAGTGTATAAGTCATAGCTTTTTTGAATAGTCGTTCTTTTCTCTCCTTTACAGCTTCACCTCCACCTTCTTTCCGCTGTACTTTACAGCCTGTCCAGCGGCTTCGGGGTCGTAGCCCTGAGCCTTGGCAGCACTGACGGGCACAACGGTGAAGGTGCGCTCCTTCAACATGCCGGGGAAGTCGCCCTCGCGGTCGCCGATGGTGAGCGTGTGGGTGGCATCGTCGTAGGTGAAGGGGATGCGGGCGAAGCGGCCTGCCTCGTAGCCATAGTTGGTGCCCTCGTCTTCGTAGAGGGTGAACTGGCCGTTGCTGCCTTCATAGACATAGAGGCGGATGTTGTCGGGCTTGTGCTGCTGGGTATATTCGATGGCAGGGCCGAACGGGATGATGCTGCCGGCACGGACGAAGAGCGGAATGTGGTCGTAGGGGGCTGGCACGGTCTTGGCTTCGCCACCTTCAGAGGCGACCTGACCCGTGAAGAAGTCATACCAGAGGTTGTCCTTCGGGAAGTAAACCTCACGTTGGCGTGCTCCGTACTGATAGACGGGGTTGACCATGATGGCAGGGCCAAACATGAACTGGTAGCCGATGTTGCGCACGGCCTTGTCCTGACCGAAGTCCATGACGAGGGGGCGCATGATGGTGTAGTCGTTGAAATGCACGTCGGCAGCCAGCGAGTAGATGTACGGCATGAGTCGGTAGCGCAGCTCCAGACAAGCCTGGATGACATTGTAGGCAGGATGTCCCTCGGGGGCGATGTTCCACGGTTCGCGGAAGGGGAACTGTCCGTGCGAACGGTAGATGGGGGCGAACATACCCACCTGGTGCCAACGGGCGTTCAACTCACGCCAGTCGCGCAAATCGTTGTTCTCGATGCCCTGCTGGTCGTAGAGGCTCTGGGCAGCGGCATAACGCTTTTCCACGGAGAAACCGCCAATGTCCTGGCTCCAATAGGGCACACCCGAGATGGAGAAATTCAACCCAGCCGTAATCTGTGCCTTGAGGTCTTCCCAACGAGTGCCGATGTCGCCCGACCATGTGGCGGTGGAGTAACGCTGTTCGGCAGCGAAACCGTTGCGGGTCAGGAGGAAGACACGGTTGTTGTTGGGCGAGAACTGGTTGCCGAATCCGCGCTGATCCCACTTGGCAGCCTTCATCAGGGCCTGACTGTCCTTGGGGTCGATGCCCTGCTGCTCGATGGCGGTCTCGTAGGCACGCTGACCGTCGTAGATGGCCTCGGCATTCACGATGCTGTAAGCATTGAAGAACTCGTCGGAAGAGCCGTACTTCGTCGGGCCACAAAGGAGTTTGCGGTATTCGAGGTCGGTGCAGTCACGTACGTTTGGCTCGGAGGCATCCATCCACCAAGCATCCATGCCGATGGTGCCCAACTTCTCGTAGAGCTGACGCCAGAAAATCAGACGTGCCTCTTCGTCGTAGGCATCGTAGAAGGCGTACTTGTAGCCTAACCAGTCGTAAAGCGAATCCTTGACGGACTGCTGGTATATCATGCCTCGGTCGTTCAGCTCCTTGAAGTTATCGACGGTCAGGTAGTACTTAGGCCAGCACGAAATCATGATGCGGGCGTGGTTCTGATGGATAGTGTCAATCATGCCGGCAGGGTCGGAGAAGCGTTCGGGGTCGAACTCGAAGGCTCCCCACGAGTCTGCCACCCAGTAGTTCCAGTCCATCACGATGTTGTCGATGGGCAGGTGACGCTCGCGGAAACCAGCCAGCGCGTCGAGTATCTCGCTCTGGGTCTTGTAGCGTTCGCGGCTCTGCCAGTAGCCCAAGAGCCAATCGGGCATAATCTGCGCCTTGCCCGTCAGGGTGCGGTAGCCAGCAATGACCTCGTCGGCATTCTGACCTGCAATGAAGTAATAGTCGAGCTGCTGGGTCATCTCGCTCCAGAAGGAGAGCTTCTGCTGTTCGGCCTCGTCAACAGGGGCATAGGCGCGGAGACCGCAGTAAGCCTCGCCGCCGTCGGGTGTCCATTCGAGTCGGAAAGCATATTTCTTGCCCTGCTCCAGATTCACGGCAAACTTGCGGGCATTGGGGTTCCACGCCGTGCGCCAGATGGTCTGCTCGTTGCTTCCTGTGCCTGCCACATCCTCGGTATAGACATCTTTGCCGTCGATGAAGACACGCTGGTAGCCCGAATAGTAGTGGCTAAAGCGGTACTCACCCGTCGCCAATGGCTCGATGGTTCCTTCGTAAACCACCTTGGCATTGTCCATCGGGAACTTCGGCAGGTTCTTCGCCGACTTCAGGTTTTCGAAATAGATGGAATCTTCGCGGCGCACCAAGGTCTCCTGACCAGGAGCTGTGTAGGTGCCCGTCAGCGCACCTTCCACACCGTCCTTGTCAGTCAGTTTGAAGAGGCGGTGCAACTGGCTGTAGTCGGAAGGATTGCCAAAACGGCAGAGGGAATAGCTGTCGAGCAAGATGCCGTAGTTGTTGCTCGACACAATGAAGGGGATGCTGACCTTCGTGTTATACTGGAACAGCTCTTCGTTCCGTCCTTTGTAGTTCCACTCGTCGGCCTGATGCTGACCGAGTCCGTAGAAGGCTTCGTCGTCGGGGCTTTCGAACACCTGACGAATCGACCAACCTTTGTAGGTCTCGTCCTTGCCATCGGCATGGGTCTGGGTGCATTCGTAGGGGGTGAACGTCTTGCCACCACCATTCTGCTCATGCACGATGAGGTTGCCCTCCGCATCGGTGAACCACACTTCGCCCGTCGAGGCCAAGACATTGGCTTTCACCGCCGACGTGCTCACGGTGATGGTGTCGCCCTGCTCCGTCACCTCGTAGGGGGTCTTTCCCTCTTGGTCAACGACAATCAGGCTCTGAGGATCGGCGAACTTCTTCTCAGCCGTAGCCGACACGTGGATGATGTTCTCACCCACCACCTGCAAACGCACCAACCGTGGAGCCGTGGCCACACTGTCGGCCTGACGCACATGCACGATAATTCCTTGTTCTGTCTTTTCATAGACACCGCCGCCACAGGCAGCCAACAAAAGTCCCGCTAACGAAAGGGACAAAAGATTTCTCTTCATAAAAATAATAGGTATTTTAGTTAGTGAATTTATGTTCCTGCATATCCTATTCCATACCGCCACAGACGGAAAGTGCGCCATGCCCAATGGAAGAAGCGATAGCATGGTTCGAAAACGACTTCTTCTGGATAGGAAGTGAGAAAAAGCATGTTGTGCAACTGCTTCTGCACACTATGCTTGAGGGTGCCTTCGGGAGCCTTCTTCCCGAAGCGGGTGTCGTAGTACCCGAAGTTGCCAGCCACCATGATTTCGGAGAGCAAAAACTCACCGTCTTCCTGTCTGGCTGGACACAAGAGATACTTTTCATCCGTATGACACACCTTCTGAAGTGCCCACATGACAGCACCAGCGAATTTCTTCATCCCCAAGCGACAAATCAACTGCCATAACTCCGCCCGCTTCGATGCCGACAGGGAGGACTGCTCGTAGGCCACCAGCACAAAGTGGTAGTCGATGAGCTGCCGCAAGCCGATGCCTTCCAGAAAGAGATGCCTATAAATGTGGAGGAGCTGGTAAACAACATTAAACTCCAGCGTCGGCACCGGGAACTGATTCTTCCCGATGGACTGAATGTTGTTTACCTGCTCCTTGGCTTGTTCTTCAAACCACCGATGCAACACCCTGTTCCGAAAGGGAGAGTTGAGGTAAGTAGGTCGGTAATGCACCTCGGTCTCCACATCGGGGAAGATGGGAAATTCCATGTGGTAGTAAATCTTATGCTGTCCGGGCCGGATGGCATCGCAGTATTCTATCACCGACCGCACATCCAAGCCCTTTCCGTTCCTCACCCACAAGTCGATGTCGCCAGGATTGCGCATCGCCCTCAATTGCTCCGGATAATAAGGCAGGTTGCTCTGCCCCTTCAAGACACAGACCCAGAAATCGTCTTGCTGGAAACGTCGGCACAACGCCTCACAACGCTTGTTCAGGTCGTTGTTCTTATCCTCCAGCTTCTGGGCCGCCTTGTTCCACTTCAGCACCAGCGAACGGTCAGGCCATTGTTCGGACGGCAGACGCTGCATCCCCACAAACCCGATGCCCACCAACACCTGTTTCTTCACCATCTGATACAGCTCATTCCACTCCGCCGCCGTCAACGTCCGCTCCAACGCCGTCCGACGACCCAACGCCACCTGTATCAGCTGAAAAAAGATTTCTGTCATCGTAAAGACTCGTACACCTCTGCAACTTGTCGGGCGATGCAATCCCAATCGTAGGGAGTCAAGTCGTAATCCACGCGCACTGATTTCCCTTTGTTAATCCACTTTTCGATGCCATCGGCCAAAGCCCTGACGTCACCACATTTGAAATAGCAATCCTGGGGCAACTTCACTTCCAGATTGGGCGCAATATCGGACACGACCACAGGAAGATTGTAGCTCATGGCCTCCAGCAATGCGATGGGCAAACCTTCATGGCTGGAGGGCAAGCAATAGCAACAACAGTTGGTCAACAACGAATGGAGACGACGACCCTTCACAAAACCTGTCAGCACCACGCCCGACTTGCGGGCTTTCTCTTTCAACTTATGGCTATATCGATCGTCGAAGTCGCTGTCACCCGCAATGACCAACTTGAAATTGGCAGGAATCCTGTTTTCCTCCTTCAACAGATTGAATGCCTCAATCAAATGGTGGAGGTTCTTTTCCGGCACAATGCGACTCATGCCCAAGACATAGCGATTCTGCTTGATGCCTAACGCCTTGAAATACTCATGGTCGAAACAGTATTCAGGAGGTTGCACTCCATTATAGATAAGTGACACATCCTTCACACGCCCATACTTACAAGCGATGATGTTGCGAATCTCTTCGCTAATCACAATCATGCGGTCGGCATATTTGGCTGCAAAGTATTCGCCTAACTGCAATATTCGCTTTGCAAGCCAGCCCCATTTCTCTCTCATGTAGTCGGGGCCATGATGGGTGAAGACGACCTTCTGCCCATTCCATTTACCATAAGGAATCCCCAAGGCTGGCCCGATGGAGTGTACGTGCACCACATCGGCCCCGATTTTCTTGGCATAACGGAATGCCTTGATGGTATGGATAATCGCTTCAAAGGATTTGTGCTTGGGCGCAGGAATGTCCACCAATTTTACACCATGCCAATCGTTCAGCGCATCATGCACGTAGGCCGAACGACGTATCACCGTAATGTCATATCCAAGCTCTACCAAACGGGGAAACAGTTCCTCGCAATGTGTCTCCACACCACCCATTACATCTGGGATTCCTCGAGTACCTGTTACTACAATTTTCACCTTTCTTGCTTTATTATAAATATTGTATATTAGTTCATATCTATCTGCTTGTCGGTCTCAGCCTTCGTGGCCTCATAGCCCTGACCCGCCACGTCGGCGTTCACGATGTCCTCGCCACGTCGACCCTCTAACGCTTTCTTGGAGTCTTCGCTCAGACCCGAGTTAATCACGGCATTCAGATCGCAGGTACTACGCTTGTCCAGCTCTTCCTTCGTCACACGACCGTCACGGTAGTCGCAACAAATGGGCAATTCATACATGGAGTATCTTCCTCCGAGCATGGACTTCAACTTGTGCTTGGCCACCCAAAGCATTGGCGTGGCGATGTATTTGTGCATGGCAGGACTCGCACTGCCTATCATCCAGCAGTTGCGGTCGCAGCAACGCACCTTGCGACGCACTTTTTCTGCCTCGGGCGACGACCACAGCTCGTCCCAAGTCTGATGGTTCAGGTTGCCCATCACCTCCTTGTCCTTCGTGCCGTTGCAAGGCATCACGTCGCCGTAGGGGTCGATGAAGAAAGTGTCGAAACTCATGTCGCAGGGCAAGAGGCGTTTCTGCCCGTAGATGTAGTTGATAAGTCCGTGGTTGAAGTAGGCACGGAACCACTTCTTGGGCGAGTTCGACTTCAGCAGCTCGTTCACCAGATTCTCGAAATTCTTTGCCACCATGGGGCGGTCGTGGATGATGTTCTTCGCCTCGACAAAATAGAAGGAATTGTGCAACGTGGCGGTCGCAAACTCCATGCCCATCTCGTCACTAATTTTATATAAAGGCACAAGGTCGGGTGCGTTCTTGTCCTGCACCGTCATGCCGAAACCCACGTCCTTCATGCCCATCTCGCGCAACTTCTTCAAGGTCGTGTAGCCACGCTGGTAGCCATCGTTCAAGCCGCGAATCTCATTGTTCGTCTTCTCCAGTCCCTCGATGGAAATGCGGATTCCCACCTGGGGGAATTCCTTGCAAAGGTCAATGATGCGGTCGGTGAAGAATCCGTTTGTCGAAATGACGATGCGGTCGGACAACTTGTAAAGCTCGCGCACCACCTCCTTCAGATCGGTGCGGATGAAAGGCTCGCCACCCGTCACGTTCGTAAAATACATGCGAGGCAACTTCTTGATAGTCTCTATCGAAATCTCCTCCTCTGCCTTCGACGGTGCCTTGTACCGATTGCACATCGAGCAACGCGCGTTGCATCGATAGGTCACAATCACCGTCCCATTCAGTTTCTTTTCTGCCATTTATTTTTCGTCTTTTTACTTATTTCTCTTTCTTTCTTCAGAGGTGTAGCACTGCATCAGGTTTTTATAATACACTTCTGAGGAATAACGTTTAATCGCTTCTTTTGCAATTTGAGAATAATCGAACTTCTTCTCAAACATTTGGTGTATTTTCTCTCTCAACTCAGCCACATTACCACTACGGAAAGTCATGCCTGAAACACCCTCCTCTATTAGTTCGGGAATGCCGCCAATGCGAGCACCAAGCACAGGAGTACCCAGCGATTGTGCCTCGATAACTGTCAGCGGATTATTCTCGCTCCATTCAGCTGGAAGCACCATGAAACGAGCACCCTCTAATAAAGGTCTAATATCTTCCCAGCCCTTCTGTCCCACAAATGTAATCTGTTCGCTATCAGCATACGATTGACGAAGTTCCTTTTCTAATCCACCACCACCAATAATAATCAACTTATAAGGCAATGTACTAGTTGCTTGACATAAAGTTTTAATGCCTTTCACCGCTGTCAACCGCCCCAAAAAGACATAATAGTCTCCTTTCTCCAAACGAGGATCACGAATCTTGTCTGTTTCAATGAAATTACACAGCACTCTAAATTTCTTTCTGTCATATCCACCGTCCACACAAGTGTCAGCCATAAAGAATGAAGGAGCAATAAAAAGATCTGTATTTTTTTGTAAAGTCTCTTTATTCCATTTCTGCCCCTCAAAGTAACCTATCAATGAACCCAACAAACTATCATGCAGACAACGATGACGCACTACTTGCATTTTGTCACGATTGCAATCACTACACCACTGTCCATCACGCATACAAGTATAGCAAGGACACACCAGTTTCGTATCGTGAAGTGTCCACACCACCCTTATCCCTCTTTCGTGAGCAAGTTGGGCAATGACGGGCGAAAGCTGAGTATGGATATTGTTGAGATGTACTACCTCGGGGCGAAAATCGTTTAATAACTTGATAAATCTCCGCTTCACCTCTCTATCACCAAAAGGTCGTGTCAATACATTCCATCTCTTCATCTGTGATGGCCAATACCTACTCCATTCCGACTCCTCATTCTCTGGATACTGCATCGAAAACACCGCCACCTCATGCCCATGCCTCTTCAGCAATCGCTCTACATTCAACATGTAGATGCAATCACCACCACGAGGATAATAGAATTTGTTAGCCAGAAGGATTCTCACTCTTTCCAATAAATTTTACACAAAGTATGTGGCGATGTTCTCTTGCCAATAGGGGGTGGTGTCATATAATCGCCATATTCAGCTCTAAGCCACGTATCGTAGTCTTTTACTGTATAGAAGGTTCTTCCCTCAAATTCAAGGAGGATATAATCGTTAAAAACAGAACGAGGAATAATTTTTGTCGTGTTACATAGCAATACTCCCACATACCGTGATCCCTCTTTACCACAATTTGCGACCAATCTTCGCAAACTATCCACCATCTCCCGTTGGGAAGCAAAAAGATAAAAGAGTTTAGCTATTTGAAGTCCTATTCTTTTATGGATTTGCATTTTACGAGAATCCTGAAGGAGTTTTATTCTAATCTTTTTTTTCTGACGATTTATTTCAGTCAAATACTTCTCCGACTTTTCCAAGGTATCATACATGTTGTCCACTGGAAAAACATCAATATTGACTCCGATTTTCTTCATATTTACCTTTTCTTCTACAACAGTCCGTTTAAGCTCTACCTTGGCGTATGCATAATTATATTTTTCATCTTTGGAAAACTCACACAAGGAATAATTCTCTCCCCCATGATAAGAAACAACAAAACGGTCATAATCGGGACGCGGCATAGCTATATCTATATCATCATCCCACGGAATAAAACCTTTATGACGCACAGCACCCAACAGTGTGCCGAATGCCAAAGTATAGTGGATGCCGTTCTCCACACAAAAATCATGCACATGTTGAAGAATGTCCAACTGAATTGACTTCAACTCATCTATCCCTATTTCTTTCTTACTCATCACAAAGTCTTTTAATCTGTTTAAACTCCCTGAGCATACTCGACGAGATCCCCTCTGTTCGAGGAACGACAATCACTTCTTTTCCATGAGACTCACACCATTCAACTGCACGCTGGAAACCAACGTGACTCTGATCAGGTCCCTTTGCAAAGACATCAAAATTTATCTTCTGAATATCTTTATCTACATCTCTGTAGGTAACGACTTCGTCAACATACCTAATTCCTGCCACCATCATCATCCTAATTTCTGTTGAGTTGACCAATTCCGTTTCGGGCTTATACTTCAAGACATGTTCACCTTCCTGCACTGCCACAATCAAATAATCACCTAACTCACGAGCGTGCTTAAATAACATTATATGACCGAAATGAAGCAGGTCATACACTCCAAATGTTAGAACTTTCTTCATATATATTCTTTTCTATCCCCTTACATACTTCCTATTTTTTCTCCCGTAAACGGAGCCGACCAACCAACCTTCTTCAGCACCTTCTTTTCCAATCTTCGAGCCTTAGATGAGTCTTTCTTCAGAATCACTATTCGAGATTTATCTCCTGTACGTTCACGGTATGCACGAACATCACGCTTCCCTTCGGCAAGGATGGTCGGTTTATCCCACTTTCCATGATAATGGTTGAGATATTGACTTTCATACACATACACTACATTGTCATCCGTCCCATCACCATAGTTATAGCCGCACAGATAGGGGGCACCGAAAAAGTAGTTATCCGTGATGGTTAAGGCACGCGGCGCATTCTCATAGGAAAGGATGTTGGCATCACGTGCTTGCGGTGTGGAAAACTCGTTCTCCCCCATCATGTAACATAGGTTGTCGGAAAAAGAGCAGTCAGTATATTTCGACTCGTAATCGCCCGACGAAGAAATAAAGTGTTCGAACGCCTGCCGACAATGGTAAAATCGGTTATTCACAAAATGAATCCGCGTCGGCTGCAACTTTTCCGTTGTCTTCCCTTGTATCGTCACGCCACAAT
>JAEEGL015826271.1_pt1 | contig 17702 bp, 22 predicted proteins | sample 9134231 | NCBI WGS metagenome assembly JAEEGL01 (sample SAMN16246548, study PRJNA631951) | gut metagenome | biome: gut microbiome; feature: rumen; material: fiber-attached | host: Bos | place: Iran: Karaj | collected 2018-10 | reverse complement strand
GCCCCCGCCCTGTAGTTTACATAACCTAACAGCCCTCGATCCGCCACTGCATCGTGACCTTGAGGGTCTCGACGGTGCGGCGGACCTTCGGGTCGAGCCAGGACTTCGCCTCCTTGAGGCCGCGGTCATGCAGCCTGTGGGCGTCGGCCCGCTCCTTCGTGTCGAACGCCTCGGCGTCGAGAAGGTTCGGGCACCACGTCCAGCCCTGGCGGCCGAACTTCGCCCAGAAGGGCCTGTTGCGGTCGTTCGCGCCTATCACGTAGAGCGAACCCGACTTGAGGTCCTCAATCGTCATGGCGGCTCCTCCACACGTACCAGCAGTGGGCGATGGCCGGGATCACCGGCCACCAGCAGATCAGGTCTTCCATTCCGGTCAGCCCCTGATCGTGTCCCACAGCTGCTCGAACCAGTCCCACATGGCGGACCTCGTGTCCGAGTCGAGTGACATCGTGCACTGGGCGGAACCCCAGTACCCGCAGACCTCGTCGTCGTGCACCCAGATGTTCGGGCCGCCGTAGCAGAAGAGCGTCCGGCCTCCCGAGATCTGCATGGACGTGTCCACCTCGAACCGCGTGTCTCCGAGACCGCGCTTCTCGATGTACTCGTCGAGCGAGATGGGGTCGGGCTCGTCGACGTCGTCGGCGGTCCCTATCTCGTCCTCCATCCACTCCTCGTAGGACTCGTAGACGTTGTCCTCGAGCTGGAAGGAGCTCCTCGGGTGGTCGGCCTCGAAGCCCTCTTTCAGCTTCTCGTACTCGGCCGCCTTCCACTCGTCCATGTCGTCGATGACGGTCTCGTTGCCGTCGACGTCGTAGAGCGTGCCGGAGACCGCGGCCTCCAGCTCGTCCACGGTGTTCTTCACCATCGAGTGCAGCTCTTCGTCAATGTTGCTCGCCATCCTCGCCTCCCCTGCCCAGCATGGGGCACCTGAAGTCCTTCATGGCCTGCGCCCTCGCGAAGTCCAGCATGGACTTGGGGAGGCTCACCGGCTCGACGTGCTCGACCTGCCAGTGGCAGATGCCGTTCGCCGTCTCGACGATCACGTGCTCGAACGTGTAGTTCCCGGACATGATCGTCGAGTCCGGCGCGACGGTCATGCCGAACGCGTCGGAGCCGACGTACTTGACGGGATGCCCGGCGGGTATCAGGAGCCCCGGGTCGGCGCCCTTGCAGAGCCACGCCCCGAAGTCCGGCTCGCCGATGCAGTCGCCGTAGGGCTCGCCCTTCGCCTTCCACACCTTGAGCCACGTCGCGTGCATGTTGCGGGCGACGGTGTAGAACCCCTCGGCCCCGTGCGACTCCTTGTTGAAGACGCGGCGGTCCGCCCGCTCGAACAGGCGGTCCCACCACGCCTTCCTGAACCGCTCGCCGATCTCCTTGTCCACCTTGCCGGGGTTGTAGAGGAGCTCGTAGTTCGTGAGGTTCACAGTCCCGCCTCCACGGCGTCGAGCTTCTTCCGGAGGTCCTCGATCTGCGAGGCCTGCCGTCCGATGAGCTCGTCCTTCTCCCGGATGCTCTTGTCCTTGGACTCGAGGTCCCACTGCTGGGACGAGATCCTGGACTCGAGCTTCGAGATGGTCTCGGTCGCGAGGCCGGTCTGCCCGTCCGCGCTGAACTGGTTCCGGAGCGGGCCGAACAGCTTCTCGTAGGTCTCGACGTCGGACGGGCGGTGCTCCTCGAGCCACCGGCGCGCGTCCTTCTCCTCCACGAGCATGAACAGGGCCTCGTCGTCGTCCCACCTGCGGCGGACGACGAGGATGAACGCGCCGCGGCGCGTGTCGACCTTCGTCTCGTCCCACTTGTAGGAGTACGACCCCTTCCTGTAGGCGGAGTCCACGGACTCGCCCGGCTTCAGCTGCACCTCGCGGTACAGCGTCTCGCGGTACTGGATGTCCGCGCCCGTCACCGGGTCGCGGCGCTCCCTGCTGACCGAGCCCACCTCGAGGCAGTTCTCGGTGTCGAACAGCCTTCCGTTCACGATTCTCTTCATCTTACGCCTCCTTGATCTTCTCCGCGACCTCGGCGAGCATGGCCTCGAACTTCTCGGGCTTCATCCCGAGGTCCATCTTGTAGACGACGATGCGCCGCGCCTCCTTGGCGCAGAACGTCTCGAACTTCTCGAGCTCGTCCTGCAACCGGCGCGCGACCGTGCCCTTGGGCCACCGGTCCCTGCCGAACGAGACGTACTCCTTCTGGAGCCCGACCACCTTGCGCACCTGGTCCTTCGCGTAGGACGAGAGCGAGTCCTTGGCGTCCTCGGTGTCCTTGGACACCTTGCAGCCGTCTTTCTTCGCCTGCGCCACGACGCTCTGGACGAGCTTCCCGATCCCGTCCTCGACCATCTTCACGTACTTGTCGCGCTGCTTCTCCAGGGCCTCCTCGGCCTCCTTGAGCGCAGCCTCGAGCCTGTCGCGCTTCGGCTTCGCCAGCTCGGCGACGCGCTCCTCGACGTACTCCTCGAACCTTGCCTTTGCCATTTGTTTCATCTTTCGTTGGTTGTTCATGAAAAAAGTTTCGTGGCCATCCACCCCACCAGGGCGGACGCCACGACGACCGCCAGCACGACGCCGCAGCCCCTCCAGGGCGCGAGGCCCTCGGCCTCCTCCCTGTCCAGGACGTCTGCGCCGTAGCTGCGCCTCTGCCTGTAGAAAGCCCTCGCGCGGCGCTTGGCGGCCACCGACTCGCGGTGTCGCCTGGTCTGCGAGGGCTTCTTCGCCTTACGCTTCCGCACGTTCGGCCGCCTCCCGCTCGAGACGCTTCGCCCTGCGGCGCTCGAACTCCGTGAGGATGTTCTGGCACCGCACGGACTCCATGCCGCAGCCGCTGCGCCTGGCAGCGGCCTCGGCCACGGCCTTCAGCGACCACGTCGGGAGATTGCGGATCTGCTGGAAGGACAGGCCGCCCTTCGGCGCGCTGTCCACCAGGAGGACGTCGTTCCAGTTGACGTCCCTGTACGTCGGGTTGTCCGCGAAATGCACGGACGCGGCGGTGGCCACGGCGGCCAGCACCCATCTCGAGCAGCCCTTCAGCTGCCCGAACCTCTTTGCCTTGCTCATTGTGTCTGTTCCTTTCCGGTTGTTGGTGAAGCGCCCACCCGGGCGCCTCGGAAATAGCTCCACGCTCACCCCCGATGGGGCTCTCGGTAGCGTGGCAACCGCCCACAGTTTATTCTCTTGGAGATGGGGAGCTCCGCGACCCGGCCATCCCTACAGCGAGAGGATCTCGGCGAGCTTGGCGGGGTCCTTCAGGGCCTCCGCCATGTCCACGGCGAACTTGAGCGACAGGAGCTGGAGGGCGACCTTGGCCGCCTTCTCGCTCTGCTCGTCCGCCACGTAGAGCGTAAGGCCGCTCCCGGACGCCAGCGTCACCTTCCTCGTCACCGCCACCGGACCCTCGACGGGCTCGACGGCGATCGTGTTCTTGATCTTGTCGAAGATCCTGTCGACCAGCTTGCGGTTGACCTTGTCCTCGCCGGCCGGAGCCGGAGTTGCCTCGTTTCCTTCCATGGTTGTCTCCTTTGTCTGTTGGTGGTTGCTTGAAGGTTGCCGGTCTTGGATGCCTTGCGGCCCTTCTCCCGGCGGATGGAGAACTATTATTCGGGTTCCTCCCCTGCCTATAGCCGAGTTCCATGGCGAGGGCGCCCCGCATGCAGGGCGTTCCTCCATAGATGGTGGCGGCAGCGGGGCTCGAACCCGCATCCGCGTCGCTTGATGGCGCACCGTCGGGGCGCGTGTACCGGGAGTCTCACCCGGCGGAACCCTATAACTCACGGTCCAGCCTCGCACGTTCCGCTTCATCCGGGTCACGGCGAAGGCGAAATGCCATTGGCCAAAGTCCTCGCTACCGGATGTGGTACTTGACGCGACGACCGCTACATTTCGGGCCCTACCCGACCGCGCCACCCTTTAGGCGTCGGCATTTGTTGCGCACGGCTCGACCAGCTCGCTCAGCGAAGCACCCGTGGAGTAGAAGTCCTGGGATGTCTGTCCGTCTTGCATCATGCCGCCATTGAAATCAAATGTCCGGTGCGCTCGGAAGCGCTGCGCGGGCCGGACGCTCCGCCTGTCCCTTCAGTCCACCATCTTCAGGTCGCTGTAGTCGTACTCCCTCGTGTCGTACCAGCTCATGCCGTACTCGTGGATCAGCCGATACCTGAAGTTCTGCTTCGCCTTGGCCGGGGACACGGCCATGGTCTCCATGGGCCCCGAGGGCCCCATCATGCGATACCTGTGCATAGCTTGGTCTCCTTCATAATTGCAGAAACGCGTCGGGCACGCGCCCAACTAAAATTGTCCATAGATGCGCATTTCGGATGCGCGTGAAATCGGCTTGTATCTGCTCGTAATGCCCTCGCAAGAGCATGGAAATCGCAGATACGGCTGACTCGAAAATTCTATCGAAAATTATTTTCTATTTCCCTATAGGAGCTTATAAGCTACCCTATTCTCTTATATATATTATTTTTTCACTTATAGAAAATATATTATAGTAGAGAAATTACGGGCTTGGCAAATGTGAGGGAAATGCTATTGAAACGCCTATGGATAAACGATGGAAAACATGGGCACCTTGGGCTGCGCCCCCGCTCGCCCCGATGCACAAATAGAAAAATTCTAATTTCTGTAGTTGACATAACCCGGCGCGCCCGCCCCCTCGCACCCCAAAATGACCATTTTTTGCAATTATAGCGAGTTATCAACAGCCTGTTCATAACTTTCCGCGTTAGCCCGGGTCACCTGACCACTTCCATGCGGACAAACCCCGACCCCGCGCTCGCGCGCAGGGCCGGGTCGAAGGCAGACCGAGGTTCACTCAGCCTTCCGAGGGTTCCTCGTCGTCCTTCTGGCGGTTGTCGATGATCTCCATCTCCGTGGTGAGCCCGATGGCCACGCCCTCCTCGGACTTGATCGGCCTGAAGGCGCCCTGGAGGGACGTCTGCGGGTTGCCGTTCTTGTCCGTGAAGTCGGACGCCTTGACGTCGTGGAGGTCGCAGGTGAACTTGCCGTACCACGTGGGCGCGAGCTTGGCCTTGACGAGCGCGTTCCACTTGTCGCCCGAGAGCTTCCAGTGGACCCGCTTGCCCGCCTTGCCTTCGGGGAGGATGTCCTCCAGCGTGTGCTCCTCATCGGGCACGAACACCTGGCGGATGACGTCGGCGGTCACGAAGAACGGGATGTCGATGAGGACGCCGTTCTTGGTCATGCGGCCGCGGACGTCGTCTTCGAGGGTGAGTTCGATTTTCATTTGTCTGTTCCTTTCGGTTTGGTTGGTTGTTCTGTCTGTTGCTTCGGCTGTCTGCCTCCACAGGGCCTAATTCATTCAGCTGGAACGAGTCATGGCGCAGAGGCTAATTCATTTCGTGAGCATGGGTGCATGGGCTCCGAGGATTAGTTGGAAATGTTGGCGGGAAGGGTGGAGGGAATCGGCCTGGGTGTAGTTGCGTGTCGTTGACGAAAAATAAAAAAGACCGCCCGCCCATCGCTGGGCGGACGGCCTGCTGGTCGCGGCTGCATTTCACTTGCGGAGCCATACGGTGACATAGACTTCGTTGTAGGTGTAGGCAGACGAGTAGTAGTGGAGGCACTGGTATATCCTGTGCATCGGGCTTTCATACGGCACGAGGGCGAAGATGTGCGGCTCCGCCACGTGCTCCTTGAAGTCGGAGGTCATCAGGAACAGTCCGTGGTCGGACTTGATCTTGGACTTGGCCTTGGCGAGCGACTGGCCCGCGGCCTTGTACAGGACGTCGAGACCGATCTCGCACAGGCAGTCGGCGAGCTGGTCGCCGAGACTGGCCCAGCCGTTGCCGGGGGCGAGGTCCCCCTGTTCGATCTTGACCTTTGCCTCGACGGCAAAGTAGTCCTCGATCTCCTGGTAGAAGCGACGCTCCTCGTCCTTCAGCGTGGTGTACTCGAGGACGAACCGGAGACATTTGGACAGTGCCGAGTTGACGGTGATGTTTGTTGCTCTCATTGTTTTTCTCCTTTCAACGACCGGACACGAGGTGGGCGAGGAACTTCAGCCGGTTCTCCCGCACGAGCCGCAGGTTGCGAGTGCAGGTGCCGTTGTCGTCCGGGTACGCGTAGTTCGAGTCCTCCGGCCTGTACGACCAGTAGTCGCGCGGCGCCCAGCGGTACGGCGGGCGCATGAGCCTGCGCGCACGCTTGATCACGAGCACGCGCTCGCGCTTCGTGACCGGGATGAACTCGTAGCCCGCGCATCCGACGTGCTTGAACCACACGTACATGCCGCAGCTGGTCTTGTTCCACCCGTCCTTGTACCCGACCTTCTCGAGGATCGGCAGCATGGCGTCGAACCGCGTGCCGTACTTCGTGTCGCCGGGAGGCGTGATGTGGGTTTCGAGCTTGTTGAGAGTGTTTATGTTCTTCATCTTCGTGTTCCTTTCCGGCCTCCCCGCCCCGCCTTTCGGCGGAGCGGTTCGGCCTTTGCGTCAGTCGTTGTCCTCTGCGTCGGTGTAGTCCACGACGTCCATGTCGTCGATCTGGATGGAGCTCTCGCCCTCCTCGATCGCGACCGGACGCAGGCCCATGAAGCGGAACGTCACGCCAGTGTCCCCGGTCGCGTTGTTCGTCCAGCGCTTCGCCGCGATGCCGCGGATTTCCACCGTCCACGCGCCGAAGAAGCACGGCGCGGGATGCTTCGCGTTCTTCGCGAGCGCCTTGTAGGTGCCCGCGTTGACCTTCCAGTTCACGACGTGCAGGCCGCCGCCCGCCTCGTCGATCGCCTCGTCGAAGCTGCCGAAGTCGTCGTTCGGCAGGAACGGCACCTTCCGCATCTCGTCGGTGTCCATCACCACCTTCGTGGTGACGTACTGACCCTTCTTGCTCTTGGCGAGGACAGGCATGTCCTCAACGTGGAGCGTGAGCTTGACCGTCTTGGTCGTCATTGTTTCTTCGTTCATCTTTTTGTTCTTTCTGTTTGGTTTGTTTGGTTTGCGCACATGCACCTTGCATGCGCCGGGCGAGCCAACCGCATTGGCCCGCCCGGCGCACGGCGGCGTGCTGCATGGGGACACCCAGCCTTTGGCCGGGGCGCCCGGGCGTGCAGCCCGCTGCTGTGGAATACCGTGCGCTGCGCCGCGCACCCGCGCGGACACATCCCACCGCAGAGTCTAATTCATCTCCCATTCGCCCCGGCCGTTGCCTGTCATTCTACTGACGATACCGCTTTTTCGTAAATCGCAATACATAGTGGGGTATAGTATTATACAAGCCCAGACGGGAGGGCCCCCGCCCCCTCAAAGCCACGGACGAAAAAGGCTCCCCTGGTTTCCCTCCATCATCCGGGGGTGCGTTTTTCTCCGGTCCCCCGCTTGCTTTCCGCCAGGCGATTGTGATATAATATGCGGCGTCTACGGGAGAGCAGGCAACAAAGGAGTCCATGAAATGAAGAGACTTGTCGTATCGGCCCTCGCGGCCCTGGCCGTCTCCGCGGTTTCCGCGGCGACCGCCCTGTTCCCCGGACGCGTGACCGCGCCCGCGAAGGTGGTCATGGTGGACGCGGTGTCCACGAACGCCTCCGCGACCGTGCAGCTCAAGCGCGTCACGACGTTCCGCATACCGACCGTCACCCACCAGACCGTCGTCTACACGAACGGCTGGCTGGAGGCCGTCGGCTCCGATCCCGTCCCCGTCCTCGCCACGAACCTCGTGAGGAACGTCGCGTGGACGGTGAGGCCCGTGACGAACTCCGTCCTGACGGCGTCCTGCTCCGGAGGCGTCCTCTCGACGAACGTCTCCTTCGCCGTGTTCGCCGGGGACGACGTCCTCCAGCTGGGCACCGCGGAGTCCGTCCGCATGCTCGCCGAGTAGGAGGGCGCCAGGTGCATCCCTTCCAGCCCATGCCCGTCCCGGGCGTGCCGAGGAGCCCGCTCCCGATCGGGGGCAGGCCCTCGCCGCTCCCGCGCAACTCGCTCATCCAGCATCTCGCCGACCATGCCGACCCGCACCACGTGAGGGACCTCGTTCCCGCGCTCCGCTTCGGGGCCGGCGCGCCGTCCGTCGAGACCGCGGACAAGGCGACCGACTTCTACTTCGACACGGAGGGCGCGGCCCTCTACGTGATGAAGGAGTCCGGCGGCGTCCGGCAGTGGGCGCTCGCCGCGGCGGGCTCGGGCTCGGGCGGGACGCCCGCCGAGGCCGAGGCCATCGCGCACGAGATCGCGTCCATGAGCCACGACGCCCCCGCCATGACGGAGGACGAGAAGGACTCGCTCCTCAAGAAGCTCGCCGACTACGTGGCCGCCAAGGAGTCCATGTCATGAAGCGCATCCTCGCGACACTGCTCTCGCTCCCGCTCCTCGCCTCCGCCTACGACCCCGGCGTCGAGGCCGCGAGGCGCGGCACGCTCTCGTCCCAGTCGAACGTCGTCGTGGACGTGAAGGCCGCGCAGTTGATCGGCCCGTACGTCGACGGGGCGCTCGTGGACGGGGCGCAGACCAACAGGCTGCTCACCACGGCGTCCGCGGGGGTGAGGAACCCCTATGGCCTCCGGTACGGGCCGCCGGCCGGCTACATGTCGTACACGGGGGCGTCCGTGATGGGCCTCTTCTTCGGCGACGGCCTCTCCTGGGTCTCCGACGGGACGAACGGGACGGTGTCCGTCGACGGGACGTACCTCGCGGGCCTCGGCTACGCGCTGGCGTCCGACGTCTCGACGGCGCTCTCCGGCAAGCAGGGGACGCTGTCCGACTCCCAGCTCGCCGCGGCGGGCTCGGGGATCACGCAGGCGAAGCGCGAGGGCTACGACGCGCACCTCGCCGACGCGGACGTCCACGTCACCGTCGCGCAGAAGCAGGCGTGGACGGCGAAGCAGGATGCGCTCACGCCCGCGCAGACGAACGCAGTCAACTCCGGCATCACGGCGGAGGAGCTCGAGCTCCTCGAGACGCACCGCTCCGACCGCACCATCCACATCAACGAGGAGTTCCTGGAGGCCAACGCCACCAAGGAGTTCGTGACGGGGAAGGTGGCGAAGGTCGCGTCGGACTTCGCGTCGGCGACGCAGGCCATGATGCGCGCGCAGGCCCGCCTTCCGGGGATCGCCTCCCTCGCGAAGGCGCGGGACCACCTCTTCGAGGCGAGGGCGGAGTGGCCATCGGAGGGAGAGACCGAGGCCGCCCTCCGCCCGAGCCTCCCTCTCGGCACGGCGTTCGCCCGCGGGGCGGTGCTGGCGGCGGACTGCGTCGCGGCCTACTCCGACGACGCCGCGTTCGCCGTGACGGTTCCGGCCGACGCGGGATTGCATGCGGTGATGGGCGTCGCGATGGTGCCGGGGCTCACCGATGCGAAAGCATCCAAGCCCGAGTGGGACGCGGGCTACGCCGCGATCCCGCACATGCTCGTCTCCGGCGTGAACGACGCCGGCCTTGCCGCGGCCTTCAGCGCCTACCCGGCGTCCGACGGCAGGGCGTGGGCGACGAACGCCAACCCTTCTGCGACTGTGCAGGTGAAGCCGTGGTGTCTTGTGTCATACGCGCTGCGCAGGTTCTCCTCCGCGACCAACGCCGCCGCGGAGATGGCGGCGTGGGGCGTGCCCCTCGGCTCCGACTGGAACGTACACGTCATGCTCGCCGACGAGTCGGGGGCCGTGCGCGTCGTCGAGTTCGGGGGCGGCGCGAACCACGTCGTCGTGAACCCCGTCATGTCCGACTTCGGCCTCTACGGGTGCAGCTTCCAGCCCGTGAGCGGGCGCGTCGTGGCGTCCTCCGTCCAGGCGTACGGTCTCGGCCTCGAGCGCCACGACCTCGCGAGGGACGCCTTGCTCTCGGTGACGAACGTCTCCGACGCGGCGTCAGTGCTGGACGCCCTGCGGTGGGCGAAGCTCTACACGGACGTCGAGCATCCCCGGTACACCGACGTGTGCGGGATGTCCGCGGAGCTGACCGTGACGGCCGACAGGGCGCTCTTCGCGTCGGCCCTGGCGCAGGTGCGGAACTGGTACGCCTACAGGACGCGGGAGGACGGGAGGACGAGGCAGTCCGCGGTGTCCGTCGCATACGACCTTACCGGGCGCAAGATGCTCTTGACCGTGCAGGAGCTGGGATTCGGCTCCGTCTCCTACGAGTTCTCGTTCCCCGGGGGCTCCGGGGTGTCCGAGGAGTGGCTCGTCGAGCAGGGCTTCGTGAGGGAGTCCGACCTCGACCCCAGGCTCGAGCCGCTCGAGCAGGACGTCGTGCAGCTCAAGTCGTGGAGGGAGACGGCGGAGCCGCAGATCGCGGGGAAGCAGGACGCATTGACCGAGGCGCAGACGAACGCCGTCAACTCGGGGATAACGTCTTCCAAGCGGTCGGGCTACGACACGCACGTCTCGAACGGCGACATCCACGTCACGGCTTCGCAGAAGACCGCGTGGTCCTCAAAGCAGGACGCATTGACCACGGCGCAGACGAACGCGGTCAATTCGGGCATCACCTCGTCCAAGCGGTCGGGCTACGACACGCATGTCGCAAATAATGACATCCACGTCACCGCCGCGCAGAAGACCGCGTGGTCCGCGAAGCAGGACGCGCTGAACGCCGCCCAGACGAACGCAATCAATTCCGGTGCCACCTCCGGCAAGGTCTTGACCTGGGACGGCTACGGCGGCCTCATCGCGGGCTTGCAGGCGACCAAGGTGGACGCGGACGACGTGTACACCAAGGGGGAGATCGAGCTCGTGGTGCTCCGGAACCTCGTCCAGGCGACCATCACGAACCATTTGTCGAACCTCACCTGGGACGACTCGTACCACGTCATGTGGAAGAAGCGCGCCGACGCCGGCTGCTTCTACGAGACCGCGTACACCAACGTCAACGTGCTTGTGGAGGGGAACCCGTGAAGAGGATGCTTTCCGTACTGCTTGCGGCGCTCGCCCTCGCCGCGCACGGCATCGAGTCGAAGGACGCGATGTCGGACTCGGGCGAGCTCGTGGACGTGAGGAGGCTCGTCCCCGGCGCGTGGGAGGTCCTGCCCGCCGACTACTTCCCCGCGTCCCCGAAGCTGCGCGGGAGCCTCGATGGGCTCTCCGTGTCCGTCGTCTCGATCGCGACGCCCGGCGCCACGACGAACGTCTCCGCGCGGGCGTACAGGAGGACGCAGCTCTGGTACGCGATAACGGGCGGGACGCTGGAGAACGCGACGAACCACTTCCCGTTCATCAAGGTGAGATACCTGTCCGCCGACGGCATGACCGAGCCGGTGGTCGCCTTCCAGGACCCCGCCGTCTACCTCGGCGCGTGGACGCAGGGAGGGACGACCTACCGGCAGACCTGGCGCTCCGACTGCTGGGTGCGCTCCGACGCGGGCTCCGCGTACTTCACGGCGAACGTGCCCGTCGAGGGCGACGAGACCTACAGGGCGGGCTACCCGCTCTCCGGGAACGCCGACTCCGACTACGCCCGCGGGATCGCGGTGCTCGTGTCGCAGGGCGGCGACGACGTGCAGTACGTGACCGTCGACGAGATGGGGAACGTGACCCCGTCGAACGTCCTCGCGACGGCGGCTATGGCCGCCGAGGTCGAGGCGAAGCTGCTGCTCGCGGAGGCTTCCGCGGCCGCGCAGACGAACGCGTACATGCAGGCGACGGAGGCCGTGAACGAGATCGCGCGGGCGATCACCGACAGGCAGGTCACGATCTACCAGGACGACTACGTGTACTCGTTCGGCGAGGTCGTGAGCGTCTCCACGAACTGCAAGTGCCGGATCTACCGGTTCGACGCGAAGGTGGCCGAGTCCACCGTCGGCGGCGTCCAGTACGAGCGGAGCGACGTGTACTTCGGCTTCACCGAGGACATAGGCTCGCTCTCCCCGGTCGCGTGGCTCAAGTCCACGCTCTCGACCGACCTCGACTGGGACGAGGCGCTCGTCGACGAGATACAGCCGCAGCAGTACTCCTTCGAGCGCGACGGCGAGAGCTACAGCCACTGCTACCTCCTGCGGGTGTACGTCCCGAAGGCGTGGAACGCGGCGTTCATAAAGGTCTTCACCGAGGTGACGAGCGGCACCGGCGACGGCTCGCACATCGACTTCATAGGCGGGGCGGCGGGAGGCTACAACGGAGTCGTGGACTTCGGCGGCCAGACGCTCCAGGTAAAGGGCGGCTTCATCATGGCCCCGGGGGTGGACTGATGCCGCTCTGGGTGGTGGAGCTCCGGTGGTGGATCGCGGCGGCGTGCCTCGTCGGGCTCGGCGTCCTGCTGCTGGGCCTCGTGTTCGCCGGCGGGCTGAAGGCCCTGCTCGGGTCCAGGGTCGGGCGGGCGTTCCTCAAGCTGCCGAACTGGGCGAAGTGCGCGTCGCTCTGCGTGTTCGCCGCGTTCGTCGCGTGGGCCGGCGACAAGCCGGAGCAGGAGGTGGTGCGCGGCATCAAGCTCGAGAGCGTGGACGTCACCTCGACGAACGCGACGCTGAAGTACTACGCCGAGGACACGACGAGCCACGCGGCCGTGACCGTCACGAACCGGACGGCGTGGATCTACAAGAGGGGTCCCGACAACACCTGGAGGCTCGTCCTCGAGGTGGGGGCGCAGACCGGCTCCGAGTTCATCACGACCGTCAACGGGTTCTTCCCCGGGACGGACAACGACTGGAAGGTCATCATGTCCGGCGAGGACGGGGAGGTGAGCCCGTGAGGACGCTGGCGCTCATAGCTCTTGCGCTGCTCGCTGGCTGCGGGAGGCCGAAGTACCGCTTCGTCGTCCACACGGAGGAGCGGCCCTACATCGACGCCTTCTTCGACCCCGACGGCCTCGCGAAGGTCGAGTGCGGGAGGTTCACGCAGTTCCGCGAGGTGTTCTACCTGCGCGGGGAGCGCGTGACGAGGAAGAGGTACTTCGAGGCGTTGCAGGAGGAGATCGGCATGAAGATCGCCGCCCGCTGCGCCAAGTTCAAGGCGACGCGCCCGCATGACAGGGACGCGGTGCTGCGCACGGAGGCGGCGAACGACAGGGCGATGGAGTTCTGGCAGTCCATGAAGGCGAGGCGCGACGACCCCGACGCGGAGCTCGAGGCGTACAGGCGCAGGAAGGAGAGCGTGCTGTGAAGGGTGTGGCGCTTGTTTTGTGCATGGCCGCGCTCGCGGCCTTCGGCGACGAGCCGGAGAGGAGCGTCGTCACGAACCTCGACTCGAACGTCGTCTCCACGAGGCAGTGGAAGCGGCACTACATCATGCGCTCCGGCGCGGGCGACCTCGTCGACGCGACGGGGGTGCTCGCCACCTACGCGAAGGTAAAGACGATGGAGGCCGTCCTCGAGGACATCGAGGAGGTGACGACGGCGGCGTTCCAGGGGATGCAGGCCGCGCTCGACCAGCTCTACGCCCTCACGAACAACCTCCCGGACGTCGGGTGCTCGCTGAAGCTCGCCCTCCAGCCCGACTCCATGCGGCAGAACTTCTGGGCGTACATCGCGGCGCAGACGACGGACGGCACCAACGACACGGCGTGGGTGTGGTTCTCGCAGGAGCTCGAGACCCCGCCGAAGCTGACGCGCCGGTACTGGGGCGAGACGGAGACGGGGTGGGCCGAGGGCGTGTTCCCCGACGGCCTCGCGAGCCCCGTCAGCACCAACGGCTTCAGCGGCTGCCACCGCGTGACGTACGAGCGCCCCGCCTTCGCGAAGGGCGTGCTGCTCGTCCCGGACGAGTACCTCGGGATCGGGGCGCCCGACCGCGGGCTCTCGTTCGCGTCGGCCATCGTGACCGTGGACGGGAAGCTCACCTACACGGGGCTTCTCACGAACTCCGTGTCGGTCGTCTCGGGGACGAACGTGTACAACGTCGTCACCGTCGACAACGGGGTCATAACGAAGATCGAGGACGTAATGGAGGACCAGTGATGAAGATGATCGCGATACTTGCGGCGTGCCTCTCGTGGAACGCGGGGGCCGTGGAGGTTTCGTTCGGCGAGCCGCTCCCGTGCGACCCGTCCGGCTACCCGCTGCTGACGAACGACCCCGCGCGGGCCGTCCTCATGCTACAGGCGCGCGTGAGCCGCCTCGAGGCGTGGGCCGTCTCCAACATGGTGAAGGAGGCGAAGATCGAGGAGGAGCGCCTCGAGCGCGAGAAGGCGCGCAGGGAGCGGGCCGAGAGGGAGGAGGAGCGCCGGCGCGTGAACCTCGAGTTCAACCGGTGGATCTCGGACCAGCGCGCGAAGTACGGGCGCATGACGCTGGTCGACTACGACACCAACACCTGCGAGCGCGTGTACCGCCGCATGGACGGCGTGACCGTCCGCAAGAAGTGCTACGACGGGAGCGAGGAGCGGAAGGTCCGCGCGCCCCGCGGCCGCGTGAAGAAGGGAGGCGCGAAGTGATCTGCGCGATGATGGCGGCCGCGACGATGCAGTTGCAGCCGATGGTGCCCCTCAAGACCCTGCGCGAGGTGCAGGCCGTCAACTCCCGCGCCGTCTGCACGGCGAGGGGCTTCGAGGTGATAGGCGGCGTCACGAACGTCGTAGAGACGTGGAGGCGGGGGAACTTCGTGTGGTCGGTGACGAACGTCGCCCACAACGTGATGGGGAAGGTCCAGACCAACACCTTCCGGGAGCGGCTCGCCGAGTGGAAGTCGAGGTACGACGCGAAGGCGGCCATAGTGCAGACCGTCGTCTCGCTGCTCCTCGCGAAGAGGGCCGCGTACGTGAAGCTCCGCGACGCCGCCGTCCTGCCGACGACGAAGGCGCTCTACCAGAAGGTCATAGACGACATCGACGAGCAGCTCTCGGCGATGGGGGAAACTCCGCCCGGGGATTGATTCGGATGGCTCCCGTATGGTATAATATGCGTCATCGGTTTAGGGAGAGTGCAACCTTTTCCGAGGAAGGAAGCAGATGGAACTGACATTGAGCATAGACCTCGCGCACACCAGCGCGACGCTTGTCGAGAAGCACTCGTTCGTTGCGGGCGACGTGTACAACCCGCTTTACGTCGACTTCTCCACGCTCACCGCGGAGCAGCTCGCCGCCGTGGACGCCGGGACGATGGTCCTGACGCTCCGCCGGGACGGCCCCGCGGGGGACATCCTCGTCTCGTCGAGCATGTTCTCGTCCGCGTCGAGGCTCGCCAGCAACGGCACGCCCACGCCGCTCCCGAAGATGCGCCAGACCTCCCTGCCGCTCAACACGGCGGCGGTGAAGGCGTGGTTCGACGAGGAGACGGAGGCCGAGGCGCCGAACATGCAGAAGACGGCGTACCTCGAGCTCTCCGACGCGAACGTGGTGTACGCCGCGTGCGAGGTGCCCCTCCTGCTCCGCTCGTTCACGCCCGGCGGCACGAACCCCGGCTACTACACGAAGGAGGAGGTGGACAACCTCCTCGCGCAGAAGCAGCCGGCCCTCTCCGCCGTCCTTCCGCTCGCGATGACCGGGAGCTCGCTTTCGGTGAACGTGGCGACCGCCGCCGCGCTCGGCGTCGTCAAGGTCGGCGCGCGGCTCACCGTCGCGCCCGACGGCACGCTCTCCGCGAACAGCCAGGTCGTAGCGCCCGACGCGGCGTTCGACACCGGCTCCGCGAACGCGATCCAGAACAAGGTCGTCGCCGAGGCGGTGTCGGGGATCCTGTCGCGCCTCGCCGCCCTCGACACGCCGTCCACCGGCTCGATCGCGACGCTCGCGGCGGCGCTCGCCGCGAAAGCCAACGCGAGCGACCTCGCGGCCGTGGCGACGAGCGGCTCGTACAACGACCTGTCGGACAGGCCCGCGATACCCTCGGCCGACGCGATCGGCACGAAGTGGTACGTCGGGACGGCCATCACGGGCACCGCCGCGAACCCGACGATGTTCCCGTCGTCCGGCGTCGCGAACGCGAACGTCGGGGACATCTACCTCAACACGTCCACGGGCGGGTACTACCGCTGCACGGCGGGCGGGGCGGCGAACGCCGCCCTGTGGTCGTACGTCGGCTCCCTCAAGGGCGTGGCCGGCTCCGCCGGCCTCTCCGGCCAGGTGAAGGCCGTGTACAGCTCCGTCTCCGCCATGCAGTCCGCGTGGGCGACGGACTCGCTCCTCACGGGCGAGCTCGCGGTCGTCAACACCGGCAACGTCGCGGACGACGACAACGCGAAGCTCTACCGCAAGGGCGCGTCGCAGTACGAGTTCCTCTGCGACCTCTCCGGCGCCCCCGGCGCGAAGTGGTTCGTGGGGACGGCCATCACCGGCACCTCGTCCACCCCGTCCGTGTACAACGGGACGGGCATCGTGGCCGTGGCGGGCGACTGCTACATCAACTCCTCGACCTCGAACTGGTATCGCTGCACGCTCGGCGGCTCGTCCGACACCGCGAAGTGGGTGTACGCCGGCTCCATCAAGGGCGCGAAGGGCGACGACGGCGACGACGGCACGCCCGGCGCGATGTGGTACGTCGGCACCTCGGTCACGGGGACGGCGACGGGCGGGACGCGGTTCCCGTCCTCCGGCGTCTCCGACGCGCACGCCGGCGACATCTACCTCAACACCTCGACCGGCAACGCCTACCGGTGCGTGGAGGCGGGAGCCCCGTCCGCCGCGCTCTGGTCGTACATCTGCAACCTCAAGGGCGTGCAGGGCGACGACGGCGACGACGGCACGGTGTGGAAGTTCGGGACGGAGGTGACGGGGAACGCGCCCGGGGCGGTCGCCGTCGTGGGCGGCGCCGCGGTCGGCGACTGCTACCTCAACACCTCGACCGGGAACTGCTACACCTGCACCTCGCTCTCCTCGGGCGTCCCCGTGTGGACGCTCCAGGGGACGCTCAAGGGCGAGAGCGGGAGCGACGGCGCGCCGGGCCGCGTGTGGCACTACGGCACGGGCGTGACCGGCGAGTCGACCGTCGAGGCGTCCATCACCGACACGCTGCCGCTCAACTCGGGCGACCTCTACTTCAACACGCAGACCTCCTCCGTGTACGTCTGCACCTCCGTCGCGACCGCCTCGACGGGCACGTGGCAGTACCTCTGCACGATCACCTCGTCGGGCGTCACCGCGCCCCTCTCGCACAGCTCCGGGAACATCCCGGCGTGGGGCCTCGGCAACACGCTCACGAACGGCTACGCCGTCCAGACGGCCGCCGTGCGCCCGAGCGTCTCCGCCTCCCCGACGGCGATCCCGACGGAATACTCCGTCGCGCTCGCGATCGCGGGCCTCGCCGTCGCCCCGCTCTCGCACCCCGGCGACGCGCTCGCCGCGTGGGGCGACGCCGCGACGAACGAGCTCACGAACTCGTACACCGTCCAGAAGACGACGAACGGCGGGCTCCGCGCGGCGTCCTACGCCGTCGACACCGCCGTCCCCACGGAGAAGGCCGTCAGGGCCGCCGTGGACGCGGTGCAGGACAACCTCGACGGGAAGCGCCTCGACCAGATGGCGGCCCCGCAGGCGGGCTCCACGCGCCTCGACGCGACGCAGGCCGTCCACGGCCTCCTCTCCGCCGCCGACAAGGCGAAGCTCGACGGCATGGCGAGCCACTCCACGGCGGAGGACATCGGCGAGGCCCTCGCCGACAGCGACACCTTCATCGCGTTCAACAACTCCGAGTCCGACTTCCCGCGCCTCGCGAGCATGGCGAGGCTCTGGGCGTACATCACGACGAAGCTGCCGACCTTCAGGCTCGACCAGCTCGGCGTCCCCGGAGACACGACCGACCTGAACGCCACGTCGGAGCACCACGGCCTCCTCCCGAAGCTCCCGGCCTCGCAGCCCGAGCGCAAGGTGCTCGACGGCACGGGCTCGTGGGTGG